>ERZ650312.2410-NODE-2410-length-10221-cov-4.691127_pt1 | contig 10221 bp, 10 predicted proteins | sample MGYA00376248_ERZ650312 | MGnify/ENA primary metagenome ERZ650312 (study PRJEB26733, sample SAMN07839316) | wastewater metagenome | biome: urban; feature: wastewater treatment plant; material: waste water | place: USA: North Carolina | collected 2016-07-28 ... | reverse complement strand
GGCATAAGATGATTATGCAGCATTCTCTTTGTCGCTATAAAGGTCTGGGGCTTGACTGTAAGCTGGTAACTGGCCAGCCATAACTCGGCCAGCTCCTGATAGGTCTTGACCTCTACCATCTTTTTGACCGTTGAACCATTTTTGACAAACTCAATAGGCGCGTGCTTGGCCTTCTGCTTCACCTCTTTTCTTGTCCGACCCGTGACATTGGTCTTGACCTTCTTCCCAGTTACCTGGTCAACTCCCAGATAGACACTAGCACGGTATACGGTGCTGCCGTCCTTCTTTTTGATTTCGTTTATTTTCATGATCATGAACCTTTCTAACATCAGCAGGCAAGCCGTAAAGGTTTTATATCATGCGTAGAGCTACGAGAACGGCCCTATTTTCGTTTGTTTGGAGTTGGTAGGGTAAATGTACCCCTAAAGATTAAAATGCAAATATGGGCCTTTTAGAGCGTTTGACAGGGTGGAGAAAATTTTGATATGATAATACCGCCCTCTTGGGATAGAAAGGGGGTGAAAGTCCATGCTGGAAAACTTTCTAACGCTATTTCTTGCACCTTTGCTTGTCGCTATCCTGGCAGCATTGTTTGAGTATTGGCTCAACTCGCGCAAGAAATAACCCCTAGGGCATAGCTTGAAAAAGCTAAGAGCCAAAAAGAAAACCCTCAACGCTGCAACGTTGGGGGCTTTTTTGTGTCCATGCTGGATCACTTTCTAACTTGTAAGGCTATTATACCCCCTTTCTTATTCAGTTGTCAAGGTTTTATATTTCTTTATGCGGTATTAGAGGGCCTTAGAATGCGAAAAAACATAGGATAGTATCAAAAGCATTAGGTTTTAGAGTGGGTTTTACCCCCTTGGCACCAGTTGCGGATGATGATAGTACCACGCGCCTGAAAGTAAAAAGCTTAGTTTTGTGAACTAATGCCATTCATTATCTAGCTATTGAGTATAATCATGTTTTTCCCCCATAATGACTACTAGAGAACGCCCCTGAGAGCTTGAGACATCGTGGCAGGGTAAAGATACTAGGGGAGTGTTTGAACGTGGTGAGGGGCTTGTAGGGGGCGCGTGAGAGGGGAGAGAACGGGAGGGAACACTAGAGCCTATCCGCCCAGCAAGAATAAACATGCGTGAAGAGTTCAAATAATCAATTGCCACACTTTATCAAAATGTGTCCCGAATGTGTCAGGACAAAGATGGAAAAGCAACAGGAGCGAGAAATTGGCGATACTTTGATTCGAGAAAAACTAGCCACTAGCTATGATGTCTTTGAACGTGACAGCATGATTCCTGCCGACCTGAAAGGTGCAAGCTACAAAACTTTCACGGTAAGCAGCGACATTGACCAGCAAGCCAAAAACTTTGCGATGAGGCTTAACAGGTTCTATTTTAAAGAGGGTGGGAAAGGCAATGCGTTGATTGTTGGACAATCTGGCATTGGCAAAAGCCATCTAACCATCAGCATACGGTATAATAAAAAAAGCCAAGGCACTCTGCCTCAGCTAATAGTTTCTCACATAGACTATTCTACCACAAAGGAGAATCTAGCGTGAAAATAAAACAGTTAGCAAAAAGGAAGCTAAAGGAATTTCATCGATGGTGCAGGGTTGCAGTTCTTCATTGTGACTTGATACAGGTTGATAAGGATTGGATGGTAACTCTATTTGAGTATGACCCAGGGGACTACAAGGATAGAATTTACGAATGGCAACGAGAGGCACCAAGCGAAGCTAACGAGATATTAAAGGCTATCAACGAAATACCAAAACCAAGGCATAGAGCTGCCCTAGTTATGAGTTATATACTGCCTGAGAAAATACAGATAAAGGAACAAGCGCAGCGTTTAAGAATTGCAGAAAGCACATACTACTTAGACAAAGCGTTAGCGTTGATGGAATTTGCTAAAAGGTATAGAAACGGTATACTAGACCAAGACAAGAGTTGATGAGCAGAACACAGAGCATGGATAGTTTTTCTTCTCTTTCTCAATCCTATCGTGACTCAAAACCAGAACTATTTTTAGAACAGCTATCAATCTAAAGGCTGCGGACAACCCTAGCAAGATAGCAATAATGGTAATTGGTTTCATTTGATTCCCTCCTATCTTATGATATAATAAGAGCAGAGGGAAAGCTCTAGGGCTTTCCGTACTCTATAAAGTTTCTAGCGCTTGCGGTTGGTTCGCTTGCGCTTTTTTGACTTATTGGGTGCTTTAGTGCTGTCTAACCCTCAATACTATCGAGCGACCAACTGACTAATTCTGTTGGTCTTTTATTTGCAATTCTAAGTTAGTATGTAGATAACTGACCGATACGACAAATAGCATCATGATAGGTTGACAAGCACTGTTAAGCCAAAATAACGATAGCAAACAAATAAACAGATACCGCCTTTCTTCGTTCGTAAATACCCCCATCTTTATTTATCGGGGCTAGGTTTGTTCGGGGTTCGACAACGCCGCCCTCTTCCGTACACAATTTTCCCTTTTTGAAATTTCTGGATACAGTAAAACACAGTAGGGTACAGTAGAAACATGATATAATTAATACACTTACAAGCAATCAAAAAAGCGTAGCTGATCACTACGCTAGTTCTTGCCTGCTGAACTCATTTAATGATGGACCGTCTAGGTCCTTTTTTGTACTCCTTTTTGTGGACCTTGAGGGAGTACATAAGGAAATCTAATGATATATGATTTTTTTGAAAACCTTGTAATATCAAGGGTTAGGGAGCCTTAAAGACATATATAGTTAGGTGTTTTCCATAATCTCTTCAAATGTCATGGTTTGCTCCTTTTCTTATCTTTTCATTATAGCATATTTTGGGAAAAAGAAAGGATTGGGCCCAGGCCCAATCGCACTTGTTTAAGTATGGAAAAACGTTTAGTCACTAATCTTGGTAAAGCGGTGGGATTTGCCAATGAGGCGGACCTTCTTGTCGATAGCCCCCACACAGGCCCGGATATATTCGGCCTCGGTCACGTCGTGGTACTGGTGTATCAGGCCTGAGAGATACTCCACTTCCATGACACCATTCTCCCAGCCGATGGATTTGACCATCCTGGCCTTAACTGACTTGCGCTGCATGGTTTTCCTCTCCTTTTTTTAGAAAAAATATTCAGCTCATAAATTGAGCGGACTAATCATATGTGAACAATGTGCAGAAATCATTTGTAACAATATCCTATCTATTATAGCATAGTTAACTGAGATTCAGAACTCTCAAAAATAGTTGGTCAGAACTATGTCAATCCTTGAACTTTCAAGCCTTTCAGGCTATAATGCAGAGAGATTGTTTATAAGGAAGAAAAAGCATGTCAACCATTTTTGATTATCTAAAAAACAACCAATACGATAGTTTTTACGACAAGGAGTTTACGGTCTTAGATGCCTTGGCCTTGACCGAGCTAGCCTACCTGCCCTTTGAGGACTTGGTGCCTGCGGATATCTCGACTCAAAACTATATCTCCCTCCAGCAGTTGTCGGAGCAATTTGAGGAGAAATTTCAGGGTAAATACCCTCCACTGGGCATGGTCAATGCCCATCGACTCAAACTCCTCAGCTACCTATCCAGCTTCAAACGCTACAAGCATATTCGGGCCCTAGCCTTTGACAATGAGGTGAGCCTGGACAGTCAAAAACAATTTGCGGCCATCACCTATCAGGTCAAACCCAAGGAATACCTGGTGGTTTTCCGTGGGACAGATGATAGCATTATCGGCTGGAAGGAGGATTTTCACATGACCTACATGAAGGAAATCCCTGCCCAGCTGGCCGCCAAGGACTACTTAACTCAGATATGTAGCCATTTGGACGGAAAATTTTGGTTGGCAGGCCATTCCAAGGGAGGCAATCTAGCTACCTATGCCGCCTGCCAAGCGGAACCATCTTTTCAGGAAAAAATCCGAGAAATATACAGCTTTGATGCCCCAGGCCTCCACAGTTCCATCCGAAACTCTGATAACTTCAAGGCTATTGAAGGGAAAATCCTCTCCATTATCCCTGAAAATTCTATCGTTGGTATGATGCTAGAAACACCTGAGACAGACTTAGTGGTCAAAAGCAAGACCTTCGGCCTTCTTCAACATCTGATGGTTTCTTGGGAAATTGAGGGTGATCAGTTTAAGGTTGTCCCAAAGGTGACAGAGGATAGCATCCAAGTTGACCAGACCCTCAAGACTTGGACAGCTAATCTTAGCGAGGAGGATTTACGAGACTTCTTCGATCTCTTTTTCGGCCTCTTTATCGAAGCTGGTATCCACCGCTTTGGCGATATGACTGTCGATACTGCTGGAAAAATCCAAAAATTGATTGAAAACAGGAAAAATCTAAGCCCCGAGCAAGAAGCTATGATGGACAGACTTAGCCGCCAACTGATTGATACTCGGATTCAGGTTTGGAAGGACAGTTTGCCTGTTTTCCCTAAATTAACCCCCTTCAAACTTCCTGACCATTTCCAGGAAAAGTTGCCCAAGTTTGATGAACTGCATTTGACCGATAAAATTCGCTCACTGCTCCCAGACAAGCCAAAAGACGAAGCTTAGGCCTCGTCTTTTATATTTTCCTAAAAATCAGTTGCTCAGGATCCACCTCCATTGTCAGGGCATAGGTCTGGGGAGCTACTTGCTCCAGAAAACCCAAGATTACCAAGGCCTCAACAAAAATATCTGATCGCCGTTGGATAACCCGCTCTTTCCGAGTGAATTTCAACAGAAAACTGGTCATGTATTTGAGGGCGTAGTCTGGATTGACATCCCCTAAGATGACATAGAGTTTTTTCTGGTCCTCAGAAAGTTCTTCCTGGGTTCGCATCTTGTAAAAATAGGAATCCAGGGTCAATCTTTCCCGCACTAGATCCACTTCTTCCTCGATGACTAGGTCGTTGGTTGAGTTGGTCATCTGCCGACGAAAAGTGATTTCCTTGACTTGGTCAAAGAGAGTAGACTCCGTATCCACAAAGATTTCCTGGTCCAGACTCAGTCCCACCAAGGAATCCAGTAGCCTAAAGGCTTTTTGATAGCGGCGATTTTCCCGACGAATGTAACCCGCTTCGATATAAGCATCCAGCTGTCGATCTAGATTTTTTTCCCCTTCAAAGGCTGCCTTGATCTGGCGAAGGGTCACATCCTGATGTTGGTGGAGATAATGGATCAGGGCCTGAAAAAAAGGCTGCCTGGTCATTCTGTTGGTATGGAAGATTTTAATCATAAAACCATTATAGCACAGGCCCGAAAAAGCACAAGCAGCAAGCTGAGCCTACTTCTATTCGATTTTTCCACCAATGGCCTCAACCTGCTCCAGTCCTCCCAAATCATAGACTTGACTAAAGCCTGCTTCCCGCAAAATTGCAACAGCCTTGGCCGACCGAATGCCTCTTAAACAATGGACATAGATTTTGGTATCTTTGGGTAGGTCAGGCAAGATTCCAGCCTCCAATTCAGCAATGGGATAACTTTCTGTGATGCCAAAATTCCCAGCATTGAACTCATCCTCACTGCGGACATCATAGAATTTGGCGCCCTTTTCAACATCCGCTTCGACATCCGCAAAGGAAAGTTGATTTTTCTGGGCATCAGGTCCCGCTTGACTCCAATCAATGGTCGAGCTCGAGTCAGACGAAGGGGAGGTTTGTGAGGCAGAATTCTGGCAAGCAGCCAGCATGGAGAGAGAAAGCATGAGACAAAACGTAATCATTTTTTTCATAGCAAACCTATTGTATCAAAATAGTCCTCTTTTGGGTTCGGCAAAGCACCGGATAATGAAAAAAGGCAGAAAACCTGCCCCTTTGTTATTGCTGATTAAAACTCTCTGTCAACTGTGGAACCACCTGTTTCTTGCGAGAAACGGCTCCTGCCAAGAAGGCATGGTTGTTTTCCAGTTTGAAGTTGAAGGCAGCTTCCACCTTGTCCATGTTGGCACCAAGGGCTAGGATTTCAGAGTTGGAGTTAACAATGTCTGTAATCATGAGGACAAAGTCTGAGTAACCTTCTGTAACGATAGCTTCCGAAAGAGCAGCTTCAATTTCTTCCTGGCGTTCCAAGACTTCATTGATATCCACAGTGTTGACTTGTGCAACACGAACAGCATTGCCATTGAGTTCAAAGGTTTTGGCATCGATGTCAATCAACTCTTCTGCTGACTTGCTGGCCAAGTTGGTACCTGCTTTGAGGAGAGCCAAGCCATATTCTTCTAAGTTGACACCTGCAATCTCAGCCAATTCTGCTGCCACCTGTGGGTCTGATGCGTGTGTGGTTGGCGATTTGAGCAAGAGAGTATCGGAAATGAGACCAGACAGGAGCAGGCCTGCCACTTCTTTTGGCAGGGTAAGGCCAGCTTCTTTTGAAGCCCGGTAAACGATAGAGGAGGCTGAGCCAACTGGCTCCAAGCGCATGTAGAGCGGGTTGGCCGTTTCAAAGTTTGCCACCCGGTGGTGGTCAATAACCGCTGCCACTTCCACCTCTTTGATGTCTGCGATAGACTGTTGGAATTCATTGTGGTCGGTCAAGATAACTTGACTTACACCTTCTGCTACTGCGGAAGTTACCACGCGCGGCGCTGTCACGCCAAAGTAGTCCAAAGCAAAGGCTGTTTCTTCATTAGGAGTCCCCAAGGCTACCGCTTCTGCATCACGGCCCCAAGCTTCGCGCTCCAAATAAGCCCAGCCGTAGGAAGACGCAATCGCATCTGTATCAGGATTTTGGTGACCAAAAACTAAAAATTTTGCCATTTTCTAAAACCTCTTTTTCTATAATCGCTTTATTCTATCATATTTTTTGAAACTTGTGAAATTCCTTCTTCCCTGATTTGCAAATCGCTTTCATTTGGAGTAAGATAGAGGTAGGAAGAATAGAAAGGAAACCCTATGAAATTCACAGACTATACTTATTCACGGCCAAATTATGATGACATCAAGGTCAAGGTGACTGACTTAACTGAAAAATTAGCAGTTGCTGCCTCGACAGATGAAGCCCGCCAAATTGTGCAAGATATTACGACTATCAGCTCTGCAGTGGATACCCAGATGAATCTCTGGAGCATCCGCCATTCCATTGATATGCGGGATGAATTTTACAACCAAGAAACAATCTTTTGGAACGAACACAACCCACTCTTTGACGAACTCTGGACCAATTACTACAGGGTCATCGTGGACAGCCCTTATCGTTCTGACTTGACAGATCTTTTACCAGAGACCTTCTTTATGCTGGCTGAAAATAAGCTCCAGACCTTCTCATCAGTAGCCATTCCCCTTTTTCAAAAGGAAAATGAACTGGTTGACCAGTATAACAATCTCATGGCCACCGCTCAACTAGACTTCCGTGGTCAAACCTACAACCTCTCTCAAATGAGTCCATTTACCCAATCTATCGACCGCGCTACACGCAAGGAAGCATCCGAAACCGTGACCAGCTTTTTTGAAAAGCATGAAGCTGACTTTGATACCATTTATGACCAACTGGTTCAGGTTCGTCACGAAATTGCAACTACTTTGGGATTCAAGGACTATGTCGAATACGGCTACAAGATGATGAATCGCTTTGATTACAACCGAGACATGGTCAAGGTTTACCGTGAAGAGATTCTCAAGCATGTCGTCCCAGTCGTACAAAAACTTCGCCAACGCCAAGCCAAACGCATCCAAGTTCCAAACCTTAAGTACTATGACCTGACTTTGGAATACTTGGACGGCAACGCCACTCCAAAAGGCAGTCCGGATGAATTGGTGGCCCAAGCCCAAAAAATGTACCAGGAATTGTCACCTGAAACCGGCCAATTCTTTGATTTCATGGTCAAGCATGATTTGTTGGATTTGTTGGCCAAGGAGGGCAAGGACACAGGAGGCTATTGCACCTACATTGCGGACTACCAAAGCCCCTTCATTTTCGCCAATTTTAATGGAACCAGTGCGGACATTGATGTCTTAACCCACGAAGCAGGTCATGCTTTCCAGGTCTTCCGCTCTCGCTGGATTCCTTCTCCAGAGGTTATCTGGCCAACCTACGAATCCTGTGAAATTCACTCCATGTCCATGGAATTTATCACCTGGCCTTGGATGGAAAACTTCTTCAAGGACCAAGTAAAGAAATATAAATTTAGTCATCTAGCCAGCGCACTCTTCTTCCTACCTTACGGTGTTCTGGTGGACCATTTCCAGCATGAAGTTTATGAACATCCTGAGATGACCCCAACAGAACGAAAAGCCACTTGGAGGAGATTGGCTGAACTTTACTTGCCAGACCGCGATGATTCTGAATCAGATTTTCTAAGCAGAGGCGGTTTTTGGTTCCGCCAAGGTCATATCTTTGCCAGCCCCTTCTACTACATCGACTACACTTTAGCCCAAGTTTGTGCCCTCCAATTCTGGAAACGCACGCAAGTAGACCAAGACCCTGCGACCTGGAAGGACTATCTACACATCTGTGATTTGGGGGGTAGCAAGACCTTCCTCCAAATTGTAGAAGCAGCCAGACTCCAATCCCCATTCAAGGAAGGCGCCCTTGAATCCACCATCACTGCCGCTATGTCCTATTTGGATAGCATCGACGATACAGAGCTCTAAATTTTTCATTCAAAATAACATAACAGGAGGTATGTCTATGAAAAAATATAGTCTCGTCGCACTCACTTTGCTAGCTATTTTGACTCTATCGGCCTGTAGCAAACCTAAATTTGAGGATACACGAAAAAGGACCAAGCAAGTGACAACCACTAGTCAAAGCACCACTAAGGAAATCACGACAGAAGCCTCTACAGAGGCTGGTCCTTGGTCAGAGAAGAAAGGACAGCAGTTAGCTGATTTTATCAAAAAATGGGGGCAAACCTTCTCCCCAGCCCAGACCTATGTCCAATACAACCCTGAAAAAAATGGGAATTTTTATGGAGTGGCAATCCCTGATGACCTGACTAAGCCCAAGACCTTAATCCCTGACTTCAATGGGGAACAACCTACACTAAACTGGTCCAAAAATGGCAATGCACCATCTGGCCAGTACGCCCTAGTAGCAACCTACTCAGACATTGAAAATAGTCAGAGTCCAAGCTCCCATCTTTATCTCTTTACCATCAAGGATGGCAAACCTCAGGTATGGATTAGCGAGCAAAATCAGGGAAATTCTGAAAATAAATTCTATTTTACAGAAACTAAAAATGAGGATTTGAAAAACTTCTTCGTTTCCCTCGTGACTGGGCAACATCCAACCACTACCTCTAAACCGGCAACCAATCCAGCAGTAGATACCAAAAACCTCTCTATCCAGCAATGCTCTAATTGGGCCAGGGCCCATAAGGCAACTGGATATGGTTCTCCCTATACCAAGGATGACTTTCTTGCTGAGGTGATTGGCATTGATAAATCATCGGACGGTTTAGTTTATATCGAAGTTCGTGAAAACCACAATAGTCCAACCATGAGAGCGAACGGAGCGGACCCAAATGTAGCCTCCAGTGCCTCACTCTACCGCATCAACGCAAATGGCCAACTCGAATTGAGAGATATCGCAACAGATAGTTACTCTGTCGTTGCCACAGCTTATTATGAATAAAGCAAAAAAGCTTGGTCTCCCAAGCTTTTTGCTTATCCCTTGATCCGATTCAAGTAATCTTGATAGGTTTCTGTTTCCATCAGCCTCTTGGCATTTTCAACCCGTTCCTTGCTTGGGGGTTTGGTCCCTTCCAGCGGATATGGACGGCCCAGTTCCCGCCACTTGAACTCACCCAGATTGTGGTAGGGCAGAACTTCAAAGCGTTCAACATTTTTCAGGGTCTTAACATAGTCACCCAGGGCCTTCAAATCCTCATCTCGGTCCGTCAGACCTGGTACCAATACGTGGCGAATCCAGACAGGTTTGCCAATTTCAGACAGGTACTCAGCGCAGGCCAAAATCGTTTTATTGCTGTGGCCGGTTACAATCTTGTGCTGGTCTGAGTTGATTTCCTTGATATCTAACAAGACCAGGTCTGTAACTTCCATGAGCCGGTTGTATTTTTCCAGGTAACGAGGGGTATTGCGGAAGGTCAGGGCACAGGTATCCAGGGTGGTGTGGATACCTTTTTCCTTGGCCAGGGTGAAGAGGGCAATCAAAAAGTCGATCTGAATGGTCGCTTCTCCACCAGAAACCGTGATACCGCCATCCTTGCCCCAGAACATCTTGAAACGAAGCGCTTCATTGAGCACATCCTCAGCCGTCCGCTCTTTGGCATTAGGGTTGACCAGG
>ERZ650312.2408-NODE-2408-length-10224-cov-12.553742_pt1 | contig 10224 bp, 9 predicted proteins | sample MGYA00376248_ERZ650312 | MGnify/ENA primary metagenome ERZ650312 (study PRJEB26733, sample SAMN07839316) | wastewater metagenome | biome: urban; feature: wastewater treatment plant; material: waste water | place: USA: North Carolina | collected 2016-07-28 ... | reverse complement strand
AGGGTCACAGCTGGTCGATGGCCGCAGCCAGACCCGCCAGGGTCAGCGGGTGCATCCGCCCGCCGATCAATTCGTTCATCAACTTGATGGAGGGGTGCCACAGCCACTCCTGCCTTGGCAGCGGATTGACCCACACCATCTTGGGGAAATGTTGTTGCAGGCGCCCGAGCCACACCTGGCCGGGCTCCTCGTTCCAGTACTCTACGCTGCCACCTGGCCAGGTGATTTCATAGGGGCCCATCTTCGCATCCCCCACCACCATCACCCTGTAGTCGCTGCCGTAGGTACGCAGCAGCCGCAGGGTATCGAGCCGATCATCAAGGCGCCTGGCATTGTCCTGCCAGACGAAGTCGTAGAGGCAGTTGTGAAAATAGAAGAACACCAGGTGCTTGAACTCGTGGCGCAGGGCCGAAAAGAGGCGCTGCACCTCGGCCACATGGGCATCCATGGAGCCCCCCACGTCGAAGAAGACCAGCAGTTTGACCCCGTTGTGTCGCTCGGGTCTGAGCTTCACATCGAGCCAACCTTGCCTGGCCGAGCTTTGGATGGTGTCGTCGAGATCCAGCTCGTCGGGATTGCCCCGGCGCACCCAGCGCCTGAGCTTGCGCAGGGCGAGCTGGATGGCGCGCTGCCCCAGGGGCGAGTCGTCACTGAAGTTGCGAAAGTGGCGCGCCTCCCACACCTTGGTCGCCCGCCCGTGCTGGCCCTCTCCCCCCATGCGGATCCCTTCCGGGTGATAGCCGCCGTGACCGAACGGGCTGCTGCCCCCGGTGCCGACCCACTTGTTGCCGCCGGCGTGACGCTCCTTCTGCTCGCTTAGCCGCTGATTGAGGGTCTCCAGCAGCTTGTCCAGCCCGCCAAGGGATTGGAGCAACGCCTTCTCCTCCGGGCTTAACAGTCGCTCGAACTCCTTGCGCAGCCACTCCTCGGGCAGGCTCTCCGGCAACAGGGGGATGGCGGCCAACCCCTCGTAATACTCGGCGAAGGCGCGATCGAAGCGATCATAGTGCGCCTCGTCTTTCACCAGCAGGCAGCGGGATAGCTGGTAGAACTCGTCCATGTCGAGGCTGGCCAGTCTGGCTGCCAGCGCCGCGTGCAAGTCCAGCAATTCGCGCAGGCTGCAGGGGAGCTTGTGACGGCGCAGATGGTTAAAAAAGTCGATCAGCATGGGTCAGCTGCCGCGTCTGGCCAGAAAAGCGAGCTTCTCAAACAGATGCAGGTCCTGCTCGGTCTTGAGCAGGGCGCCGTAGAGGGCAGGCACCAGTTTGCCCGGCTCGCGGGTGCGCATCGCCTCGGGGGCGATATCGTCGGCCAAAAGCAGCCGGATCCAGTCCAGCAGCTCCGAGGTGGACGGCTTCTTGCGCAGCCCCTCTACCGCACGCAGCTCAAAGAAGAGCGTCATCGCCTCGTCGAGCAGCCGCTCCTTGAGGTTTGGGTAGTGGAGCTTGACGATGGCCTGCATCTCGGCCTTGTCGGGAAAGCGGATGTAGTGGAAGAAACAGCGGCGCAGGAAGGCGTCCGGCAGCTCTTTTTCGTTGTTGGAGGTGATGATGACCACGGGGCGCTGGCGCGCCTTCACGCGCTCGCCGGTCTCGTAGACATCGAACTCCATCCGATCCAGCTCCAGCAGCAGATCGTTGGGAAACTCGATGTCCGCCTTGTCGATTTCATCGATGAGCAGCACTGGCCGCTGCTCTGCGCTGAAGGCCTGCCACAGCTTGCCCCGGCGGATGTAGTGGCCTATCTCCCCTACCCTGGGGTCACCGAGCTGGGAGTCTCGCAGCCGGGCGACGGCATCGTATTCGTAGAGCCCCTGCTGGGCCTTGGTGGTGGACTTGATGTGCCAGCTGATGAGCTCGGCGCCCAGGGACTCGGCCACCGCCTCCGCCAGCACTGTCTTGCCCGTACCGGGCTCACCCTTGATGAGCAGCGGCTTCTCCAGCACGATGGCGGCATCGACGGCCATCTTCAGTGCCTGTGATGCGAGATAGCGGTCGCTTCCTGCAAATCCCATGAGATCCCTTCCATTGGATGCCCAGGCAGCGGGAGCCCCCTCGGCAAGAGAGAATAAGTTCTATATGTTGTAATAACATATTGTTATAACGATTCGTCACTTCTCATTCAGAAACCACAGGGTAATCTTGTTTCATCGCCTTAACAAACACAGGGATAGCACCATGAGCAAAATTTTTGAGGACAACAGCCAGACCATAGGCAACACCCCGCTTGTTCGTCTCAACCGTGTTACCAAGGGCCGCGTGCTGGCCAAGATCGAGAGCCGCAACCCGAGCTTCAGCGTCAAGTGCCGGATCGGTGCCAACCTCATCTGGGATGCCGAGAAACGCGGCGTGCTGACCAAGGGCAAGGAGATCATCGAGCCCACCAGCGGCAACACGGGCATTGCCTTGGCATTCGTGGCTGCGGCCCGCGGCTATCCCATCACCCTGACCATGCCGGCCACCATGAGCCTGGAGCGCCGCAAACTGCTCAAGGCCCTGGGTGCCAACCTGGTGCTGACCGAAGGCCCCCTCGGCATGAAGGGCGCCATCGCCAAGGCCAACGAGATCCTCGAATCCGAGCCGGGCAAGTACGTGCTGCTGCAACAGTTTGAAAACCCGGCCAACCCGGAAATCCACGAGCAGACCACTGGCCCCGAGATCTGGGACGCCACCGATGGCGAGGTGGATGTGTTCGTGGCGGGCGTCGGTACCGGCGGCACCATCACCGGGGTCTCCCGCTACATCAAGAAGACCAAAGGCAAGGCCATCGTCTCCGTGGCGGTCGAGCCCAGCGAATCTCCCGTCATCAGCCAGAAACTGGCGGGTGAAGAGATCAAACCGGGTCCGCACAAGATCCAGGGCATCGGCGCCGGCTTCATCCCGGGCAACCTGGATTTGAGCCTGCTGGACCGCGTCGAGCAGGTGAGCAGTGACGAAGCCATCGAGATGGCCCGCCGCCTGATGGAAGAGGAAGGGATCCTGGCCGGTATCAGCTCCGGCGCTGCCGTGGTCGCTGCCAACCGTCTGGCCGAGCAGCCGGAGTTCGAAGGGAAAACGATTGTCGTCATCCTGCCGAGCGCCGCCGAGCGTTACCTCTCCAGCGCCCTCTTCGCCGGTGTGTTCAGCGAGCAGGAATTGCAGCAGTAGTTGATCAGCCAACACCAAAACGACGGCGCTCCTCGGAGCGCCGTTTTCATTATGCGCTAAACTCTCTAGCCACCAGTGCCACTCGGCCCCTTATTTTTTGGGGTAAAATAACAAACTTGGATATGACAAAAAAAGCAGACATTCTGTGATAAATCTCATATCCTGTGCGGCGTCACGAGGTGTTTGCTGGCAAGGTATCACAAGGTAACAAAGTGTTATTTTTCGTTATAAAATAATTTCAGGCCAGGCCTGACGCGGCTTGCAGCCTGATAGCGAAAAAATACCTGGCCACGACGCCGAATACTGCACAGAAAATTGACCTGGATTAAACCATTGCAGGTCTGATTTCGTTACTTTACAACATATCCATACTGACACGGTGAGACAGGAAGCCTCATTGGCGACCATCTCTCCAAACAATATCAATAATATGGGGTGAAACCATGTACGAGAAGTCTGTTGTTATTACTGCTGAAAACGGCCTGCACACCCGTCCTGCAGCTCAGTTCGTGAAAGAAGCCAAAGAATTCCAAAGCGAGATCACTGTGGTCTCCGGTGGCAAATCCGCCAGCGCCAAGAGCCTGTTCAAGCTCCAGACCCTGGGTCTGACCAAAGGCACCAACGTGACCATCCAGGCTGACGGCCCGGACGCTCAGAAAGCCGTTGAGAAGCTGGTTGCCCTGATGGACGAGCTGGAGTAATCCAGCTTTATTCCTCCCCCACAGTCGTTTTAATAGGAAGGATTATGATATCTGGCATTCTTGCGTCCCCCGGTATCGCATTCGGCAAGGCGCTTCTTCTGAAAGAAGATGAAATCGTTATCAATCAGGGCAAGATTCCCGCCGAACAGATTGATGCCGAGATCAACCGCTTCCTCGAAGCCCGCACCAAGTCAGCCGCACAGCTGGAAGCCATCAAAGAGATGGCCGGTCGCACCTTCGGTGAAGAAAAAGAGGCCATCTTCGAAGGCCACATCATGCTGCTCGAAGATGAAGAGCTGGAAGGGGATATCAGATCCTTCATCAAAGAACACAAGGCCTCTGCCGACAGAGCCGTTCACGAGGTGATCGAACAGTACGCCAAGATGATGGCCGATCTGGATGACCCCTATCTGCGTGAGCGCGCCACCGACTTCCGTGACATCGGCACCCGTCTGGTCAAGAACGTACTGGGCATCGCCGTTGTCAACCTGAGCACCATCGACGAAGAGGTCATCCTGGTCGCCAAAGACCTGACCCCGTCTGAAACCGCTCAGATCAACCTGAAATACGTGCTGGGCTTCGTCACCGACATCGGTGGCCGTACCTCCCACACCTCCATCATGGCCCGCTCCCTGGAGCTGCCGGCCGTCGTGGGCACCAACGACATCACCGAGCGCGTCAAGAACGGTGACATGCTGGTGCTGGATGCGATCAACAACCAGGTCATCATCAACCCGACCGCCGACCAGTTGAACGAAGCCAAGAAGTTCCAGGCCCAGTTCCAGGCAGAGAAGGACGAGCTGGCCAAGCTCAAAGACCTGCCTGCCATCACCCTGGATGGCCACCAGGTCGAAGTGTGCGCCAACATCGGGACCGTCAAGGATACCGAAGGTGCCATCCGCAACGGCGCCGAAGGCGTGGGTCTGTACCGTACCGAGTTCCTGTTCATGGACCGTGACGCGCTGCCGACCGAAGACGAGCAGTTCAAGGCTTACAAGGAAGTGGCCGAAGCCATGCCGGATCAACCGATCATTGTCCGTACCATGGACATCGGCGGCGACAAAGAACTGCCCTACATGAATTTCCCGAAAGAGATGAACCCCTTCCTGGGCTGGCGTGCCGTGCGTATCTTCTTCGATCGCACCGACATCATGCACGCCCAGCTGCGGGCCATCCTGCGTGCGTCTGCCTTCGGCAAACTGCGCATCATGTTCCCGATGATCATCTCCGTCGAAGAGTTCCGCAGCCTGAAGGCTACCGTGGAGACGCTGAAAGCCGAACTGCGTGCCGAAGGCAAAGCCTTTGATGAATCCATCGAAGTGGGTATCATGATCGAGACCCCGGCCGCGGCCGTGATGGCTCATCATCTGGCCAAGGAAGTGGATTTCTTCAGTATCGGTACCAACGACCTGACCCAGTACACCCTGGCTGTCGACCGTGGTAACGAGATGATTTCCGCCATGTACAACCCGCTGTCACCCTCCGTCCTGACCCTGATCAAGATGGTGATCGACGCTTCCCATGACAATGGCAAGTGGACCGGTATGTGCGGTGAACTGGCTGGTGACGAACGCGCCACCCTGCTGCTGCTGGGTATGGGTCTGGATGAGTTCTCCATGAGCGCCATCTCTGTACCGCGTATCAAGAAGCTTATCCGCAACACCAACTTCGAAGATGTGAAGGCCATGGCCGACCAGGCGCTGAGCTTTGCCACCGCCGCCGAAATCGAAGCGTGCGTAGATAACTTTATTAAGCAGAAGGCAGTCTGCTAAGATCGGCTGCAAACAGCGACAATCATCTCTAGGAGCTTTTACTATGGGTCTGTTCGACAAACTGAAGAAACTGGTTTCCGACGACAGTTCTGACACTGGCGGCATCGAAATCTTTGCTCCGCTGTCCGGCGAAATCGTCCCCATCGAAGATGTGCCTGACGTCGTCTTCGCCGAGAAGATCGTCGGCGACGGCATCGCCATCAAGCCGGCCGGCAACAAGATGGTTGCTCCGTGCGACGGCACCATCGGCAAAATCTTCGAGACCAACCACGCGTTCTCTCTGGAGTCCGACTCTGGTATCGAGCTGTTCGTTCACTTCGGTATCGACACCGTCGAGCTGAAGGGTGAAGGTTTCACCCGTATCGCTCAGGAAGGTCAACAGGTCAAGCGCGGTGACACCATCATCGAGTTCGATCTGGCCGTTCTGGAAGCCAAAGCGAAATCTACCCTGACTCCGGTGGTCATCTCCAACATGGACGAGATCAAAGAGCTGGTGAAGATGACGGGTGCCGTGACCGTGGGCGAGACCCCGGTGATCCGCATCAAGAAATAATGCCGCATGGGCCGAGCGCCCGTCGCCGCAACAAAAAACCGAAGCTTTGGCTTCGGTTTTTTTATGGGCGTTTTCCGGCTAGGCCCTGCCAAATACCACTCGGTTGCGGCCGTTGCTCTTGGCCTGGTAGAGCGCCTTGTCCGCCACTTGCAGCAGGCTGTCGCTACTATGGCCATCGCCTCGGGTGGCACAACCCAGACTCATCGTCAGGGAAAAACTCTGCCCCTCCCACGCGACCACATGGTCGACAAACTGCCGGCGCAACTGCTCGGCTCGCTCGACCACCTGTTCAGCGTCCACCCCAGGCAGGATCAACAGAAACTCCTCCCCGCCCCAGCGGGCCAGATGCTCTGCGGGCTGCAACTGCCGCGCCATGATGCGGGCCACCTCGCACAACGCTGCATCCCCGGCGGGATGACCGTAGCGGTCATTGATCTGCTTGAAGTGGTCGATATCGCACAGGATCACCGAGAAGGGCTCCCCCTGCAGCCAGAGCGCCTGCAACTGCTGCCCGGCGGCACGCCGGTTGCCGAGATCGGTCAGCGGATCGGTGCAGGAGAGCCGGCTCACCTCCTCTATCATGCAGTGCAGGTCGTGGATGTCGCGCAGCGTCACTATGTGCCAGCCCGGCATGGCATCCGCCGTCAGCTGGGCCGTGATGGTAAACCAGCGCTGCTGGCCGCTCTTGCAGTAGAGACTGGCGTTCATCTCGGCCACCGCCGCGCCGTTGGCCAGACTGGTCATCACCGCCTGGTTCCAGCGCTCAATCGCCTGGGCCCTGCTCTCTTCATCGCGATAGACGGTGGCAAACCAGCTGGCCATGTCGGGCAGATCCGTCAGGTCGTAGCCCAGCTGAGTCACGAAGGCCCGGTTCACGAACCTGTGATGACGGGCCGGGATCTCCGACAGTCGGGTGGGTATGCTGCCCAGCGTCTCGCTGCAGGCGGATTCCGATATCAGGATCGGAAACGGGATCACGTCGAAGGAGCGAAACAGGATCTGCTGCAGCTCGGTCAGGATCACAGGATCGGTGATGTTCAAGGTAACTCCCTTACCAAGGTATCGTTCAAAGGTAAGTGAGCGCTGATCGCGGGTAAAGCGCTCATTGCGCGGCTCTGACCGCCTTGGTCGCAGCATTTTCTCCCGGTTGCCACTCCTGATAGGGACCGTGAATGGCGGAGTAGATCTTGTCGAGCTGACCGGAGGCCCTGAGCCGCTCGATGGACTGGGTCAGGAAGCGGTCGACCGCATCCCCTTTCGGCCCCTTGGGGATGATGAATACATCGTCGAATTCGCCGAAATAGACCCGGTGGATATTGGTCAGCCCCATCTTGCGCAGGGTGAAATCCGCCTCCTCCTGCGCCCACAGAAAGGCATCGATGCGGCCCCGGCTCAACTTGCCGAGGGATTGCTCGAGCGAGAGGGAGCGTTTGACCGAGAAGGGCCAGAAGTCGGTCACCCCCTCGATGAGCAGATCCCGCTTGGTGTACTCGTAACCCAGCACCATGGCGGGAGTAATGGGCGCCGCACTGTTGCTGTAGAGCACGTGGGTCACCTTGCCAAAGGTCGCCGAGCTGAAGCGATAGGGCAGCATGGACTCGTCGATGTAGGGATTGCGCAGCGCCGGCAGGTTGAAGTCCGCCTCCCCCACCACCACGCTGCGGGTGGCACGGGACATGGGGTAGACCATCACGCTCACCTCCACCCCGTCATCCAGCCCGGCGATGGCCTTGACCAGGTCGACAAAGGGACCGGTGCCGTTGGAATCGATGAGCCCCGGCAACAAACCAAGATAGGCTGAAAAATGAGTCGGTCGGCCAGGTTCTGCCGCAGCCAGCCGCTCCTCGTCGACCCCCGCCATCCCCAGCAGCATGGCGAGCAGCATCAAGCCTGCCAGCACGCCCACTCTCAGATGCTTCATGATGCAACCCCTCACCACCCTGGCCGGCATGGCCCGGTTGATCAGAAGCATAGACTCGGCACAGAGCGTGTCGGACGAGTTGCAAATAAGATGTTAAAAAACACACCGAGATCAAGGTTTTGACACATCTGCGCGGTAACATGAAAAGGAATGGTGCGGGGGCAGGATGCCCGATGCGACCACCCTTGATGCAATGCGAGCCCCGAGAAGGATATGAGCATGTTGAAAAATACCGAACAACGTTATGGCAGCCTGAGCATAGGGCTGCACTGGTTGACCCTGCTGCTGATGATCGCCGTCTATGCGCTGATGGAGTTCAGGGACATCTTCCCCAAAGGGTCGGCCGGCCGCGACCTGATGAAGGAGTTTCACTTCATGGTGGGTCTGCTGATCCTGGCGCTGGTGGTCGTGCGCCTGCTGGTGCGCGTGGGTAGCCCTTCACCGCGTATCGTGCCCGAGCTCTCCCCCCTGATGCTCACGCTGGCCAAGCTCGCCCACCTGGCGCTCTATGGCTTCCTGATCCTCACCCCGCTGCTGGGCTGGCTGCTGTTGAGCGCAGGGGGCAAGCCCATTCCCTTCTTCGGCCTGGCGCTCCCCGCCCTCATCGCCCCCGATGACGGCCTGAAGGGCACCATCAAGGAGTTGCACGAGACGCTGGCCAACATTGGCTATGCTCTGATTGCCCTGCACGCAGCGGCAGCCATCTACCACCACCATGTGCTCAAGGACAACACCCTGACCAATATGCTGCCCGAGCGCAAATAACCAGCGACGGGTTGCACACCAACAAAAAGGCCCCTGTGACAGGGGCCTTTTTGTTCATGGAGGGTCATGGGCGACACGTCGTCAGCCGGGCAACACTACCCGGCTTTCGCCGCCGCCGAGGGCCTCCACCCGCACCTGCACACCGATCCGCTCCACCAGGGTCTGCACGTGGGAGATGACCCCGATCTGGCGGCCGGCCGCCTGCAGGGAGTCAAGGCTTGAGAGCGCCAGATCCAGACTGTCCGGATCCAGGGTGCCGAAGCCCTCGTCGATAAAGAGCGATTCGACCTGGGTCTGGCGTGACGACAGGCTGGAGAGGGCCAGCGCCAGCGCCAGCGACACCAGGAAGCTTTCGCCGCCGGAGAGGGAGTCCACCGAGCGCACCTCATCCCCCATGTCGAGATCCACCACCTGCAGCGCCAGATCGGTGCCGGGCACCCGCTCCAGCCGATAGCGGGGGGAGAGCTCGGCGAGCTGGGCGTTGGCCTCCAGCAGCAGCCGCTCCAGGGTGAGGCTCTGGGCGAAGGTGCGCAGCTTGGCGCCGCTGGCAGAACCGATGAGATCACAGAGCCGCTGCCAATGATCCGCCACCGCCTGCTGGGCAGCCAGCTCCTCCTGCAAGGTGCCCGCCTTGAGGGCCGCCGCCTCGGCCTGGGCCAGCGTGCTCTTGCACTGGAACAGCTGCTCGTCGAGGGCGCGGCAGTGCGCCTCCAGCGCCGTCAGCCGGCTGTCGAGCTCCTGTGGCGCCAACGCGGCCAGCTCGGGGTGATGCTCGCGGTAACGATCCCGCTTGCTCTCCTCCAGTGCCAGCGCCCGCTGCCGCTCGGTCAAACGGGTACGCGCCTCGGCGCGGGCATCCTCCAGCGCCTGCAAGGCGGCGCGGCGCCCCTTGAGCTCATCCGGGCTCATGGCCAGCAGGCGGCGCAGATCATATTCGGCGATGCCGAGGCTGCTGGCGTGGGCAGCCCAGCGCCCCAGCACCTCCCGTCGCCGCCGGCTGCTCACCTGCTTCTCCTGCTCCAGATGGCTGAGACGGGTCTTGAGCTCGGTCTGGCGCTCGCGCAGGGTGCGGGCCGCCCCCTGCATCGTCTCCAGCTCGCTGGCCAGTTGCTGCAGCCGCTGCTGCCAGCGGCTCTCGACCAGGGCAATCTCCTCCCCCCCCAGGCAGGTGGCACGACTGGTAACCAGCCCCTGCCGTTGCTGTTCATGTTCCTTGTAGTCGCGCTCGAGCTTGTGCAGCAGCTCACGCTGGGTCTGCAAGCGCGCCTCCTGAGCACTCAGGGTCGGGGTGAGGCTGGCAATCTCGCCGGTCAGCCGCTCCCACTCGCTCTGGCCGTGCAGCCAGGCCTCGCAGGCCCGCTGCCAC
>ERZ650312.2406-NODE-2406-length-10232-cov-3.889260_pt1 | contig 10232 bp, 5 predicted proteins | sample MGYA00376248_ERZ650312 | MGnify/ENA primary metagenome ERZ650312 (study PRJEB26733, sample SAMN07839316) | wastewater metagenome | biome: urban; feature: wastewater treatment plant; material: waste water | place: USA: North Carolina | collected 2016-07-28 ... | reverse complement strand
CTCCCGCCAAATTCAGCTTTTGATCCGATAAGCAGTGTTTGAGAATACCCCTGTTCTTTTAATATATCTCCCAAAGTCGTAATACCCGGGAAGAAATGTTCCTGCGTATCCATATCATTCGCATCTATGCTTGTTTTTAACGGAAGTCCCGAAGTCTGTGCAAACATTCCTGCCATTGTCCACGTAGTTCCTTCTACTGTATGGCCACCGTTAAGATCTGTTGTTTCTCCCGAGAAGTCTTCATTTTCTTGTGCAAGCTTCGTCAACTCCGGAATATAATTTTCCGTAAACGCACCGCCGTTGTTTTCATCTGCATATGTTGTTTCCATAGATTCCAAATAAATATAAATAAGATTTCTTTTTTGCTCAGGAAATTCTAAATCTATATTTTTCGGATCTGCATAATTTTCTTCTATAAAATTAGATTTTGCAAATTGATTATATAAGTATTCTCCTATTCCTGCTTTTTCCCATGCTATATACAAAGAAACCACAATCGCACCCATTGAAAAGAATATTCCCGTTATAACAAAACAAACATAATACTTTGTTTTTCTTTTAAAAAATAAAAGCACAGAAAACAAAATTAAAGCAAGAAGCATTGGTACAATACACTGTACTATATATTCTATAATCATATCCTGATTGGCACCACTTAAAGGTTCCGTGAGATGGAATACCAATTCATCTACTGCCAAATTAGGCCATGTTTTAAACATCCACCGAACGCTAAATCCTAATAATATCGCTAATCCTACCATTACAACGGATATAGCTGTTCCTAAATATTTAATCATTTTTTGAAACTTCTGCATTTTTGCACCTCTAAAATATGTATATTATTAATTTTTCTTTAATTTTCTTTTAAATTCTTTATCAGTTTAACTTTTTGTAAAATCAATGTCAACTGATTTTTACATATATAGATACAACCACTACCACCACTTTTTAGCGCCATACTATTTACATATCATTTCATAATTTCTTTCCACGTACTCAAGATAACAAAAAACAGACTTAGTGTCTGACTTATCCATCTAAGCGGTAATATGCCAGACTGATTTATTTTCCTCAAATGACACATTGTTTATGTATCTTGATGGTATCAATACCTACTAATGTACAATTTAATACAGTAATTATTTGTACAATATATAGGCACAAAAGATTAACTCTCCCGTAAAGGGAGAGTTAATCTTTCATATGCTTAGTGTAATTGAGCTCATTTGGGTCTATTTCGCATCTAGCTGTTTTGTAACCCCTCACAAGACATCAATTATCAACTCGCAGAGATACGTTTCGTAAACTAACGCACAATATTCATCAAGCTTTTGAAGTTATCCACGACGTTGTAAGTGACGTTTTTCGTGGCCATTTCAGCATTCAACTTATCGAAAAAACGTTTGGCACATTCGATTTTTGCTTCTTCCATACCTTTTAGCTGGAGTGAGCTCATTGAGCCTTTTGTTTCTGCCACGAAGAACACATGCTTCACTGTACCTTCTTCAAAAGCAATGGCCCAGTCTGGGTTGTAGTTACCCACTGGCGTTGGGATAAAGAAGCCTTTTGGTAATTTGGCATATACTGTCACTTCTTTTGCCAACTCAAGCCCGCCCTGTTCTTCTGCTTTCGGATCACCGAGTACAAATTTCTTCTCAATATCAGAATCTGTTACCAGATAATCATAGATATGTTTTTTCAGTGGCTGACCCGCATTCGAGAAATCCTGCTTCGTCTGACTGGCAGTAAAGATGCTGGTATCAAATTTATCTTCCAGCAGGTTATACGCCAGATGTTCAACAACCATACTGGCTTTCTGTTCATTGATCAGATGCGCTGCCTGACTAATGAAATCTTCAGGGTTGTGTCTAAACTGTTCAAACACAGCACTCTGAATGTCTTTGAGAATAGCAGCCACGGTGCTTCGCTTCAGTTTTGTTGATTCGCTGATTTTACCCAGCAGGTCATATTTAACCTGTGAATGCACCGAATGGTTATATTCTTCACGTTGCGTTTCTGCCACTTGGAAAGCCTGACCTGTTTTTAATTGCTCATAGGTCGCGGCTTCAACCTGTTCGCCACGCACGATATTAAAGTGTAGTTTTTCAACTCTGAGCTTGGCATCCAACGCTTTGGTCGCTTTCGTAATCAGTTCATCTGAATCGAACTCAACCTGATAGATGGCCTTGTGATTAATGCGAGACCACAGTTCCTGAAACTCTTTTTTCTCAAAATTGCTGTTCAGCGGGTTAACTTTGCCTTTACGATCATCATCGACTGTTGGCAGATGATTATCACTGTAGACAGTATCAATCACTTCGATGATCTGCTCTGTGTACGGTTTTAAATCTTCAGGCAATGCAGCAAGAGAGCCCTCTTTTCGCGCTTGCAAATAAGTATCAGTGATACGATCTTGATCATCGGTATAATCGTTTTTCACCAGATAGCGATAAATCTTCTTCGCGATATCCTCACTGATTTTGATATCCCCCTCTGCGGTTTTGAGCACTTTCCCAACAAAATATTTTTCATCCGCTTTGTGTGGTCTGGCTGACAGAGAATCCCGGATATCTTTTTGCAATGCAGTTACAAAATCTTTGTAACTTTCGCTCGCGACAACAGTCAGGCGATTGATGTCATGCACTTTCAACGGATCATCCATCCGATCACCGTATTGATTCACTGCAAGACGCAAACCACGACCAACCTCCTGACGGCGGGAAATAGTGTTGTCACTGTGCTTCAGAGTGCAGATCACGAAGACGTTCGGGTTATCCCAACCTTCACGTAATGCCGAATGCGAGAAGATAAATCGAGTAGGTTCATCAAAGCTGAGCAGCTTCTCTTTATCTTTAAGAATCAAGTCATACGCATCGACATCATCAGTTTCAGTTGCCTTCTTACCAACGGTCGGATCAACTAAACGCTTCGATTTTTTATCAATTGAGAAATAACCGTTGTGTGTCTTTTCTGCCGGAATCGTGCGCAAATATTGCTGATAAGATGAATCAAACAACCCAAGGTGAGCATCGCATTCACGCTGATACTCTTCTTCAAAAATACGAGCGTATTCGCCCTTCTCGTCAGCCGAAGAATAATCACGATATTTGGCAACTTCATCGATAAAGAACAGGCTTAACACCTTAATGCCCATTGGGAACAGTTGTCGTTCTTTTTCAAAATGCGCTTTGACCGCTTCGCGAATTTGCATACGACGCAAAGCACTTTCACTTACATCACCACAGGCATCTCCAGCGGTGAGCTCTGCACCATTGGTGAAGCTCACTGTATCAGTATTCGCATTGATATCTGAAACCACAAAGCCTTGATACTGGGCCAGTTCACCCGAGTTTTCGAATAAATTATAGCCTTTGTTAACCTTCCGTACTTCGCGCTTGATCGCGCCAGAAGCCAATTTAATTTCAAATTCAAGGCGAGCGACAGGTGGTTTGCTGGCAGAGATTTCAATATCTTCCAGATACAGGTAGGCATTGGTACCAGCCAGCCCTTTTGTCGTAATGCCACGCACCGCAATTTTTTTAACCAGTTTCTGGTTATAGGCATCGAGCGCATCAAGCCGGTATATTTTGTTATGTTCCGTTTTATGTGTCGCTGAATAACGTAGCAGGAACAACGGGTTAAATTCTGCCAGTGATTCCAGCGTTTTAGCGCCTTCCATTTTCTGTGGTTCATCGAGGATCATGATAGGCCGGTTGGCTTTAATCACATCAATAGGACGACGAGACTGGAAATCATCTAATTCATCATAGATACGACGGGCATCGGCACCACGGGCATTAAACGCCTGTACGTTGATAACCATGACATTAATGCCACCATCGGAAGAGAAGCTTTCCAACTGATGCAGTTGCTTTGAGTTGTAGATAAAGAAGCGAGCTTGCTTGTGATAATCTTCCTGAAAATGTTCCGCCGTGATTTGCAGTGACTTATACACCCCTTCACGAATTGCAATGCTTGGTACCACGATGATGAACTTGCTCCAGCCGTATTGCTTATTCAGTTCAAAAATGGTTTTCACATAGCAATACGTTTTCCCCGTACCTGTCTCCATCTCTACATCGAGGTTAATAGCACAGGCTTTCGAGGCTTCTACTTTAGTCGATTGAGGTAAATTCTGACGGGCTTGCACAGCCTGAATATTGCTGAGCAATTGGACTGGCGTTAATTGTATTTCGGAGTTTTTAAACCCTGCGTCTACATGCGTTGTTGAACCCGAATGTCCTTTCGCCAGAGAACCGGGGTCGATTTTATAACGACGCGCTGCATCGTCAGGCAATTGGCCTTTGAAGCAGTCAACAACAGCTTGCACTGAATTGGCCTGATAGACCTGATGCTTGAATTTCAGTTTCATGTTTATCCTACCAATGCTTCAAATTGTGCCAGCCACGCATGAAATAACGGACATTGCTCGCGCATCTGTGTAATGCCAATCTGCTGAGCGATTGCAATGCCTGCCGTTGTCTTGGCAAATTTGCCATTCGGAGACCAATTATCTAATCGTTTGGAAGGCGCGGTTTCTTTCCCGTTATTAATGGCTTCTGGTTCACCGCATTCAGCCAGCACATTTTTTACCTGATCTTCATCTACACCCAGTTCACTGGCTAATATTGCGCTGTTGCTAAACAGCAAGGCTTCAAACTCATGCACTGCAATATAGGGAATGAAACGTCTCTCTGCTTGTTGATTGGCAAAATCACTAACAACTTGGTGTTTGGTTGCGGCATTCAGATGATCGGCTATTTGCGAAGGCGTTAGATTTTGAGCCAATGAATCAAGACCGGGCCATTCTTTAATACCATAGTAATCAACCAGCGTTGTCACGTAGGTGTCATTACGTTGTTTTAAGTGGTCTCGAATATCGTTGATGACTCGACTAAACTTAACATCTCCGCCTTTCTGACCCGGCTTACTTGCTTGTGTCGCCTGAATGAAAATCATCTTTTCGGCGAGATAAGGCTTTAATACCATTTCCACAAAAACCTGTTCGGTCTTGCCTTCTACAATGGTCATCACCTCAATGTAATCACTCATAGGTCGGGCCTCCGGCAATCACATTTTTCGTCCAGAGTTCACCGACGGAATAACTTTCAAGCCACTGTGAATAGTCTTGTTCATTCAGGCGTTCAAACGTTGAGGCACCGTCTTTTCTATTCACCACAACGATGTCTTCAATGGCAAATTGATCGATCAATGCCGGAGATTGCGTTGCAACAATAACCTGAGTACGCAGTGCAGCCTGTTGGATCAACTCAGCCAAAATAACAATAGCAGCAGGGTGCAAGCCCAATTCTGGCTCATCAATGATGATCGTGGCGGGAGGCATTGGTTGTAGTAATGCCGCAGCCAGACAGATAAAGCGAATCGAGCCATCAGAGAGATGATAAGGCTGCATTGGGTAATCAGAGCCTTTTTGCAACCAACTCAAATTAAGCTCTTCACGCGCGCCACTTTGCCGAGGTTCAAGAATAAAATCATCAAAAAATGGCGTCACCAGCCGTACTGCATTCACAATAGCCTTGTATTCATCCGTATGCGAATTGCGTAACTTGAGCAGGAACGGCGCGATATTGGCAGCATCAGTGCGTAAGAGTTTATCATCTTGCACTATTTCATAATTACGCATGCCTGACGTTGAGCTCGTGTCATGGAAGTGATAAATCTGCCACGATGAAATAGCGTCATAAACAGGCTGAGAATATTTAGCGTCGCGGTGATTGCTTTGTATTTCAGCGACAAGCCGTGAAGACCCATCGTTGCTGTCTCCCAAATTCCACCAACCTGAAGAGATGCCATCATAAAAACGCGCTTCATCTTCAATCGCAAAGGTATCAGCCGGTGTCGGCACCAGCGTAAAACGATAACCACGCATGCCGAAATGCGTTTCAAAATACATTTTTTGCGTGGCTTTTCGGCCATTGAACAGCATATTTCCGGCACCACCGCTGTCACGCACAAAGCGGTTCAAATTGCCGTCAATCAACGCGCGCAGCATTCTAAAAAAAGAGAGCAGATTACTTTTACCCGCACCGTTGGCACCGACAATGACATTCAGATTTTTTAGTTCAAAATCTTTCAGCTCATGAATGGATTTGAAGCCATTGATGGTTAATTTATCTAATGAGAAGTTCCACATTGCTGTCCCCTTAGATGGTCTTCACATCAGTTGTTGGGCTGAGTTGCTTCAGCAGTTGTTCAACATTGATCTTCGCTGCATCAGATGCAAAACCGGCATCACGGAACACCAGTCGTAATGGGTTGTAAGCTGCCAGTTGTTTGATAAAGGCTTCATCAATACCACCGTCTTTATCAAAACACGCCACCAGTGCACCATGCGTGTTGTCTGGCTGTGCAGCAACAAAGAATACGATTTTATTGGCGATGGTTTCACGGTGAATAGGCAACGTCAGGTCGATGCCCCAATCCAGCATGACTTGGAATAGTAAGTCTTCTTCGGTGCGGTCTTCTTTGACGTTTTCAACCTGAGTAAACAAATCACCTTGCATTATTGTATCAGGGTTGTAATAGACCTCGGCCATATTAGTGCTGTCTATTTTTAATACACGAAAGCCGACATCTTTACTCCAATTTGGATGGCAATCGCCTTCTACAATTGTCTTTCCTACCCGACGAATTCGCTCTTTGCTAATATCCGATATTGTTTTAAATCCGGCTTTATATGCTTCACTTTTTTCTCCACAAACTTCTTGGAGCTGAACCATGATAAATTTGCGGTTTCCGCCATCTTCAGCATTAAGCTTCATCGTTGAGTGAGCGGTAGTTGAAGATCCTGCAAAAAAATCAAGAATGACTGCTGATTTATTACTTCCAGCACGAAGGATATCAAGAATAAGTCCTGTCGGTTTTGGATTTTCGAATGTAGTCAAATTTCCAAATATGTTAGTCATCTCAGACGAACCGACAGTATTAAACGGAGCGAAATCCCAAAGCGTAGTCCAAGTCATTCCATCTTTGACATCACAGAGAAATCGCTTCAATTTTGGACGACCAAGATCATCTTCGCCAAAATATATCTCATCATTTTTAATTAGCTGCTTTATTTTCTCACTATTGAAACGCCAATTACCATTAGATGAAGGATAGTGCTCTTGTCCTGTCCGAGGATTAACAATTGGGAAGTATAATGAATCAACATATCTCCCACCCTTAACATTTCCCATTAAATCACCTGCTACCCAGGGACCTTTGGGATGATTATCTGGATTTTTATATCGACCAATCTGTTCTGCATTTCTTGGGCGTAAATTGAGATTATTTACGGTACTATTTTTAGCAATACACAAAATATACTCGTGTTGAGCTGCAATGATTCGATCGTTTGGCGGTGAACTTCTCTTTTTCCAAACAATTTGAGCTATAAAATTCTTCTCACCAAAAATTTCATCGCAAATCTTACGCAGATTAGTAATCTCATTGTCATCGATACTTAAGAAAATAACACCATCCTCTGCAAGCAAGTCTCTAGACAATTTTAAGCGAGTAAAAATCATCGATAACCAATCTGAATGGTATCTCCCATTTGATTCAGTATTTGCGACTAATCTATTTCCTTTTTCATCTTTCTGATTTGATCGTTCAATATAAGAGTCTAAATCTTCCGCAAAATCATCTTCATAGATAAAATCATTACCTGTGTTATAAGGTGGGTCGATATAGATCATCTTTACCTTACCCAGATAGGTCTCTTGCAGCAATTTCAATGCATCAAGATTATCGCCTTCAATAAACAGGTTCTGAGTGGTATCAAAATTCACACTCTCTTCGCGACATGGGCGCAATGTCTTGGCAATCGGCGCATTGGCTGTCAGTAACGCTTCTCGCTTACCCGGCCAGTTCAGGTGATAACGCTCTTGCGGCCCATCGACGATGTGGCGCGATAACTCTTGCTTCAATAAATCAAAATCGATGGCTTGTTTCAGGTTGCCATCTTCGCCTTTCGATTCTGTCACACAGTTTGGAAAGAGTGCAGCCAGTTTTTCGATGTTCTGTTCGACCAGATTCGGGCTGTGCATTTTGAGCTTATCCATGAGAATTCCTGTTAATCATTCTGATCAAATATTATTCATTCGTGATTTTTAGCATCTGCAAACGTTGCCTGAGCACGCTGAGTTCACGGTTTAGTTCAATTTTGCGGTTAAATTGCTTTTCGCGCAGCAATTGGTTTTGCAATTTGTTGATTTGTCTCTGCTGTTTGTTCAATTCTTCGACTCGGTTCATGCATTCGTCGATAGATTCATCCATTCGAAACTGAAGAGGTAGAAGCGGTTGCAGTAGTTGGCGATAGAGTTGCGTAACATTCAGCACAATTGGCAAATCATGCAGGTTGTGTTGTTCAGGCTGAGCAAGCCAATCAGAAGAAAAATATCTACCTACCTTTATCTTTTCAGCACTCTCTATCGTTGGCGCTTTGTGGGCTAAATGATATTGAACTTGCTCGTTATGCCCAACTTTACGAGTCAAACGGTGTAATACCGGAAACACAATCAGCGAATCAATTGCTCGCAAAACCTGTTCATCAAGTTCTGCTACCCCATTTTTCAGCTCAATATCGAAAACATGCAGTTCGGAATAGTCGCCGCCAGTGCCAATATTCATGGTGTCAGCAGAGAGTTTGTTCCGCCAGATGATTTCCTGCACTTGATTGATAAACAACTGCCGCAAGGCGGATGATGGGTTCAGCCGTTGATACAGTGCATCCTTCGGTAAGCGTCGATTCAGCGCTGTGCTTTCTGGAAAACGGTAATGCAAGGTCATGCTGTTCGTCCATCATTGGCTGTATCGGTTGCCTGCACCACGATAAAGTTAATTAATTCAAACTGGTCTAGCCCAGCAATTTCATTGTTCAGTGCGGTGGTCGGGCCGCCACAGAATAAGCTGTCGATATCACTTTGCTCTTTTACCGCCACCATGGCATGAATGGCTTCATCGAGTAAGCCTGAATAATGACTCATATTTTTGCCATCTTGCGTGCTTTGGTTAAAGGCATGACATGCCAAATCATCGGCTAACGCCTGCCCCTTACATGCCGCCCTAATTCGATCTAATAACGGTTTGGCTTGCAGATGGTTAATGGCCACTTCACCGCTATCTGCCATGTAGATCAGGTAATAAGGGTGTAGCCGGTTTTGTTGATCAATATTGACACTTTGATGACGATTACGCAGAGAGAAGATAACGCCCGGCACTAAGCCACGGGAGGGATCAGCAGACACAACGGTGTGCAGCCCATTAGGTAAGCGTGTGATATCCGGGTGTGATTTCATGTAGTTGAGTAAATCCATTCGGAATTCATTCAAACCCAGATCGGTAATCGAGACTCCCGTTTTCACATCTTCCAGATCGATCACTTCTTCCTGCAGACGTTTCAGTTGTTCTTTACGATAGGCAACATCGTTGGCTTGCGCCGTTAGCACGTTGTCATCACCGGTTGAGGTTAGATCAGAGATCACCATGCGGTTTTCAACCCGCTCTTTGAGGTTGATATACTCATCAAGGCTGATATCCGGCCAGTAGTTCACCAATTGAATACGCTCATTGGTTGATCCAATACGATCAACACGGCCAAACCGTTGCACGATACGAACGGGGTTCCAATGAATGTCATAGTTGATGAGGTAATCGCAATCTTGCAGGTTCTGACCTTCAGATATGCAATCGGTGCCAATGAGAATATCTAACTCTGCGAGCTCGTTCGGCAGCACTTGACCTTTTGACTTTGATCGGGGCGAAAATAACGTCAGTAAACTCTGAAAATCGAAACCTTTCCCAATGGTTGATTTCGCAGCGCTGCTACCGGTGACTTTGCCGATATGTAGGCCATGCTGCTTATGGCAAAGCTCTGATAACTGCTCGTAGAGATAATCAGCGGTATCAGCAAATGCTGTAAAAATCAGAACCTTTTTGTTAGCAGGGTTGATCGGGTGATTCCACTTATGCTGCAGCACACCTTTGAGATGAATGAGCTTAGCATCATGTTCAGGTGTCACCTTTGACATCTCTGTCAGCAATGCCTGAATAATGGCCAAATCACTGCTTAGATGATATTCCCATGAAGGAAGATCCATATCTGCCAGATTGATTTTAACTTTCCCGCCAGTCGAAAAAACTTCGTTCAGGTCATCTAGCTCGCTGTCTTCTTGTAACCGTTCACCCGTCCCCCATTGACAGCCGAATGTGACGATCGTCTCTTGATC
>ERZ650312.2401-NODE-2401-length-10240-cov-13.030731_pt1 | contig 10240 bp, 7 predicted proteins | sample MGYA00376248_ERZ650312 | MGnify/ENA primary metagenome ERZ650312 (study PRJEB26733, sample SAMN07839316) | wastewater metagenome | biome: urban; feature: wastewater treatment plant; material: waste water | place: USA: North Carolina | collected 2016-07-28 ... | reverse complement strand
TGCGCTACTGCCCTGTGCTGGCCACCGAGCCCGAGAGCCGGATCGCGGCCATCGTGGACTTCACGTTCAACCTCGGGGCGGGGCGGCTGCAGACCTCGACGCTGCGTCGGCGGATCAACCAACGAGACTGGGGTGCAGCCGCAACAGAGCTGCGTCGATGGGTCTATGGTGGCGGCAAAGTGCTGCCGGGACTCTTCGCGCGACGAGAGGCTGAAATTTCCTTACTGGACACCAAAGTGTAGGGCATCGAGTTTCTGCGGCGCGAATACTTCATGCATCCCATCGTTATTCTTTGCCGATCCCCAGAAGTCATCAACTCCAGATCAGGCGCCAGGTTGCAACTCCACGCGCACTTCCCGTGGCTTACCGGCCCGCTCGACTGACAAGACCACAACATCTCCTACCTTTTGGTCGTCAAGCCGTGCGAGCAGTTTGGCGACATCGTCGACGGGAGCGCCGTCTATGCCTGTGATACGGTCTCCCGGCACGATGCCTTCGGGGCCAACGGTGATACCGCTCAGCCCCGCCTTTTGCGCCGCTGAGCCAGGGGCGACACGGAGCACGAACACGCCTTGGGTACTGGTCAGTGCCTGCAATCGGCGGTTGAGCTGCTCGTCTACCTCGATCCCAAGCGCCGGGCGGATGTATTTTCCTGTCTTGATGAGTTGTGGCACCACACGCATGACCGTGTCCACCGGCACGGCGAAGCCGATCCCAGCCGATGCACCGGAAGGGCTGTAGATCGCTGTGTTGATGCCGATCAGGCGGCCGGCCGAATCGAGCAACGGCCCACCCGAGTTGCCGGGGTTGATAGCGGCATCGGTTTGAATCAGGTGTTCGATGGTCACTCCGCCAGATTCTCCGGGCAGCGATCGATCTAGCGCGGACACGATGCCGTTGGTGAGTGTCCAATCCAGGCCGAAGGGGTTGCCGATGGCGAACACCTTTTGTCCCACCTTGAGGTCTGCGCTGGTGCCGACCGGAACGGCGGGCGGGCGCTGGAAGCCGACGCCGATTTTGAGCACCGCGATATCGTGGGCCGGACTCACGCCGACCAGCGCGGCTTGGTAATCGCGGCCGTCGGCCAGTTTGACAGTGGCCTCCGACGCCCCCTGAATCACATGAAAGTTGGTAACGACATGACCGGCGTCATCCCAGATGAAACCCGAACCCGTCCCGCGCGGCACGGAAAAGACGTTGCGCGTCCAGACATCTCGTACCAGTTGGGACGTCGTGATGTAGACCACCGATGCCCGGGATTTCTCGAACAGTTCGATGGTGGCCTGTTCGTCAGCGGCCAGATCGCCACGCGGCGTGACGGTGCGCTCAGCGGCTTGGCGCGGGCTGAACCAGGCCTCGATGGCGGGCAGGAACTGCCAGAACAGCATGAGTGCGGCAACGCACGCAGTGATGAAGAGCCACCGCCGGACGAAATGATCCGGAGCTGGGCGTTGTGGGTAAGGATCGTGGTAAGCCATGGCGGGGGTTCCTTTCGAGTGATTTAGCGCCAAAGGCCGCTCAGGCCCCGGCGTGGCGGGCGCATCGGGGCGAACGACCTTGGCGCGAGATATTCCGTTTGGAACGGCAGGGCCTGCGATGGCTGAGGCGCCAACGCCATCAGGCGCGCGATACGATCCTCTGTCGCCGGATGCGTGCGCAACCAGGACGGTTCGGGATTCCCCCAGCCGGGCAACAACCAGGCTCGCCACGAGCGGCTCACCCGCTCGATCTTCGCCAGCGCCGAGGCGAGCCCGTGCGGATCTCCCGTCAGCTCTACTGCCATCCGGTCGGCATCGAACTCTCGCACACGTGACAGACCCAACTGTGCGAGCAGTGCAAGTTGCGGCGAAGCGGCCAACAACAGTAAGCCAATCCAGTTAATTTCTGCTGCACCGACCAGCAAGGCTGGCATGCTGATCAGGAGCGCGACCTGACCCAACAACGCCAGCAGGTTCGTGAGCCGGCTGATCGAATCGGCCAAGCCCATGACACGAAGATCTTCTTGAGCGATGTGCGCGACTTCATGCGCCAGCACGGCTTGCAGTTCGCGCATACTCAGGCTGCGGAGCAGGCCATCGGTGAGGGCAATGGAGGCAAGGCGCCTGGAGCCGGTGGCAAAGGCATTGACGATGTCGCTGGGCACATAGTACGGAACCGGCGTGTTCGGCAACCCGGCGCGCGTTGTAAGCGCTCGCAGCAACGACCAGATTGCGGGGGCTTCATCAGGGCGCAAGGGACGGGCGCCATACAGACGCAAGGTCATCGCGGAGGCGGCGACAGGTTCGATCAGCAGGGTCAATGCGCATGTTGCCAGTGCCAGCCAAAGGCCAATCTCGCCGAACAGCAGACTGCCAGCGGCAGCTGCGATCCCCACCAGGGTCAAAACCAGCAGCGCGGTTTGAAAGCGATTGAGCCAGCGGTGCCTCGACCTGGCATCGTGTCGGCCGACTAGACCATAGGGGGTCATGCCTCCATTACTCGCTCTTGCGGTCATCGCGTTCACGCATGAGCCAATAGGTCAGACCCAAGGCCAGTACCGTCCCCGCCAGCGCGGCCACTTTGGCAGGATCAACGTCGGGTTCTAGGATGATGAACTTGCGGGCCAGTGCCAGGATCGCGATCAGAATGACGGTCTTGACCTGGATGATGCTTTCCTTGCGCAGAGCCACTTTGACGATCGAATGCTTGAATTCCATGGCGATCAGCAGCGTCATGGTGGCACCGAACACCAGCTGGAAAACCTTATGATCCAGTGGATTCAGCGCATCCATGACGAGCAGTGTGAACACCAGCCGAATCAACTGAATCAGCGAAATCACAATTACCAACGCGATGACGCCCGAAAGCGTGATGGCAACGAACTGCTCGAAGCGCTCGTAAACCGTCATCAACCGCCACTGGGAGCGCATCTCGTCAAGGGCCGTGTGGCCAGATTCTTTATGCATAAGCGTTGCTCTCTCTTTCAATGAAACGTTAATGGAACGGGGAGTCCGAGAAGACGACTCGATTACACCTGGATTGCCGAGGCAATTGCGAAGCCACCCAGCGCATAATGTCCTGCGCGCCCGTGGCGCCGCCGATGGGTGGATCAGCCTCTTGCACGTCAACCCTTTGTCCCATGCATGGCATCAATCCGGCTTCTGGTCTGGCGGCAGCAATCCCAGCAGATCCGCCTGCAAATGTTGCAACTTGTCGATGCCAGCCCTCAATGCCTCGACACGGCCGGCATTTTTCATTTCACTCAGGGTGTGCGCTAACTGCTGGATGCTCTGATGCAGGACATCGACCTGATCATCAGGATCCTTGCCGAAGAACGTAGGGCGGCCACTTTGATCCCGCCAGTATTGGAGTGCTTCGGGTTGAGGCGGCACTTGGGTCTTACCTGACAGATAGTCGATCATCTGGGAAATCCAGACCCGGTGGTCGACGTATGTGAACGGCACGGGCAGCGCGGAGCGACTGTCAGGTTTGAATCCCTTCCAGGATAAGGGTACCTGCCAGGTGTGTAGCCATTGCTCGAATTCATGCGCCGGCATCGGATGCCCGATGGCATAACCCTGGCCCCACTCGCATCCCAGACGCAGCAGCATTTCACCATGCTGAATGGATTCGACTCCCTCCGCGATGCAGTTCCTGCCAAACGACCTTGCCAGTGCCAGTAGCGCATCCAGGATGGCGATATCGTCCGGATCCTCGAGCATGTCGCGTATAAAACCTTGGTCGATCTTGAGCAGGTGCGCGGGCAGGCGCTTCAGATAGGTCAGCGATGAATAGCCGCTGCCGAAATCGTCGAGGGCAAAACGCAATCCCATCCTCTCGCACAGCGCCATCAACTGAGACACTTGAACGAAGTCCTCCACGGCGCTGGTTTCGAGGATTTCCAGTTCAAGGTCTTGCGGCTGGGCGCCGGGATGTCGTGACAACATACCCCGTAGATGCATGATGAAGTCCGGTTGCAGCAAGTGCCGCGCACCGATATTCACGCTGATCGGGACATGAAGGCCGGCCTTGCGCCAAACTTCGATCTGGGTCAGCGCAGCCTCGATGGTCCATTCCCCCACGTCAATCCCGAGCGGATGGTTCTCAATGATGGGTATGAAGGAGGCAGGAGATAACAAGCCACGCGTCGGATGTTGCCAGCGGATCAAGGCTTCGGCGCCCAGCACCTCACCGGTGCGCATGTTGACCTTAGGTTGGAAATAAAGCAGAAACTGCCCATTGGCAAGTGCATTCTCTATGCTGTCAAATCCTTCGTGACGGGTGCGCAGCGTACGATCCTTCTCCGTATCGAAAACGTGATATCGATTCTTGCCGGCTTGCTTGGCACGATACATAGCCTGATCTGCCTGCCGCAGCAGTTGGTCGGCGTCGATATCTTCGCCTTGCGGGTAGTAGCTCACACCGATACTCGCGCTCACCTCGCACAGTGCGTCACCAATCGGTACGGGCTGTGCAGCCACCTCGATCAGGCGATCGAGAATCGGTACGCTGATGGAAATATCCGGCAGGTCGACCAGAATAGCGACAAACTCATCACCACCAAGACGGGCCAAGGTATCGCCTTCGCGCAACACCTGCGTCATACGCCTGGACAGGACGGAAAGCAATTTGTCGCCGACTCCGTGGCCGTGCTGGTCGTTGACCTTCTTGAATCCATCCAGATCGATGAAGACAACCGCCAGGTGCATGCCACGCCGACGTGTCTGACGAATGGCCTGCTTAAGGCGGTCTCCAAGCAATAGTCGATTGGGCAAGCCGGTGAGCAGGTCGTAATGAGCAACGCGTTCAAGCTGTTGCTGGTTCTCCTTCAGCGCTGTGATGTCGGAAAACATGGCTGCGTAATGCTCGATATTGCCCCGCATATCCGGGACTGCACTGATCGTCAGCAGCGCGGCAAACTGACTGCCGTTCTTGCGTCGGCACCAGAGCTCTCCGTGCCAATAGTCGTGCTCACGCAGAGCCTGCCAAACGGTCTGATAGAACTCATCGTCATAGCGATCGGACTCGAGCAGACGAGGTGTCTGACCCATTACTTCCTCCCGCGCATAACCAGTGATCACGGAAAACGCCCGATTGACGTTGACAATGTGGCCTTGAGCGTCCGTAACGAGGATGCCCTCTCCTGCGTGCTCAAAAACTTTAGCCGCAAGGCGAAGCTCTTCCGCGGATATTCTGCGTGAGGTGACATCATGGATATAGCCGTGCCAGAGGATGCTCCCATCAGGCATGGCTTCAGGCGACGCCTCGCCTTCGACCCAGATCACCCGACCGTCTGGAAACTGCACTCGGTACTCGTCATGCCAAAGCGCGAGTGACTGCCCCGACGCCCGTATGGTTTCATGCACACGGTCGCGGTCTTCAGGATGGAGCGCAGCGAACGCAGGCGTGGCATCTTCAACAACATCCTCCGGTGCAACCCCGTATATTTCCTGTATCCTCGCGCTGGCATAAGGGAAGTGCGAGCTGCCGTCCGGACGAAGACGGTATTGGTAAAGCATACCGGGAACGTGGCTGGCCAACTCTTCTCGCTGTCGGCGCATAGAGTTCAGCGCCTGCTCGACCCTCTTGAGATCGGTGATGTCCTCTACCGTCCCGTCTGCCGCTCTGGGCCGACCAGAGGCGTCGCCCTTGAATGTTGCCCGCAGGTGTATCCAGCGAACCTGCCCTCCGCTGACGATGCGATACCGCAGATCAAGGGACTTTCCGCACATGGCAGCATCCCATGCCCTATCGAAGAGGGGGCGGTCTTCAGGGTGAATGCACTGCAGGAATCGCTCGAAGGCTATTGGCGCACCAACATCCAGGCCGAGCACGCGGCAGGCTTCATCGGAGCAAGTGAGGAGTTGCGAGCCAAGATCGAGATGCCAACTGCCAGAATGGGCATTCTGGTTAATCTGGTCACAGTGTCGGGCTGAGGTTTGAGGCGTCTCGTTCAAAGGTGACGCTCCTTATGGGTGAAACAGAGGTTCCAAAGTTTCTGCAACTGGGAACGCATTTCGTCAAAGATTGTGTGGTTGGGGTCGCTATGCATCGCGGCTACGCACTTTCTTCAAGGATCGAACAACTGATAAGCAGGGTGGTTCGCGCCGGGTCATTGCGGCAAGCGGGATGTCACCCAGCGCATAATGTCCTGCGCGCCCATGGCGCCCGCCTGACGTGCAACCTCATGTCCCCCTCGGAACAAAATCAGGGTTGGAATGCTGCGAATACCGAACTGGGCGGCCAGGTGAGGCTCGGCCTCGGTATTTACCTTGGCCAACCTCACCTTGGGTTCAAGCAGGGAGGCTGCCTGCTCGAACTGCGGCGCCATCATCTTGCACGGTCCGCACCACGGCGCCCAAAAGTCAACCAGCAGCGGCAGGTCACTGCGCTCCAGATGACGGGCGAAGGTCGCTGTGGTCAGATCAATGGGTTCTCCGGTGAACAGCGGGTGCTGGCACCGCCCGCAATTGGGCTTCTCTGCCAACTTGTTGGCTGGCACGCGATTGATGGATTGGCAGTGTGGGCAGACGATATGAATGCTGTCACTCATGAGGTGGCTCCTTGGGACACAGAGGAAGTAATGGCTCCGGCAGTTGGGCCGCTGTGACATGGGGATTCGAGCTGTAGCCCTTGCGTCAGTTGCCGGATGCTGTATTCATCCAGCGTTTCCCGTGCGAGCAGTTCGCGCGCGCACCGCTCCAGCACTTCTCGGTTAATTTCGAGAATTCGGTATGCACGATCAAACACACCCATCACGATGTCACGGATGGCTTGGTCGATGCGTGTCTGAGTCGATTCGGCTACCCGGCAGCCACCCTGTACCAGTTCAGGCGCATCAAGAAAACGCGGCCTCTGTGCCTCAAAAGCAACGTACCCCAAGCCCTCATCCATGCCGAAGCGCGTAATCATGTCGCGGGCGATGTCGGTGGCCCGCGCGAGATCGTCTGAAGCCCCTGTGGACAGCTCGCCAAACACGAGCTTCTCAGCCGCGCGCCCTCCCAGGAGCACGGCGATCTTGTGCTCCAGGTCGGCACGTGTCATCAGAAATCGGTCTTCGGTGGGCCGCTGCAGGGTGTAGCCGAGTGCACCGATGCCACGCGGAACGATTGAAATCTTGTGTACCGGATCGGTGCCGGGCAGCGCCAGCGCCACCAGCGCATGCCCCATCTCGTGATAGGCCACGGTTTCCCGCTCCTTCGGATTGAGCACACGGTTCTTCCTTTCCAGGCCGGCCACGATGCGCTCGATGGCGGCGGTGAAGTCTTGCAGTTCCACAGCCTGCGCCTTGCGCCGCGTCGCGTTCAGCGCTGCTTCGTTCACGAGATTGGCCAGATCAGCGCCGGAAAAGCCGGTGGTCAGCGCCGCCACCTGTTCCAGATCTACACCGTGGGCCAGGGTGATCTTCTTGACATGGACCTTCAGGATATCCAGGCGACCTTTCTTGTCGGGACGGTCCACCAGCACCTGACGGTCGAAGCGACCGGCGCGAAGCAAGGCCTGATCGAGGATCTCCGGCCGGTTGGTGGCTGCAAGGATGATCAGCCCGACCGAGCTGTCGAAGCCATCCATTTCGGTGAGCAGCTGGTTGAGGGTCTGCTCACGCTCGTCGTGTCCACCGATCGGTCCTCCGACACCGCGTGCGCGGCCCAAAGCATCCAGCTCATCAATGAAGATGATCGCCGGCGCCTGCCCGCGCGCCTGCTCGAACAGGTCGCGCACGCGCGCCGCACCCACGCCGACGAACATCTCGACGAACTCCGAGCCTGAGATGGAAAAGAACGGTACCCCGGCCTCGCCCGCCACGGCCTTGGCCAGCAGGGTCTTGCCCGTGCCGGGCGGGCCAACCAGCAACACACCTTTCGGGATGCGCGCGCCGAGGCGGCCGTAATCCTGCGGGTTCTTCAGGAAGTCGACGATTTCGACCAGCTCGGCCTTGGCCTCATCGACACCAGCGACATCGGCAAAGGTCACGCCAGTGTTCTTCTCCATGAATACCTTGGCACGGCTCTTGCCGATGCTCAGGAAGCCGCCCATGCCCTGCTTCTCGGCGAAGCGGCGGAACAGGAAGAACCAGACGCCGAAGAAGGCCACCGCCGGCAGAATCCAGGAGAGCACATCACGTAGCCAGGTGCTTTCCACCACCCGCGCATAGGGCACGTCGTACTTGGACAGCCGCTCGGCCAGGTCGGGTTCGACACGGGTGGCCACGATGGTGGTCTTGCCCCGGCTGTCCGGCGATTTCAGGCGCCCGGTGACCGTGCGGTCCGACACCAGCACTTCGGCGACGCGCCCCTCGGCCAGCGCCTTCTCGAATTCGCTGTAGGGCACGGGCTCGACGGTCTTGGCCGCCTGCCAGTAGTTCTGCAGCGTCAGCAGCAACAGGCCGGCGACGATCCAGTAGCCAATGTTCCATTGATCTTTCTTTTCCATGGGCAATGTTCCTCGCAAGTCGTGCCGCTAGAGAATGGGGGTGAACAGACGGGCCACCCCGTCGCGCAAGCGGATGGCCAGCGGGCGGGCGCGCAACGCCTTCGCCGATATCTCGCCCGACGCATCACGAGCGGCATCAAAAAGGGATTCCAGCCGCGTAGACAGCGCGGTGTCGTACACCTCCACATTGAACTCGAAGTTGAGGCGCAGGCTGCGCGCATCCCAATTGGCCGAACCCAGGCAGCACCACTGGCCGTCTATCAGCATCAGCTTGCTGTGGTCGAACGGGCCAGGCCGTTCGAAGATGCGTACACCGTGCTCCAGCACCTGCCAGTAGTGGGCGCGCGCGGCCCATTGCACCGTGGGATGGTCGCCGTTTGCGGGCGTCAGCACCTCGACGCGCACGCCGCGCAACGCGGCCGTGCTCAGCGCCGCGATCATCGGCTGATCGGGCACGAAGTAAGGTGTCCAGATGCGCACCGAATGCTTCGCCGCGCTCAAAGCGCCCATGAAGGTCCAGCGCATCCGGTCCAGGGCCTCATCGGGACCGGCCTCGATGCCGCGCGCCCAAGAGGTTCCTTGCTCATCAGCCGTTGCGGGCGGTTCGCCCCAGAAACCCTTGCTGAGCCGCTCGCCCGTGGTATCGCACCAATCATCGGTGAAGCACCGCATCAGATGCGCAACCACCGGCCCGCGCAGACGAAAGTGCAAATCGTGACAGGCCTGGCCCGGCGCATCGGGCCGCCAATACGGGCTGAAGATGTTCATGCCGCCGGTGAAACCCGTCTCGCCATCGATCACCAGCAGCTTGCGGTGATTGCGCAGATGCGCGGCATGCAGGCGCGCGGGAATCAACGTCGGGTTGAACGTCGCCGCCGGAACGCCGGCGCGCTGCAAGGCGCGGTAGGCGCTGCGGGGCGTCCAGCGGGCATACACGTCGTCGATCAGCACCCGCACTTGCACGCCGCGCTCATGAGCCCGGCGCAGCGCATCGACGAACTGCGCCCCGATGCCTTGGCTGTCGAAGATGTACGAGGCCAAGGCGACGCTGTACCGCGCCGATTCGATGGCGGCGAGCATGGCCGGGTAGGCCTGCTCGCCATCGACAAGCGGCTCGATGCGGTTGCCGCCGGTCAGCGACTGGCCGGTGGCGCGTCCCACCAGGTGGGCCAGACCGGCAAGCGGCGGCGATACAGCCTCGGGCATCGTGGGCGAGAGGTCCTGCCGAACAGCAGGATCTGCCCCCGGGAAGAGCCGCCGCGCCCGCCGCTGGTAACGGTTGATGCCGAACAGCCCATACAGCAGCGAACCGCCCAGCGGCAACAAGGCGATCAGCAGTACCCACAGCGTGGCCGATCGAGGGTCACGCTTGTAGATGACCGCGTGCCCCGCTGTGGGGATAGCGACCGCCAGCGACACGAGGGTGGCTGCCCATGTCAGCCCGTTGGGGTCGGACACGACAGCCTCCCCATGACTCAAGATTCGCCGCCCGCTGACTTCTTCTTGCGCGCAGGCTTGCTCGCGTCGCTCGGCGGCGTCTCGGCCACGTTCGCGGCATCGGGCTTCTCAGGCTCGGCCGGCTTCGCGGGTGGCTCCTGGCGCTCGAAGACCACCCGTTCGGCCTTGTCGTCCCAGCGGGCGCTGGCGTGATCGGCCTTGCCGATACCGCCACCCAGCATCTCGCGCGCCAGTGCCGTCTCCAGCTCGCTGCGGATCAGCCGCTTGAGCTCACGCGCGCCGAACTCGGGCTTGTAGCCTTCCTCCGCGAAGTGATCGATCAAGGTCTGATCGAAGGTCAGCGTCACGCCCTGGCTGGCGGCGTTGCGGG
>ERZ650312.2400-NODE-2400-length-10246-cov-9.160239_pt1 | contig 10246 bp, 8 predicted proteins | sample MGYA00376248_ERZ650312 | MGnify/ENA primary metagenome ERZ650312 (study PRJEB26733, sample SAMN07839316) | wastewater metagenome | biome: urban; feature: wastewater treatment plant; material: waste water | place: USA: North Carolina | collected 2016-07-28 ... | reverse complement strand
GCCGCGACATGATTCTCTATTTCCTCAAGAAGCATTTTGATGACAAGGAGAACCTCGTAATCCCGATGAAACCGCTGAAATTGGATACTCCGGAGAGTGATTTGGCTGCCATCTTTACAGAAGATGACTTCAAGGCAGACTATCGCATCCTGAACCGTGAAGTTCGCAAGTTGGGTTATAATATTCCTCCTCTTGTTAATGCCTACATGAGTCTGAGTCCTACGATGAAGCTTTTCGGTACCGCCATCAACTATGGTTTTGGTGATGTGGAGGAGACCGGTATCCTCATCGCCATCGATGAGATTCTCGAAGAGAAGCGAGTTCGCCACATCAACAGTTTTATTAAGGAACATCCTGAGGCTCTGAAGATTACGAGCGGAGCCAATAATTTGATTTATAAGGAAAAAGGTATTTAATTCAAGTTTCGCATGTAAGCTTCACACGCCCCAGGCATCAGAACACCATCATGTCCCCACACGCCCTGAAAGGGCAGAAGCTCCTAGCCCAGGGCGTATGGGGCAAAACAACTTGGGTTAAATAGTCTTAATGAATCTCGGAAAAGGCAGCGGAATTTTGGTTTTATGTGTCGAAAAGTGTATCTTTGCGCAGGTTTTATGTGTCAGAAAGTGTAATGATAGCATGGTTTCATGTGTCGAAAAGTGTATCGTTCTGGCATTTTTATGTGTCTAAAAGTGTAAAGATATGAAGAGAAAGGTATATGAACAGCTTCTGGAATGGAAGAGTCAGGAGCACCACAAGCCATTGATTCTTAATGGTGTACGACAATGTGGAAAGACTTATGTCCTTAAGGAATTCGGTAGGCAGGAATTTGATAGTCTGGCTTACGTAAGTTGCGATAGGAATGTAAACCTGCAAGCTATCTATTCGGGTGATTTTGATGTTGCCAGAATCATTCAGGGTTTAAGTGCTTTGACTGGGGTAGATATTATTCCAGGCAAAACTCTTATTTTTCTGGATGAAGTGCAGGCATTCCCGCAGGCTTTAGAGGCTTTGAAATATTTCTGTGAAGATGCCCCGGAATATCATATTGTAGTAGCTGGTTCTCTGCTGGGAGTCGCTTTGCATGCAGGAGTCTCGTTTCCTGTAGGCAAGGTGCAGACTTTGCGTCTCTTTCCGATGGATTTCGAGGAATTCCTCATGGCGATGGGCGAGGAGCAGTTGCTGAAGCTGATGCACAGCCATGATTATGAACTGATGAATGCTTTTCACGAAAAACTGAAGGATTTGCTGCGACAATATTATTATGTAGGTGGCATGCCCGAAGTGGTAAAGGCTTTTGCTGAAAATAAGTTACTCAATCAGGTGCGCAGCTTGCAGAACGAGATTCTTTCCAACTATGCCAGTGATTTCTCCAAGCATGCTCCATCACAGGAAGTGCCCCGAATTGATATGGTTTGGCAATCCATTCTGGGGCAGTTGTCGAAGGAGAACAAAAAGTTTGTCTATGGTGTATTGAAGAAGGGCGGTAGGGCCAAGGAATTTGAACTTGCCATCCAGTGGCTGGTGGATGCTGGACTGGTGTATAAGATAACAAAGGTATCGAAGCCGGAGTTGCCTCTGAAGTTTTATGAAGATTTATCGGCGTTTAAGCTCTATTTATGCGATTGCGGGTTGATGGGCGCCATGGCTGATACGTCTGCCAAGGAGGTTCTTTTGGGTGATGCGGTATTTACTGAATATAAAGGAGCTTTTACGGAACAGTATGTGTTGCAGCAGTTGCTTGCATCCGGATTGCAGCATATTTATTATTACAGTTCCGATACTTCTCGTATGGAAATGGATTTTCTGATTCAGCGTGATGGTGTCTTATTGCCTATTGAGGTAAAAGGGGGTACAAGCGTCAAGGCAACCTCCCTTCATCATTATCTGATGGAGCATCCGGATATTTCAGCCATCCGTTATTCTATGTTGCCTTATCGTCAGCAGGCTAATATCACCAACATGCCGTTATACGGGGTGTTTTTAAAATAAGAAGAAAAAAATAACACGGACAAATTCAAATTGTCCGTGTTATTTTTTAGTTTAAGATCTGTTTTATCCCTTACATTTTCCCTTATACAATAGGCAGACTGATTCCGTTGATCTTCTGATAGATGTCGAGCGCATAGATGTCGGTCATGCCGCTGATATAATCAATTACCGCCATGATGCGCTCCTCCAGATTCTCGTTCTCTATATCATACTGGCTGCTTACCCGGCGCAAGAGCTGCTTGGAGTAGAAACGCGATGGGTTGACGGCTGCCTCTATGAAAACCTCCATCAGAGTTGCCATGATTTGATAACCCGACAGTTCTATGTCGAGTACCGGCTTGCTTTGGTAAATCTTAGAGTAGGAGATCTTCTCACATTCCTTGTATGCCTTTTTCTGGCGCTCGGAAATATGGTCGATGAGACTGCCCTCGAAAGTTCCGGCAAGGATTTCCTCCTCGTGAGCCAGGAAGGCTGCCACACATTCGTTCTCCAGTTTGCCGATGACGCTGGCTCTCATGTAAACCACTTTCTCGTTTTCGTCAGTCATTTCTTCGTCGATGATGCGCTGGCGTATCTTCTGCTGGATATCTTCATCGAAGAAACTCAGCAGCAAGTGCTCCGTCTCGGCAAAGGAAAGAATCTTGAGCTTATGGGAGTCTTCGATGTCCATGATTTCGTAGCAGATATCGTCGGCAGCTTCTACCATATATACAAGTGGATGGCGGGCGTATTTGAGAGGCTCACCCGGTGCAGATTTGCAAAAAATGCCCAATTCATCGGCAATTTTTCTGTAAGATTCCGCTTCGGAAGCAAAGAAACCGAATTTGCCGTGGTTGCCGGCAAGACTGCTTGCAAACGGGTATTTTACGATGGAAGCAAGCATGGAATAGGTCATCACGAAGCCTCCCTGACGGCGCCCCTTGAACCGGTGGGTCAGGATTCTGAAGGCATTTGCGTTGCCTTCGAAATGCGTAATATCATCCCAAAACTCCGATGAAACCATTGATTTTATCTTCTGACCCGGTCCTTCAGAGAAGAAAGTCTGGATGGCTTTCTCGCCGGAATGACCGAAAGGCGGATTGCCCAAATCATGTGCCAGACAGGCTGCACTTACGATGGTACCTATCTCCTCGACGAGCGTATCCTTCAGTTCAGGCCGCTTTTGGATGACACGTCGGGAAATGTCGTTACCTATCGACATGCCCACACTCGCCACCTCCAGACTGTGGGTGAGGCGGTTGTGAACGAAGATGCTGCCCGGCAAAGGGAAAACCTGCGTCTTGTTCTGCAGGCGGCGGAATGCCGATGAAAAGATAAGACGGTCGTAATCGCGCTTGAATTCAGAGCGATCATCATGGCGCTCGGCATGCTTATGCTCCTGTCCGAAACGCTTGTTGGATATCAGTTGTTTCCATTCCATATTATTGTATTACTTGATTCTGTAGCGCAAAAATACACTAAAGTAAGCACAAATCAAAATAAAATATGATAAATTACATGTTTTTATCCTCAAAAATTCATTTATTCCATCAAAATTGCTTATTTTTGCAGATTATTAAACTCAGACACAGATAAAAAAGAAAAAGTCATGATAAAAGTACAGATTATCAACAAGGGGCATCAGCCTCTACCTGCGTTTGCCACACCTCAGAGTGCCGGCATGGATTTGCGTGCAAACATCGATGAGGCAATCGTGCTTCATCCTATGGAGCGGCGACTGGTGCCAACCGGTCTTTATATGGCTTTGCCTGCAGGTTATGAAGCGCAGATCCGTCCTCGCAGCGGTCTGGCTTTGAAGCATGGCATTACCGTACTGAATACGCCGGGAACCATCGATGCCGATTATCGCGGTGAAATCATGGTTCTGCTCATCAATTTCTCTACAGAGGATTTCGTTATCAACGATGGCGAACGTATAGCCCAGATGGTGCTGGCCAAGCACGAACAATGCGATTTCATCGAGGTTAATGAGCTCGATGAAACCGAACGTGGAGCCGGCGGATACGGTCATACGGGTGTAAAATAACAGATTATTAAAGATAGAATAGAAAGGATTAGAATCGTGAAGATGAATCTTAGAAATATCAGTTGGGCAATGGGGCTGGTCTTGCTGGGTTCGGTAGCCATGCCGTCGCTTGCCCGTAAGAAGAAGGTGCAGCCGGTTCAGAAGCCGGCGGTTCAGGAGGATCATCTCTCTCCGAACGACCGCCAGCGCTACAACTATTTCTTCCTGGAGGGAGCGCGCCAGCAGGCTGCCGGCAATTATTCGGCAGCTTTCGACCTCTTTGAGCATGCCCGGAAGATTGACCCGAAGGCGGCTGAAACCTATTTCTATGAGTCGCTTTTCTATTCTCAGCTCAAGCAGGATTCCCTGGCACTTGCCTATATGCAGAAGGCAATAGAACTGAATCCGGAAAACCAGACCTATGCAGAGCAGTTGGGCAGATATTATATAGGTAGCCAGAAATACGATCTTGCCATCAATGCCTATGAGGATCTGTATGCCAAAAACCACGATAATACCGATGCCCTCCGCATCCTGGTTCAGCTTTATTCCCAGAATAAGGATTATAAATCAGTACTCAAAACCATTTCGCGTCTTGAGGTGGAAGAAGGTGAAAGCGAACAGTTCACCCTCTCTAAAATGAGAGTTTATGAACTGATGAACGACAAGAAGGCTGCCTATCAGGAACTGAAGTCGCTGGTAGACCAGCATCCGCTGGATATGCAGTACAAGACAATGCTGGGCAACTGGCTCGTACAGCACGACCGCCAGAAGGAAGCTTACAAGTGCTTTACCGATGTGCTGAAGGAAGAGCCTGACAATTCCTATGCCCAGATGTCGCTTTACGACTATTATAATGCCACCCATCAGGAGCAGCTTGCCGAGCAGATGCTCGATAAGATATTGATGAGTCCGAAATCGGATCTGGAGACCAAGGTGATGATGTACCGCTCTTTCATTCAGAAGAACGAGAGCGAAGGGGGCGATTCTACCAAGGTGATTGCGCTGTTTGACAAGGCGCTCAACGTGGCTCATCCGTCAGCCGAAGTGGCAGAGATGAGAGCTGCTTATATGAGTTTGAAGAAGATGCCGGCCGACTCTGTTTGCCGTGCCTTCGAAAAGGTGCTTACCATAGCTCCGGATAACGTGAATGCCAGAATGCAACTCGTACAGATGCTCTGGAACGAGAAGAAATATGACCTGGTTTCCCAGCAATGTAAGGCGGCTCAGGAGTATAATCCCGAAGAAATGGTGTTCTATTACTTCGGTGGAATGGCGTATTATCAGAAAGATAAGGAAGACGAGGCGCTCCGTGAGTTCCGTCTCGGATTGGCGCAGGTGAATGCACAGTCGCCGGCCGACCTGGTTTCTGACCTCTATGCCGTAACCGGCGATATCCTTCATAAGAAAGGTGAAGAGCAGGAAGCCTTTGCGGCTTACGACTCCTGCCTGCAATGGAAAGATGACAACGTGATGGCGCTGAACAACTATGCCTACTATCTGAGCGAGAAGGGCGTTGACCTGCATAAGGCTGAGTCGATGAGCTACAAGACCATCAAGGCAGAGCCGAACAACGGTACTTATCTGGATACCTATGCTTGGATTCTCTTTATGGAAGAACGCTATGCTGATGCCAAGACCTATATAGATCAGGCACTCAAAAACCGCGATTCCACCGCAGATAACAGTACGGTTCTGGAACATGCCGGCGATATCTATTATATGAATGGTATGGCCGATGAATCCGTAGATTTCTGGAAGAAAGCCTATACCGGCGAGAACCAGACTGAGGTGCTGGCATGGAAGATTAAGAACAGACAATATATTACCGAAGAAGAACTGAAGAAGCGTAATGCGCCAAAGCAGAAACCTGCCGCTACGAAAAAGTCAGTTAGAAAAGGTAAGAAGAAATAAACGGAAAGTAGAAAAATCAGGAAAGATGAAATATACAATGAAGAAGAATAAGATGATGCTGCTTGCCGCAGCCTGCAGCATCCTGCTCCTCGGTTCTTGCGGAACCAGCAAGAATGTACAGGGCTCTGGCTCCACATCAGCCAGTCATCAGAAAGAGAATGCCACCAAGGGTTCTGACTCTCGTCAGAGTGAGACGCTCAAGAAGTTGGCTTTCGTACAGAAGGTTTCAGACAATCAGGTGTATACCAGGAATATTGTAGGCAACATGTCGTTTACGCTCCAGGCTGGTGATAAGGACATTACTGTGCCGGGCAAACTGAGCATGCGTAAGGATGAAATCATCCGCATCCAGCTCTTTATTCCTATCTTAGGTACAGAGGTGGGCCGTCTGGAGTTTACTCCCGACCATGTACTTATCATCGACCGTCTGCACAAGGAATATATCAAGGCAGATTATACCCAGGTAGACTTCCTCAAGAAGCAGGGCATCTCCTTCTATTCTCTGCAGGCTCTCTTCTGGAACCAGCTGCTCCTGCCGGGCGAAAGGACTGTGAAGGAATCAGACCTGAAGAAGTTTGATGCCAGACTGGATGTGGCAGGAGATGCTGTGCCGGTTAGTTTCAGGAACGGCAATATGACCTATGCCTGGACAGCCAACCGCACTACCGGCCGTATCACAGCAGCAGATGTTGTCTATAAGAGTGCGCAGAACGGCACCTCCAATCTCCACGTCGACTACGGCAACTTCAAGAGTGTAGGCGTCAAGATGTTCCCTGCCTCCCTGAATCTGTCGATGACCACTACTGCTACCAGGAAAAAGCAGGAGGCTAAGATCAATCTGGAATTGAATCAGGTGAAGACCGACAGCAAATGGAGCACTCAGACCGAGATTTCGGGCAAATACAAGCAGATTTCTCCAACAGATGTGCTCAGCAAGATATTGAGTATGTAGATGCTCATCAAGAGTTTGAAATTATAGAACATGGGTTTTTAATATAAGAAATGAAGCGAATCTTATTATTCATCATGGCAATCACCTTCTCGCTCGCACCTTTTGCGCAGAACCATACTGCCCAGAAGAAGCCGGTGAGGAAGACTGCCGTAACTGCGAAAAAGAAGGCTGCTACTCCTGCCAGAAAGAAGAACAGCAGAAGGCATGTGTCCAGAAAAACATCCAAATCAGCTGCGTCAACCTATAGTAATGCCTCTATCCGAGGTTTGCAGGGACAGCGCGCTTCTATCCGGAAGAAGATCAGAGAACAGGAGCAGGCTTTGCAGAGAAATAAGGCGGATGTGAAGAAACGTCTTGAAGACCTGATGGCGCTGAACGGAGAAATAGACCAGCGTCAGAAGAAGATTGACGGTATCCAGAAGGATATCCATCATATTGACGGCAATATCGGCATTCTGCAGGCACAGTTGAAAACGCTTCAGCAACAGTTGCAGGACCGTAAGAACAAGTATATCCGTTCCATGCGCTATATGAGCCGTCATCATACGGTTCAGGACAAGCTGATGTTCATCTTCAGTGCCAAGAATCTGACACAGATGTATCGCCGCCTTTCCTTCATCCGCCAGTATTCTTCCTATCAGAAGGTGCAGGGCGAGGCTGTAAAGGCTAAGCAGAAGCAGGTGAACGAGAAGCACCAGCAGTTGCAGCATGTAAAGGGACATAAGAACACCTTATTATATAAGGGTAAGCAGGAGAAGACGGCATTGGAAGGTAAGCAGACCCAGCAGCAGGAAATGGTGCAGGGACTGCAGAAACAGCAGAAGACCATTCAGGCTGTGATTGCCGACCAGCGTCAGAAAGATGCGGCAATCAATGCACAGATTGACCGTCTGATTGCTCGGGAAGTTGCCAAGGCGAGAGCCCGTGCTGCTGCCGAGGCTAAGAAGAAGGCCGCTGCCGCTGCTGCCGCCAAGAAACGTGCCGAGGAACTGGCTCGCAAGAAAGCTGCTGCCGAGGCTGCTGCCAGGGAGAATGCCCGTCGTATAGCCGAAGCCAAGGCGCGTGAGGCTGCTGCCGAAGCTGCCCGCAGAAAGGCTGCCGAAGAAGCAAGACTGGCTGCCGAGGCTGCAAGAAAGGCTCAGGAGGAGGCTGCTGCCCAGGCTGAGGCTAAGGCGAAGGCAAAAGCGCAGGCTAGGGCGCGTGCTGCTGCCGAGGCTGCCAAGCGTGCCGCCGCAGAACAGGCTGCCCGTGAGGCTGCTGCCGAACAGGCTGCAAGAAAGGCGGAGGCTGAAAGACAGGCTGCCGAGTTGAAGGCGAAGATGGATGCGGAACGCAGTACCCGTGAGATTGCCGCTGCCAGGAAGGAGGCACAGGAGGCTTCTACCTTGAGTTCGGTAGACCGCATGCTGAGCGGTGGATTCGAGGCTAACCGTGGCCGATTGCCGATGCCTATCAGCGGCAGTTACCGTGTGGTGAGTCATTTCGGTCAGTATCATGTAGAAGGTTTGAAGGGTGTAACGCTCGACAATAAGGGTATCAATATCCAGGGCAAGCCGGGTTGTGTGGCTCGCAGCATCTACGATGGTGAGGTGAGTGCCGTCTTCGGTTATGGTGGCATGTGGAACGTGCTGGTCCGTCATGGTGCCTACATCTCTGTTTACTGTAATCTGAAATCGGTCAGCGTTCATAAGGGTCAGAAGGTAAGTACCCGTCAGGCTTTGGGTAGTGTTGGCTCTGAAAACATCCTCCAGTTCCAGCTTCGCAAGGAGACTGCCAAGCTCAATCCGGAGGCTTGGCTGAGCCGATAATGTATGAATAGTTGCAGCCGGTAGTGTTTTTACTGCCTGGTTGCTGTAAATGATAGAAATGAAACCTCCAATCGATTGGTTCGATTGGAGGTTTTTAATTGCTTACTAAAGAGGTGGTTACTGGCTTTTTTGGGGGTGTTGTAACAAAAACTTTGTCTCATTTAATTTTTTTTAAATATTGTTTGAGAGCTAATTCAATTTTATGTCGTAATTTTGCAACCGCAAATTTTCGAAAAGAATTAATAACGTGAAAAGAAGTTTTATAAATATGAAGCATTCATGAAAAGATGTATAGAACTATTCTTGTACTGTTGGCTCCTTATCATTTCGCTTACTTCTTGCATTTATGATGACTATTCCAGTTGTCCGCCAAAGGATGGCCGTAGATTGGTGCGGATTAATGTGGATTGGCGTTTGTTTGATAAAGAGGTGCCTACAGGTATGACGGTCATGGTGTTTCCCTGGTCAGGTGGTGCTCCGCATACTGTCTTGACTAATGAGATAACTCATGCCGACTTTTCCTTAGAACCTGGAAAATATCGTGTACTGGTATTCAACCAGAGTACGACCGAGTTTGGTACACTCGAATTTCAGGGAATGGACTCTTACGAGACGGCGCGAGCTGTGGTACTGCATACAACATCGCGCTGGTACTCGCGTGGAGATGATGAACAGATAGGGGTTGAGCCCGAGTGGCTTGCCTCTGATAAACTCGATGAATTCGATGTTTCTGGAGACTATTCTGAGGCTACTTTAACGCCAAGGAATGTGCTTTCGCATATCCAGGTCAACGTGAAAGTTCCAGGTATAGGAAACCTGTATTCTGCGAGAGGATCCTTAACTGGTATTTCAGAAGGATTTCTGCTGGGACAGGGGAAGCCGCTTCAGAGTAGTAAGGTGACTTATCTTCTGGAGTCCTGGACGAAAACGATAGATAAGAATGACGCGACACTAGGAACGTTGAAGACATCGTTTAAATGTTTTGGCCTACCAGAAACTGCCCATCTTGATGCAGAAAACAATAAGCTGTCTTTTTCAGCTTTGTTGATAGACAAAAAGACGCAGGTAGATTATCAGTTTGCGGTAGGAGATAAGTTTAAGGAAGATGAAAATTCATCGGAGTTAGGTTATTTTTCTTCTCTCCATGTTGATGTTGAGTTGCCGAACCCTTTACCTGATGTGAAGCCTTCGGAAGGAAGTTCTGGCGGTTTTGACGTCACGATCAAGGATTGGGGTAAACCTGAGGATATTGATATGGAACTGTAGAAATAGTAAAGTGATAAGAATCAGATAAAAATAGTAAAAGAGTAATAATAGATTAGTTTAATTTAAAAATCCAAAAAGATATGGATAAGAAATTTGTTATGGGTATTGCTGCAATGGCAGCGTTAACATTGGTAAGTTGTTCAAGCGATGACTTGGATAGTCTTTCAGACAATTCTTCTAAGAATGAGGCTATCAGCTTTGATGGCTATTTGGGAAGAAGTGCAGTTGCTGTAAATGGTTCACGTGGGGGGGGTGGAGACGGTAACTAATCTTCAGACTGATGGTTTTGGTGTGTTTGGTAAATATGAC
>ERZ650312.2397-NODE-2397-length-10257-cov-3.807489_pt1 | contig 10257 bp, 9 predicted proteins | sample MGYA00376248_ERZ650312 | MGnify/ENA primary metagenome ERZ650312 (study PRJEB26733, sample SAMN07839316) | wastewater metagenome | biome: urban; feature: wastewater treatment plant; material: waste water | place: USA: North Carolina | collected 2016-07-28 ... | reverse complement strand
CCCGGGGCGTAAAGTCCACGCAGGCGCAAAGGGCGAGGTAGGCCGCAAAATAACTGCACAGCCGGATCACCGCAAAGGCACCGCAGTGGGGGTCTTTGAGGATCTCCAGCTTCTTTTCCCGGTCGCCATAGCTGGAAAGGGCATCGCAGGTATCGGCATAGCCATCCAGGTGGATGCCGCCCGTGACCCAGACCGGGATCAGGCAGAACCCCGCCGCTTTTGCGGGCATCGGCAGGGGCAGAGCGCCGCACAGGCACCACAGCCCGCCAATGACCACCCCGATGAGCGGGAAGGCACACATGGCATACCGCATGTTTTTCTGGTTCCACGCGAACTGCGGCACCGGCAGGGCCGAAAACATGGCAAAGGCCACTGCAATGGTCTGCAATCCAATCATTTTTCCACTCCTTTATAATAGACCGGGATGCCGCACACCACCCGCACCACATGGTCAGCCCGGGCGGCAAGGGCATTGTTCACCTGCGCCAGCGCTTTCAGGTAGCGCCCGGTGTCGCCTGCGTAGTCGGCACCGCCGCTGAACACCTCGTTGGAGACCACGATGAGGTGCGCGCATTGTCCGGCCAATTGGTCCAGTCCTTCCAAAATGGCCGAAGCCGCATTTTCTCCCGCCCCGGCGGGGTCGTAGAGCTCGTTGGCGGTCAGGTTGCCCAGATCCTCCAACAGCGCAGTTCCCCGGGCAGGCAGACGGATGTTCTCCAGATGCAGGGGGCACTCCACGGTCTCAAACTGCTTTGCCGCCCGCATCCTCCGGTGCTTTTCCACCCGGGCGGCACACTCGGCATCCCACACCTGCATGGTGGCGATGTAATAGCGCGGAAGCGCGGTTTTCAGCACCAGGCTCTCGGCATACCCGCTCTTGCCGCTGGCGGCACCGCCCAATACCAGCGTCAGCATTGGGGGGTGTACGGCGTAATGCCGCCCTCCGTGAAGGAATAGCAATCGCGGTAAACGGCCAGTGCCATATCCCACAGCGGGATGCTTGCCACCGCTCCGGTGCCCTCGCCGAGATGGAGCCCGGCGGTGAGCAGGGGCGCTTTGCCCAGCGCTTCCAGCACCAGCCTTGCTGCCGGTTCGGTGGAGCAGTGGCTGGCAAACACGGCCTTTTCTGCGGCGGGGCAGAGCCGCACCGCGCACAGAGCCGCCACCCCGCTGATGAAGCCATCCATCAGCACGGGCAGGCCTTCCAGCGCGCCGCCCAGAAAAACACCGCACAGCCCGGCGATGTCGAACCCGCCCAGCTTGGAAAGCACGTCCAGAGGGTCAGCGGCATCGGGCTGATTCCGCGCAATGCCCCGCCGGATGGCATCCAGCTTGCGGGCAAGCCCCGCGTCGGAAAGTCCCGCGCCCCGGCCTGTCATCCGCTCCACGGGCTGACCCAGCAGAACAGCGGCCACGGCGCTGGAGGTGGTGGTGTTGCCAATGCCCATCTCCCCCGTGGCCAGCAGCTGCACCCCCGCCGCCTTCTGCGCCCGGACAAGCCCGATGCCCGCCGCAATGGCATCCACCGCCTGCTGGCGGGTCATGGCAGGGCCGGTGGTGAAATCCGCCGTCCCGGCGGCAATGCGGCAGTTCTGCACTCCGGGCACCGGCTCCCCGGCCATGCCAAGGTCCACAGGCACCACTTCGCAGCGGGCCGTTTTTGCCATCTGACAGACACTGGTGCGCCGGGCGGCAAGGTTCTCGGCCACGGCCCGGGTCACGCTCTGGTCCGTCTGGCTCACGCCCTGCGCCACCACGCCGTTGTCGGCGCAGAGCACCAGCACGGCCCGGCGGGAAAACGCCAGCTCTGCCGTACCGGTCAGGGCGGCGGCATCCTCCAGCATGGTCTCCAGCCTGCCCAGCCCGCCCAGCGGCTTGGCCAGGCTGGCCCAGTGAGCATGGGCGGCGGTGCGGGCGGTCTCGTCCGGCCGGGTGATCTTGGAAAGAAGCTGTTTCAGTTCAAGCTCTGTCATTGGTCCTGTTCCTCTTGATGATAGTGTGCGGCGGCATCCACGAACCGCCGGGGCAGGGCCGTGCCCGCCCAATACAAATGCGGGAAGCCCGCATAGAAATGCTCGTTTGCAAAGCCGCAGTCCCATTGTTTCCCGTTGGGCTTTGCGGCGGTAAAGCCGGTGCCGTTGTCTGTGGAATCCCAGTGGTGGAACTCGTGCACCGGCAGACGCTCCCCGGCGCGGAACAGCATACTGTCGGCGTGGGCAGTCAATGCCGCGTATCCAAACCGCACCAGCCGCCCCACCCGGAAGCCCTGCCCCGGCAGAACGCCTGCCATGGGCCAGCGTTCCCCGTTGGCATCCTCCAGGCTCTGGCCCAGATAGAGAAAGCCCCCGCACTCGGCCACCGTGGGCAGACCGCGCTCCACAGCCCGGCGCACAGAGGCCAGCATGGAGCGGTTCGCGCTCAACTGCCCGGCATACAGCTCCGGGTAGCCGCCGGGCAGATAGAGCCCGCCGATCTGCTCCGGCAGGGCGGGGTCCTGCAGGGGGCTGAACCAGCAGAGCTCCGCCCCCGCCCGCTCCAGTGCTTCCAGTGTTTCGGCGTAGGTGAAGCAAAACGCCGCATCCCTTGCAACGGCAATGGGAACGCGGGGGCGCTGTTCCTCTGCTCCCTGGGGCGGCAGCTCTCCCGCAGGGGGGAGCCGATCTGTGTGCACCAAAGGCGCTGCGCCTTCGGTCAGGGCAAAAAGCTTTTCCCAATCCACCACCAGCGCATCGGCCATCCGGCTGATCTTCTGCTGTAAGTCCGCGATCTCCCCGGCAGTTTTCAACCCTAAGTGGCGGCTCTCAAGGGCGGCATCCGGCAGGTGGGGCAGATAGCCCAGCACCGGCAGGCCGGTCTCCCGTTCCAGCATGGGAGCCAGCAGAGCATACAAATGGGGGGCGCAGTCATTGAGCAGGATGCCCGCCAGATGGCTGGGGGTGCGGAACTGCTTCAGTCCGTTGATCTGGGCCGCCAGCGTCAGGCTGGCCCCTCTGGGCTGGACCACCAGCAGCACCGGCAGGCCCAGCGTATCGGCCAGATGCCAGGCACTGGCGGTATCACTCACGCCGCCCAGTCCATCGTAAAAGCCCATGGCACCCTCGCACACAGCTGCCCCGTGCCCGGCGGCGGCCTGCGCATAGAGCGCGCGCACGGTCTCCGGCGCGGAGAAAAACAGGTCGAGGTTGTGGCTCTCCACCCCCAGCACGGCCCGGTGAAACATGGGGTCGATATAGTCCGGCCCGCTCTTGAAGGAGCAGGGGTCCTGCCCCCGCCGCTTGAGCGCCGCCAGCAGAGCGCAGGTCAGTGTGGTTTTGCCGCTGCCGGAACAGGGCGCGGCCACAAGAAATTGGATCATTTGCGTTCTCCTGTGATAAGGAAAATGGGGTTATTGGCCATCAGCAGGTGGAGCCTGCCCGCAGGCCGGGTGCGGCTGACCGCGATCTGCGTCACCTCCGCAGCAAGGCCGTGGGCAGTCAGTGCGGCCACGGCGGCGCTCAGCGTTTCCAGCGCAATGGCAGAGATGCAGATGCGGGCGTTCGGATTCCGGGCAAGCACCGTGTCCACCACAGCCTCCATGCCCCCCTTGGTCCCGCCGATGAACACGGCATCCGGGGCGGGCAGGTCAGCCAGCGCGGCGGGGGCGCGGCCCTCCACCAGTGTCAGGTTGCAGGCGTGGAACGTTTCCCGGTTCTGCCGGATGAGCCCGCAGGCCTCCGGGTCACACTCCACGGCATACACATGCCCCCGGGGTGCGGCCAGTGCCAGCTCCACGCTCACGCTGCCGGTGCCCGCCCCCACATCCCACAGGGTATCGCCGGGCTGCACGGCCAGCTTGGCCAGCGCCGCCGCCCGCACCTCCTGCTTGGTCATGGGCACCTCTCCCCTGTGGAAGGCTTCATCCGGGAAGCCGGGCACCCGCCGGGGCGGCTGAGGAAGATGCTCCACAAGCAGAACGCTCAGGCTTGCAAACTGCTTTTGCGCAAACTCCTGCGCCGTGCCGAACAGGATCTTTTCCTCTGCCCGGCCCAGCTCTTCCCCCACCAGCACATGGGCATCGCCCAGCCCGGCAGCAGTCAGCCGGCCGCAGAGGGAGGCAGGCGTTTCTGCCCCGCCGGTCAGGAAAAACACAGGCTTTCCCCCGGCCGTCAGGCATTCGGCCACCGGGTCGCAGGCACAGCCGTGGGCCGAGACCAGCTTCCACTCCTGCCAGGAGCGGCCCACCGCAGCGGCCAGCAGCTGAACGCTGGAAAGCCCCGGCAGCACCCGGCAGGAGATGCCAAAGGCCCGCAGCATCGGCAGCAGCTGGGCCGCACCGGAGTAAAACCCGGTGTCGCCGCTGTACACAAGGGCAGCATCCACCTCCGGGTCAGCCGCCAGCGCGGCAAGGACATCCTCAGGCTGATACAGGGCCTTCCGGTGTTCCGTGCAGCCCTGCGGCAGCTGTTCCAGCAGGCGCTTTGCCCCCAGGATCAGTCCGGCGTTCTGCAGGGCGGCAAGGCCCTGCGCGGTCAGGCTTTCCGGCGTGCCCGACCCCATCCCGATGAGTGTGATCATTGCAGCATCTCCTTACAATGTGTCAGGATCTGTTCCGCCGTTTCGCCCTGCTCGGCCGGGCGGCGGATGACGATGAGCTGTGCCCCGGTGTCCTGCGCTGCCCGGGCTTTTTCTTCAAAGCCGCCCGCCGCGCCGCCATCTTTGGTAACGAGGAAGCGGATGGCAAACTGCTCCATCAGCGCCCGGTTCAGCGCATAGGAGAACGGCCCCTGCATGGCGATGATGTTCTTATGGGGGATATCTGCCCCCTCGCAGGCGGCAATGCCCTCCCGGGTGGGCAGGACACGGGGAAAAAGCCGTGCCGGTTCCAGCACAGCAAAGGCAGAAAGCTCCTTGGCCCCGGTGGCAAGCAGGACATTTCCCTGCGTCCGGGCCAGAAATCCCGCCGCATGGGCCGCAGAGGCAAACACCATGCTCCCGGCAGGCAGCGGGCTTTCGGGCCGGAGCAGGCGGCGGTACTCCGTGCCTGCTGTTTTGCAGGCTGCCCGGATGTTCCGGGTGGCCTCCACGGCATAGGGATGGGTCGCATCCACGCAGAGGTCAGCCCCCTGCAGCAGGGCGGTCATCTCCTCCGGGGTCAGCCGCCCGCAGTGGACGGTGATGCCGGACCTTTCGCCCTGTTCCTCAGCCCCCAGCGGGGTGGCCACGCTGACCAGTACCTCGGCCCCCAGTGCGGCCAGCTGCTTTGAAAACACACGGCCCTCGGTGGTGCCGCTGAATACCACGGCCCTCATGCGCGGTACCCCCGCGGCGTGACCATCCGCCCGCTCAGCTGGCGGGTCTGGGCGTTGCCGACAAACACGGTGGTGAACATATCCACCGGGGTGGTTTCCAGCGCAGCCAGCGTCAGAACGCGGCTTTCCTGCCCCTCCCGGCCAATGTTCCGCACGATGCCGCAGACCGTTCCGGGTGCTTTGCCGTTTGCCAGCAGGATGCGCACCGCCCGCGCCAGATAGTCCGGCCGCCCCTTGGAGGAGGGGTTGTACAGCGCGATGCAGAAATCCCCCATGGCTGCTGCCGCCAGCCGCCGCTCAATGACCTCCCACGGCGTGAGCCGGTCAGAGAGGGAGAGCACACAGAAATCGTGGGCCAGCGGGGCACCCAGCACCGCACCGCCGCTCAGGGCGGCGGTCAGGCCGGGCACCACCTCCACCGTCACGTCCGGGCAGCCTTCGGCCAGCTCCAGCAGAGGGCTGGCCATGCCGTAGACCCCGGCATCTCCCGAGCAGACCAGCGCCACCGCCCTGCCGCTCCGGGCCGTTTCCAGCGCCCAACGGCAGCGGTCGATCTCCTTGGTCATGCCGGTGGAATAATAGAGCTTGTCCGGGAAGTAGGGGCGCACCAGATCCAGATAGACCGTATAGCCGCACAGCACCTCGGCTTGCGTTAAGGCGCTCTGCGCCTGTGCGGTCAGAAACCGGGGATCCCCGGGCCCAAGCCCGACAACAAAAACAACATTAGGCATCCTGCCACCTCCAATCCGGGGCAAAGGGACGAAGCGCCAGCGCAAAGGTCACGCTGTTGCCCGCCTGTTTGGGAAGAATGATCGTGCCGCCTGCCGCCAGCACCGCCGCCCGCTCGCAGACATTGTCCACACCGGTCACGCTCCGGACAAAGGCCGAAGGTGTGAACTGCCCGGGGGCGTTCTGCAGCTGTGCGGCAGAATAGAACTGCACCGGCCAGCCGTGGATTCTGCAAAATTCCAGCAGGCCCGGCTCATGGGCTTTCAGGTCGATGCTGGCTGCCGCCGTGATGCACACTGCTGCAAGGCCGTGGGCCGCGCAGAACTGTGCAAAGGCCGCTTCCAGCTGTGCGGCGCTGGTCCCCCGCCTGCACCCGATGCCCAGCACACCGATCTTCGGGATCAGGTGCAGCGCATCGCCCGCCGGGAAAAGGGTCAGGGCAAAGTCGGCGCGCTCTGCCTCCCCCGCCGGGACCACCCCGGCAGGGGCCTGCCCGGCAATGGGGAATTCCGACCGATACCGCACCGGCCCACCCGCCAGCAGTCTGCTGCTGACGCGCTTGATGCGCTCCGGCTCCAGCACGGCGCAGTTCTGGTGCCTGGCCCACGCATCCACGGCAAACACACCGTTGGCATCGGTGGCCGTGGTAATGACCGGCACCGCACCGCAGACCGCCGCCAGCGCCCGGGCCAGATCGTTGGCCCCGCCCAGATGGCCCGAAAGGATCGGCACCGCAAAATGACCACACTCGTCCAGCACCACCACGGCAGGGTCCACCGCCTTGTTCCGGCAGTGGGGCGCAATGGCCCGCACCGCAATGCCCACAGCCCCCACAAAGATCAGGGCATCCGCATGGGCGAACTGCTCCGCAGCCCAATCGGCAAGGCCGGGCCCGCCATGGCCGCAGCGGTCTACGGTGCCGGGCAGGGCACTGGCCAGCTTTTGGGCCAGCGCCAGCCCTTTTTCCGTAAAGGCGAGATAGGCGCGGGTCACTGGTCTGCCCCCTTGCGGAACTCCGTCGTAAAGGTTGGGTCGTAGAGCTTGCTCCGCTCATACCGGGTGCCCAGAAACTCCCCCACCACGATGAGCGCCGTTTTGGTGATGCCGTTGGCGCAGGTGCTCCCGGCCAGCGTGCCCACGGTGCAGCGCACCACCTTCTGCTCCGGCCAGCTGGCCTTGTAGACCACGGCGGCAGGAGTCTCCGGCGTGTAGGCTCCGCCTGCCAGCAGGGCCTGCTGCACCTTGTCGATGAGGCCGATGGAGAGGAAGATCACCATGGTTGCCCCATGGGCGGCAAGGCTGGCCAGCTTCTCCTTTTCCGGCACCGGGGTGCGCCCCTCCATCCGGGTGATGATCACGGTCTGGCTGATGGTGGGCAGGGTGTACTCGGCGTTCAGCGCCGCCGCCGCCCCGCAAAAGCTGGACACGCCGGGGGTATCATCGTAGGGGATGCCGTCCGCATCCAGTGCGTCCATCTGCTCCCGGATGGCCCCATACAGGCAGGGGTCGCCGGTGTGGAGCCGCACGGTGGTCCCGCCTGCGGCTTCCACCCGGCGCATCACGTCCAGCACCTGTTCCAACGTCATCTCGGCGCTGTTGTAAACGGCGCACTCCGGCTTCGCCAGCCCCAGCAGGGCCGGGTTGACCAGACTGCCCGCATAAATGATGCAGTCGGCTTCCTGCAGCAGGGCCGCGCCCCGCCGGGTGATGAGGTCAGGTGCGCCGGGGCCTGCGCCTACAAAATGTACCATCTCAATGCTCCTTCCATTCGTTCAGCAGTTGTGCGGCAGTGTCGGTGGCTCCCAGCGGGCCGTGCTGGTTGGAAAACAGCACCGCCCCCACCCGGAACGCCCCGCAGGCCCGCCGGTCAAGGTGGAGCTGGACTGCCCGCAGCAGGCTTTCCAGCACCGGAGCCCGCAGGCCGGCGCTGTCCAGGAGTTCCAGACAGGCATCGGTGGTGGCAGCGTTCATCAGGGCGGCGCAGACTTCCCGGGAAGCGCCGCAGAGCGCCGCATGGGTGCAGAACAGCTCGGTGCGGCAGTCGGCAGTGTGGGAATGGGTGTTCATAATACCGCCCGCCACCTTGACCAGCTTGCCCACATGGCCCACCAGAAGCACCTCTTCAAAGCGGGCCGCAGCAGCCATATCCAGCGTGTCTCCAATAAAGTTCGAGGTTTTCACCACCGGAACAGCGTGAAACTCCGGGTATGTTTCGTGCAGATAGTCCAGCCCGTAATTGCCGGGGGCCAGGATGAGCCGCCTGGGGCTGCCCGCCCGGAGAGCGGCCTGGTTCATTTCCAGCTGGATGGTGTCCAGGATGGCCTGCTGGCTCATGGGCTCCACGATGCCGCTGGTGCCCAGCACCGAAAGGCCGCCCTCCACCCCGATGTGCGGGTTGAAGGTGCGCTTTGCCGTCTCGGCACCGCCTTCCACAGAGATGGTCACCGCAAAGCCGCCGGTGTAGGCAGCATTTTCAGCTTCCCGTTCCAGCGCTTCGGCAATCATCTGGCGGGGCACATGGTTGATGGCGGCTTCGCCTACGGGCTGGTCAAGGCCGGGCTTCGTCACCCGGCCCACCCCCTCGCCGCCAAAGATGCGCACGCCGGGGGCATCCGGTTCCAGCACCACTGACGCGACCACCGGCAGGCCCGTAGTCACATCCACATCGTCGCCGCCGTCCTTGCGGATGGCACATGCGGCACCTGTGTCCGTGCTGCGGCAGTAAATGGGAGCCACCTCCACCACAATGCCCTTGGGCGTGCGCAGAGCCACCGTTTCCGGTTCGCGGCCGGTCAGCAGCAGACGCGCCGCCCCTGCAGACCCCAGCGCGGCACAGGTGCCGGTGGTATAGCCGCAGCGCAGCAGCTTCTGCCCGCTGCGGACGTAGTGCTCAAAGAGCGGGCGCTTTTCCTCCGGCGCTTTTTCTTCGCCGTAGAGGAATGCGTACTGCTCATCGGTCAGAGCATAAATTTTGCAGATGTTTTCCCGGGCAAAGGCCTCTTCCGGCGTCATGACGTCCGAGACGCCCGCCGCCGAGACGCAGACGACCTTATCCGAGATCTTCTGGGCCAGCTCTAATTCGTGGAGGCTGAGGATGACGGCCATCTTCTTGTCCCGGGCGAGGCTTTTCAGGATGGCCAGCAATTCGGCCTTGCCCTTGATGTCGAGGAAAGACGTAGGCTCGTCCAATAATATCAGCTCCGGCTGCTGGCAGATGGCCCGGGCCAGCAGGACGCGCTGGCGCTGGCCGTCGCTGATGCGGTTGAAGTCCCGGCCCGCCAGCGCCTCGGCCCCCACGAGGGCCAGCGCGGCATGGACCTGGCGCTTATCTTCCGCCGAGAGGACACCCAGCCGCCCCGTGTAGGGGTAGCGCCCGGCGGACGCCATCTCGAAGCAGGTGGTCAGCTCGGTGCGGCGGGTGTGGGGCAGCATCAGCGCCAGCTTTTGCGCCCGGGCGTTGCCGGGAATGCGGGCAAGCTCCTGCCCGTCCAGCAGCACCGCGCCGCCCAAAGGGGCCAGCTGCCCCGCCAACGTTTTGAGCAGGGTGGATTTGCCTGCGCCGTTCGGGCCAATGAGCGCCAGCACCTGCCCCTTGGCAGCGCCCAGCGCGATATCCCGCGCAAGGGCAGCTTTGCCGTAGCCGATGGCAAGGGCGTTGGTTTCAACAGAGTACTTCATCGCACATCCTCCCGGTTGCGGCGCAGCAGCAGCCCAATGACCACCGGCGCGCCGAATACAGCGGTGACCGCGCTGATGGAAAGTTCCATGGGCGCAAACAAGCTGCGGGCGATCAGATCACACAGCAGGCAGAACGCCGCCCCGCCCAAGCAGCACCCGGGCAGCACATACAGCGGGCGGGCACTGCCCAGCAGCTGCTTGACAAGGTGCGGCACCGCGATGCCCACAAAGGAGATGGGCCCCGCAAAGGCCGTGACACAGGCGGCCAGCAGGCTGGAAAGCAGCACCAGCAGCCGGGAAAAGGCTTTGACATTGATGCCCACGCTCCGGGCGTAGGCCTCCCCCATCTGGTAGGCGGCCATGGGCTTGGAAAGGCAGAACGCTGCCGCCAGAGCGGGCAGCACCACCAGCGCCGCCGCCCGCACATTGCCCCAGGTCATGCCGGAAAAGCTGCCCTGAGACCAGTTGTGGAGGTTGACGATGTTGCTGTCCTGGGCAAAGGCCACCACAAACTCCGTGACGGCTGAGCAGATGTAGCCGATCATTACGCCGCAGATGACAA
>ERZ650312.2396-NODE-2396-length-10257-cov-8.284650_pt1 | contig 10257 bp, 8 predicted proteins | sample MGYA00376248_ERZ650312 | MGnify/ENA primary metagenome ERZ650312 (study PRJEB26733, sample SAMN07839316) | wastewater metagenome | biome: urban; feature: wastewater treatment plant; material: waste water | place: USA: North Carolina | collected 2016-07-28 ... | reverse complement strand
GGCCGGAATGAACGAGGATGGCGTAATTGAAGACATGCAGGCTTATGACGCCTGGCTGGCGGGTGAACAGACGCAGCGGGATATGCAGCGACGCGAAGAGGTCAATATCAACCACAGCCGCAGTGAGCAGGATGATATCGAAATCGGAGGGAACTTCTGATGCTCAGTTTCAGCCAGGTTAAATCGGCGGGCAGTGCCGGTAACTACTACACAGAGAAAGACAATTACTACGTCATCGGGAGCATGGAGGAGCGCTGGCAGGGTAAAGGCGCAGAATTGCTGGGACTTGAAGGAAAGGTAGACAAGCAGGTCTTCACGGAGCTTCTGCAGGGAAAACTACCTGATGGCAGCGACCTGACCCGGATACAGGATGGCGTGAATAAGCACCGGCCCGGTTATGACCTGACGTTCTCGGCACCGAAAAGTGTATCGATGCTGGCTATGTTGGGCGGCGATAAGCGTCTTATCGATGCTCATAATCGCGCGGTAACAGTGGCTCTTAACCAGGTGGAGTCCCTTGCCTCCACACGGGTAAAGAGAGATGGCGTTTCTGAAACGGTCCTGACCGGGAATCTGATTATTGCCCGCTTTAACCACGATACATCGCGCGCTCAGGACCCACAGATACACACGCACAGCGTGGTTATCAATGCGACACAGAACGGCGATAAATGGCAGACGCTGGCCAGCGATACCGTCGGTAAAACCGGGTTTTCCGAAAACATACTGGCCAACCGCATCGCTTTCGGAAAGATATACCAGAGCACTCTCCGGGCCGATGTTGAGTCGATGGGTTACAAGACAGTGGATGCGGGTAAGCATGGCATGTGGGAGATGGAGGGCGTGCCGGTTGAGTCGTTTTCCACGCGCAGTCAGGAGCTCCGGGAGGCTGCAGGACCCGATGCCTCCCTGAAGTCCCGGGATGTGGCCGCGCTCGATACCCGCAAGTCGAAAGAAGCCATCGATCCGGCAGAGAAGATGGTGGAGTGGATGAACACGCTGAAGGAGACCGGGTTTGACATCCGGGGGTACCGTGAGGCCGCCGATGCGCGAGCCGCAGAGCTGGCCCGTGCACCTGCCGCGCCGGTGAACACTGACGGTCCGGATATCACGGATGTGGTGACGAAAGCGATTGCCGGTCTCAGCGACCGCAAGGTGCAGTTCACGTATGCCGACCTGCTGGCACGCACGGTCGGCCAGCTGGAGGCGAAGGACGGTGTGTTTGAGCTGGCGAGAAAGGGCATCGATGCCGCCATTGAACGGGAGCAGCTTATCCCTCTCGATCGCGAGAAAGGCCTGTTCACCTCAAACATCCACGTTCTCGATGAACTCGCCGTCAAAGCCCTGAGTCAGGAGGTGCAGCGCCAGAATCATGTCTCCGTCACGCCCGATGCGTCTGTGGTGCGCCAGGTCCCTTTCAGCGATGCCGTCAGCGTGCTGGCGCAGGATCGCCCGGTAATGGGTATCGTTTCCGGTCAGGGCGGTGCAACCGGCCAGCGGGAGCGGGTGGCCGAGTTAACCCTGATGGCCCGGGAGCAGGGGCGTGACGTCCATATCCTGGCGGCCGATAACCGCTCACGTGATTTTCTCGCCGGTGATGTGCGTCTGGCCGGGGAAACGGTGACCGGTAAATCCGCCCTGCAGGACGGGACGGCGTTTATTCCGGGCGGAACACTCATCGTGGATCAGGCGGAGAAGCTGAGCCTGAAGGAAACGATTTCCCTGCTCGATGGCGCGATGCGCCATAACGTGCAGGTCCTGCTCTCCGACAGCGGGAAGCGCAGCGGGACCGGCAGCGCGCTGACGGTGCTGAAGGACAGCGGCGTGAATACGTATCGCTGGCAGGGGGGCCATCAGACCACAGCCGACATCATCAGTGAACCGGATAAAGGAGCACGCTACAGCCGGCTGGCACAGGAGTTTGCCGTCAGCGTGCGTGAAGGGCAGGAAAGCGTGGCCCAAATCAGCGGGACGCGTGAACAGAGCGTACTCAACGGCCTTATCCGTGACTCCCTCAGACAGGAGGGGGTGCTGGGTGAGAAAGACACGACCATTACAGCCCTGACGCCGGTGTGGCTGGACAGCAAAAGCCGGGGCGTGCGGGATTATTACCGGGAGGGGATGGTGATGGAACGCTGGGATCCGGAGACCCGGACGCACGATCGCTTTGTCATTGACCGGGTGACCGCGAGCAGCAATATGCTGACCCTGAAAGACCGGGAAGGGGGCCGTCTGGATCTGAAGGTTTCCGCGGTCGACAGCCAGTGGACGCTGTTCCGGGCAGATACACTGCCGGTGGCAGAGGGGGAACGTCTGGCGGTGCTCGGGAAGATACCGGACACACGCCTGAAGGGCGGGGAAAGCATCACGGTGATGAAAGTGGAGGACGGGCAGCTGACGGTACAGCGGCCGGGGCAGAAAACCACGCAGACCCTGGCCGTGGGCGCGGGCGTGTTTGACGGTATTAAAATCGGCCACGGCTGGGTGGAAAGTCCCGGCAGGTCGGTTAGCGAGACGGCAACGGTCTTTGCGTCGGTGACGCAGCGTGAGCTGGATAACGCCACCCTCAACCAGCTGGCGCAGAGCGGAAGTCATCTCCGTCTGTACTCGGCGCAGGATGCGGCGCGCACGACGGAGAAGCTGTCGCGGCATACCGCCTTCAGCGTGGTCTCAGAGCAGCTGAAGACCCGATCCGGCGAGACGGACCTGGATGCGGCCATTGCGCAGCAGAAGGCCGGGCTGCATACCCCGGCAGAACAGGCCATTCACCTGGCCATCCCGCTGCTTGAGAGCCAGGACCTGACCTTCTCCCGGCCCCAGCTGCTGGCGACGGCGCTGGAAACCGGGGGCGGGAAGGTTTCGATGGCGGACATCGACACGACCATCCAGGCACAAATCAGGTCGGGGCAGTTGCTGAATGTACCGGTGGCGCACGGCTACGGCAATGACCTGCTGATTTCCCGTCAGACCTGGGACGCCGAAAAAAGCATCCTGACCCACGTGCTGGAAGGTAAAGACGCGGTGGCCCCCCTGATGGACCGCGTGCCGGCCAGTCTGATGACGGACCTGACCGCCGGACAGCGGGCGGCGACCCGGATGATTCTGGAAAGCACGGATCGGTTCACGGTGGTTCAGGGGTATGCCGGGGTGGGGAAAACCACCCAGTTCCGGGCAGTCATGAGTGCCATCAGTCTGCTGCCGGAAGAGACCCGTCCGCGCGTCATCGGTCTGGCGCCGACGCATCGCGCGGTCGGGGAAATGCAGAGTGCCGGCGTGGATGCGCGCACGACGGCGTCGTTCCTCCACGACACGCAGCTGCTGCAGCGCAATGGCCAGACACCCGATTTCAGCAACACCCTGTTCCTGCTCGACGAGAGCTCAATGGTGGGGCTGGCCGATATGGCAAAAGCCCACTCCCTCATCGTCGCCGGCGGTGGACGGGCGGTGTCCAGTGGGGATAACGACCAGCTGCAGCCCATCGCGCCGGGCCAGCCGTTCAGGCTGATGCAGCAGCGCAGCGCCGCCGACGTTGCCATCATGAAAGAGATTGTGCGCCAGGTGCCTGAGCTGCGACCGGCGGTCTACAGCCTGATTGAGCGGGATGTGCACCGCGCCCTGACCACCATTGAGCAGGTCACGCCGGAGCAGGTGCCGAGAAAAGAAGGCGCCTGGGCGCCGGGCAGTTCTGTGGTGGAATTCACGCCAAAGCAGGAAAAGGCGATAGAAAAGGCGCTGAGCGAGGGGAAAACCCTGCCGGAAGGTCAGCCCGCGACGCTCTACGAGGCGCTGGTGAAGGACTATACCGGACGGACCCCGGAGGCACAGTCGCAGACGCTGGTGATCACCCATCTGAATAAGGACCGGCGGGCGCTGAACAGTCTGATCCATGACGCACGGCGGGAGAACGGGGAAACCGGCAAAGAGGAAATCACCCTGCCGGTGCTGGTCACGAGTAACATCCGTGACGGTGAACTGCGCAAACTGTCGACCTGGACGGCTCACAAGGAGGCGGTGGCGCTGGTTGATAACGTATACCACCGTATCAGCAAAGTGGATAAGGATAATCAGCTGATCACCCTGACAGACAGTGAAGGAAAGGAGCGATTTATCTCACCCCGGGAGGCATCGGCAGAAGGCGTCACGCTCTATCGTCAGGAAAAGATCACCGTGTCTCAGGGGGACCGAATGCGCTTCAGCAAAAGTGACCCGGAGCGCGGCTATGTGGCCAACAGTATCTGGGAGGTGCAGTCTGTTTCGGGTGACAGTGTCACGCTGTCTGATGGCAAACTCACCCGTACGCTGACCCCGAAGGCGGAGCAGGCACAGCAGCATATCGACCTCGCCTACGCCATCACCGCCCACGGCGCCCAGGGGGCCAGCGAACCGTATGCCATCGCGCTGGAAGGGGTGGCCGGTGGTCGGGAACAGATGGCCAGCTTTGAGTCTGCCTATGTGGCTTTATCCCGCATGAAACAGCATGTGCAGGTTTACACCGACAGCCGTGAGGGCTGGATAAAGGCCATCAAGCATTCACCTGAGAAAGCGACGGCGCACGATATTCTTGAACCCCGTAACGACCGGGCGGTGAAAACAGCCGATCTGCTGTTCGGGCGGGCAAGGCCACTGGATGAAACCGCCGCGGGCCGGGCAGCCCTGCAGCAGTCCGGTCTGGCACAGGGAAGTTCACCGGGAAAATTCATTTCTCCGGGGAAAAAGTACCCTCAGCCGCATGTGGCGCTGCCGGCATTTGATAAAAACGGGAAAGCCGCCGGTATCTGGCTCAGCCCGCTGACCGATCGGGACGGACGGCTGGAGGCTATCGGCGGAGAGGGACGAATTATGGGCAATGAAGACGCCCGGTTCGTGGCGCTGCAGAACAGCCGCAACGGAGAAAGCCTGCTGGCCGGGAATATGGGGGAGGGCGTCAGAATGGCCCGCGACAATCCCGATACCGGGGTGGTGGTGCGGCTGGCCGGTGATGACCGCCCCTGGAACCCCGGGGCCATGACCGGTGGGCGGGTATGGGCTGAACCGGCGCCGGTGGCTCCGGTACCGCAGGCCGGGGCTGACATTATCCTCCCGCCAGAGGTACTGGCACAGCGGGCGGCTGAAGAACAGCAGCGCCGGGAAATGGAAAAACAGGCGGAACAGACTGCCCGGGAAGTGGCCGGGGAGGCGCGTAAAGCCGGCGAGCCGGCGGACCGGGTGAAAGAGGTTATCGGGGACGTCATTCGCGGACTGGAGCGTGACCGGCCGGGTACGGAGAAAACGACGCTACCGGATGATCCTCAGTTCCGGCGCCAGGAGGAGGCGATTCAGCAGGTGGCCTCAGAACGTCTGCAGCGTGAGCGTCTGCAGGCTGTGGAGCGGGACATGGTTCGTGACCTTAACCGCGAGAAAACCCTCGGGGGCGACTGACGCGCCTGCGGCTTGTCTGCTCCGGCAGCCTCCCCGATTAAAATCGGGCAGTCTGCCGGAGCGCTAAAAGGAAAAAAAACATGAGAGCACAACACACATTTCCAGGCGCGACAGACAGCTGGCTTCAGCGCCTGCTGACCTGGACACCGGGACAAACGGATATGATTAAAACGGTCGCACTGGTACTGATGGTGACTGACCACACCGGCTTACTGCTGGCCGGAAACAATGAAGTGATGCGCCTGCTGGGACGTGGTTGTTTTCCGCTGTTCGGTCTGGCATGGGGAATGAATCTGGCACGGCACGCGGAAATACGCCAGTCTCAACTGAACAGCCTGTGGGGCTGGGCGCTGGTCGCCCAGGTGTCGTTTATGCTCATCGGGTACCCGTGGTATACCGGGAATATTCTGTTTGCCTTTGCCGTTACGGGCCAGGTCCTGCGGTGGGTCAGCCAGCCGTCCTGGTATTACACCCTCCCGGCGGCTGGACTGCTGGTCACCTGGATACCCCTGTCAACCGGCAGCTACGGCATGGCCGGAGTGGGCATGCTCACCGCCAGCTGGCTGCTTTGTCGCGCACAGCATGCACCGGAACGGCTGGGATACGGGGTGCTGTGGGCCCTCATGGTGTTGCTGATGAATATGCATGACGTGAGTGAATCAGTGGCCGGGCTGGCGATTGCGCTGCTGACGCTGATGGTGTGCTCATCTGCCGGAGAACGTGTGAAACGCTTCTGGCCGCGGCAGTTCTTCGTGATGTTCTATGCCGTGCACCTGGCGGTACTCGGTATTGTCGTCTCGATGTAAAAAAAAACCGGACACAGGTCCGGGGGCGGGCACATTGCCCGTAAACGTGACAAAGGGGACATCATCGTTGTGTCCACTGCATTGCGAGGTGAAACGATGATACCGTTAGCGTATCGTATACCTCAGACCTGTAGCTTTTATTGATATGGCCCCTTATGAGTGAAGAAAAACGCCCTGTACTGAGCCTGAAACGAAAACCGGCGGAGAACAGCACGGCCCCCGCAGAGGCAACCCCTGCTCCTGGTGTGGTGCGCCGAAAGAAGGTCGTGGTGGTCTCGTCCCCGCCGGCCTGGAAGGCAAAGAAAGCGAAACTTGAGAAGGCTAAACAAGCGGCCGAAGCCGACGCGCGCAACGCTGCGCCGGCGCCGGATAAAGCGGTAAAGACGCCACCTCCGGTGCGTTATCTTCGCCTGCTGCCGCCGGAACAGGCCATCATGACCCTGAAGGCATTCTGGCCACAGCTGTTCGACGGAAACTCACCCCGTCTGCTGGCGACGGGAATGCGCGAGCAGCTGTTTGCCGACATTGTGAACCGCGACCTGCCGCTGTCGCATAAACAGGTCATTAAGTGCCTGAAGAGTCTGACCCGGTCTGCGGGCTATCTGTCCCGGATGAAGGTGGGGGCCTCCCGCTATGATCTGCAGGGGAATGCCGTTGCGACCGTCACTGCAGAGGAAGCGCAGTACGCCAGTGAGCGCATGATGAAGGAGCTGCTGCGAGCTGAACGAAAGATGAGTCAGACCCTTTAATTATATTTACCCATTCCTGATAATTATACCTGGGAATCCTCAGCTAATAGATGTAACGAAAATTAGCTGAGGGTATGCCTGAAATAGCAACAGGTATTCATTTTATATTTGCCGCATTACAGGCTGCGGCATCATAACTGTCCGTGCAGACAGATTCTGGATGACGATGACTGAAAAAATTATTGCTCTCGTAGATTATGAAAATATTGGTACACTTGAAAGTGTCCGTCTGTCCCGTTATGAACGCCTTATTTTATTTACCGGGCCTCAGCAGGAGTTTATACGTTTTCCAGCTGTAACGTATGCAGGTGATATATCGGTAAGCGTATTCCAGGTTGCGAATGTGTCAAAAAATAATGTGGACTTCCATCTGGTGTTTGAGCTGGGAAGACTTAGCGCGACTGCACCGGAAGAGACGATATTTCATATTATCTCGAATGATAAAGGCTATGATGGCGTCATTGCCGAGCTATGCAGGGCGGGGAGACGATGTTGCCGTATATCATCGCCTTGCTCTGCAGAGAAACCGAAGGCGGCACCTATGGTAATCAGTAACGATGAAGTGCTGCACCTGACCGATAAAGTCCAGTCATTAAGTAAAAAATCTGCAGGGAACCGCCCGGCGAATACTTCATCCCTGATGAATTATATTAAATCCCTGTCCGGTAATACAAAAGGCATGGCGCTTTATGGTCGCGTTAAAGAGGAATTAATCAGGCGTGGTGTGATTGCGGTGTATGAGAAAACAGTGGTCTGGCGATAATGAAATTAAGACGGCTGTGAATGTTATTTTTATCTAAAAAGGAATCAATATGTTCAGATATTTCATTCTGCGCCCTGAGCAGCAGTTATTCTGTTATTTATACGGCTGCGCGCTGGCACTGGTTCAGATGGTTTTATTTTCTCCTGTATCCCGGGCAAGCGGATTTTATCTGGTTGCGTTATCTGTCGCGCTGTTCTGGGCCGGTCTGGCCCTGTACACCCGGCACATCGACCGGATGAGAAAGCCAGAGGTCTCACCGCTGGTCAGTATTCGCGACGGTATTCAGGTGGTGGCCGAGGTGCCGCGCCATGAAAAGGCCCGGCTGGAATGGGAAATCCTCCGGGATGATGAGGTGTTTCGCCAGCAAAGGTGTGAGCTTACAGGCCTGACCGGACGGGTTATCAGCCGGGGGCTGTTGTATACGCCGGCGGTGATGCTGGTCGGTATCGGTATTCTCGCCTGGGGTTCCCCACAGGATGCCATCCGGCTGATTAATGCTCTTCGTAATATGCCTGCTGCGGAACTGGTGCATCAGATTGGTTTTGTCCTGTGCCACTTCCTGCAGATTAGCGTCATATCAGTTCTGATTGCTGATGTTGTAGCCGGGAGAGGACTGCCGAATGTATTTCGCCGCGCGTTGCTCGACAGGCTGCCGGCAGAGTTCTGCCTTATCAGAAGAGGGACAGAAAGATGAGGAAGACGACAGGAAAACGCATCGGGAAAGAAAGGAACATCAGGGAATAAAATACATGGCAAAGATATTAATGATGGCGGGCAGTACCGTTGTTGTGCTGAGTTTGCTGGGATTTCTGGTGCTGCTTCTGAAAGGACGCGCAGTAACGAAGACTTCCCCGGTTCTGAGGTCACTGAAAGCCCTGGGTATTCGCCCCTCAGAGGCTGAGCAACGGTTGTGTCGCCAGCGGGTCTGGGTGGGTAATGACACACTGATGACGCCACGGGAACAACATTTTTTCCGGGCATTGCTGAGGCATACCAGCCGAACACGCTGGCTGTTGTGTCCTCAGGTCCGGGTGGCAGATATTGCCACACTCTCTCCCCATATCCGGCCACGATCCCGGACCTGGTGGCAACTCTTCCGGATGGCATCACAGTGGCACTGCGATGTGGTCATCGTTGACATCCATACCTTCGCTATCATCGGCGCAGTTGAACTGGATGATGCCTCACACCAGAAAAAACACCGTATCCGGCGCGATATTCTGCTGGAAGAGGTTCTGAGGCAGGCCGGCATTCCACTACTACGCGATCGGGATTCGGAGAGTCTGGTAAGAAAGGTCGTAGAGTTTCTGAAATACCGGGAAGCCGGTGCTGAAGAAAAATCCATAACCGTTATGAAATCAACGACAAAGCATAGCGAACACAAGGAGAAAGAAAAATGATTATCGCCGCTGAAGTGAAACGTGATGAACAGGGGTACTGGACACATCCTGCGCTGGTACGAAGTGGCTGTGAAACTTCCGCAGAATTAAGTTACTGGCTCAGAACCCATAAACTCCAGTGCTTTGTGATGACAATGCGCGATGAAGCGCCTGAAGCTTTCGCTGCCGGATTTACGGATGAAGCCCCGGATGCCCGTGGCTGGATACCGGAGCCACCGGATGATGATGGCTGGTTTCTGGGATCTGTCCACGATACCGGCGACGGACCCGTCTGCTACTGGTTTCGTCATACCACAAAATCCTGACGCCTCCGCATCGCGTCGTTGTCCAACCCCGGGAACGGGGAAAAGCCAGTTTCCCCGCTCCCGGCGTTTCTTAAACACCCGTTAAGGAAATACTGTGAAAAAAATGAACCGTACGCTCCGCAGATGTTGTCTGTCCGGGCTTATCAGCCTGTCTTTGTTTGCACCAGTTCCGGCCGTGTATGCCGCCAGCATCGAGACGGGGTATTCGCCGGAAGGAACGGCTCTGCAGCTGGTCCTGAAGACTATTGATTCTGCACAGCAGGAAATCCGGCTGATGGGGTATTCCTTTACCTCACCTGAAGTCGCCGGTGCGCTTGTCAGGGCAAAGCGGCGTGGTGTCGATGTGAAAGTGGTTCTGGACTGGAAAGCCAATACCGGCAAGCAAAACCAGGCGAGCCTGGCGGCCATGAATCTTCTGGTCAATGCCGGCATCCCGGTTCGCACAGTGTCGCAGTACAAAATCATGCACGATAAAGTCATCATTGCCGATGGCCGCAATATTGAAGTCGGGTCTTTTAACTACACCCGCGCCGCTGATCGGGTCAATTCAGAGAACGTGCTTGTCGTATGGGATGTTCCAGTCGTAGCTCAACGCTATCTGCAGCACTGGCAGTCTCGCTGGAATGGCGGTACTGATTGGCATTCATCGTACTAACGATCACATTGAACACATTTTTTCTGCGCCAACAGGAAAAATGTATTTTACATTAAATTAATGTGTGCACTCGCTGCCTATAAAGACATGTAGTATCTTTGTCCAGGTATTTTGTTAAATGCTTGAGGAGGCAGAGATGTCACAGGTCGTTAACGGAGTTA
>ERZ650312.2395-NODE-2395-length-10262-cov-9.499265_pt1 | contig 10262 bp, 12 predicted proteins | sample MGYA00376248_ERZ650312 | MGnify/ENA primary metagenome ERZ650312 (study PRJEB26733, sample SAMN07839316) | wastewater metagenome | biome: urban; feature: wastewater treatment plant; material: waste water | place: USA: North Carolina | collected 2016-07-28 ... | reverse complement strand
TATTAAATTTCAAGCCTTTTAAAATCAATGAATTATAAAGAGTTGAGAGTGGAGTAAAAAAATGCTTTTATTTTCCATTAATTAGAATTTATATCATTAATTGGAAATTAGTTTCCATTATTTTGTTAATTTTGCTAAAATTGGAAATAAACTACTAAATTGGATAATGAATGATTTCTCGAGAAAATTATTTACAGCAACTGATTCAATTTAAAGATTCAGATTTTATAAAAGTGATAACCGGGGTTCGCCGTTCTGGCAAATCTGTTTTATTGATGCAATATCGAGATTATTTGCTGTCTCAACAAATTAGTGCAGAAAATATTATTTATCTGAATTTTGAGAGTTTTGAGTACCAGTGGGTCAAAAATGCGGATGATTTTAGCCAATTAATCAATGAGAAACTTAAAGGCAGTGAAAATAAGGTCTATTTGTTATTTGATGAAATCCAATTTGTAGATGGATGGCAAAAAATTATTAATGCGGTCCGAGTTAGCTTTAATAGCGATATTGTGATTACAGGCTCTAATGCGAATTTACTCTCTGGGGAATTGGCGACTTTATTAAGCGGTCGCTATGTGGCGATTAACATTTATCCCTTGTCCTTTAGAGAGTATCTGTTAGCTAAGCAAGTACCTGTGGATTCTAGGTTGGTTGATAAATATTATCTTGAGTATGAACAATACGGCGGGTTTCCCAGTGTTGTTATGGCAGATGAGCCTTTAAAGGATACCATCTTATCAGGAATTTTTGATTCGATTGTGCTCAATGATATTGCGCATCGGGCAGGGGTGAAAGATACCCATATTTTAAAAAGCGTCATTTTATTTTTAGCTGATAATGTCGGGCAGTTAGTTAATCCAAGCAAAATCAGTAACACATTGGCCAGTGAGCGAGTGCCAACCTCGAATCATACCATTAGTAAATATCTTGAGTTATTAGAAAATGCGTTTTTGTTCTATAAGGTGCAGCAATATGATATTCGAGGTAAGGGGTATCTTAAGACCAATGCTAAGTACTTTATTGTCGATAATGGCTTAAGGCGTCATGCAATTGGTAAAAAAGCGGCAAATTATGCCAATCGATTGGAAAATATTGTGTTTTTGGAGCTATTAAGACGGGGCTATACACTGGATGTGGGTCGTTTAGACAGTAAAGAAATTGATTTTGTGGCTCGCAGGGCGGATGAGTTGCTGTATGTGCAAGTGACTTATCAAATTCCAGAGAATACCCATGAAACGGATAATTTATTACATATACGAGATAATCATAAAAAGATAGTTATTACAGGAAAGTATGATGAGCGTCGCCAAATTGACGGTATTCCACTGATTTATATTGTGGATTGGTTGTTAGAATCTAATTACTAAACAAAAATCAACTAATACAAAATAGATATTTTCCGCATATTTTGCGGTGATTGTTTGCTATAATTACCGCATTTACTTTTTATTACTATATATAAATGCTGTATAAAAAATACATTCACGAATATCCTAACTGGACCGATTGGCAAATTGATAACAATCAGTTGTTACCATTGGTGGCTAATGTGCGTCTATTACAAGGTAAACTTTTGGGACAAATGCAAAGCCTGGGCTTTGAGTTGCCGCTTGAAGCCCAATTGGATGCTGTGACGCTTGAAGTGATTAAAACATCTGAGATAGAAGGGGAGATACTCAATAATGAGCAAGTACGCTCATCGGTTGCTCGGCATTTAGGCATTGAACACCTATACGACCCGGATACCCTGGTAACACCCACTCGAGAAATCGATGCTATTGTGGAGATGATGTTAAGAGCCAGTTTTTATTTTGACCAACCACTGACGCTCGATGAAATCTTCGCTTGGCATCGCGCGTTATTTCCCACGGGTTTTAGTGGGCTATATAAAATACAAGCGGGCAGACTTCGAGATGATCGTACAGGTGCCATGCAAGTGGTATCAGGGGGCTATGGTCGCACTAAAGTGCATTTTGAAGCACCAGCAGCACAACTATTGCCAGATGAGTTGGCTAAATTTATTGCTTGGTATAATGAGGAGCAACCTGATTTAGATTTGACTATTAAAGCCGGTATTGCACATTTATGGTTTGTGACCCTGCACCCCTTTGAAGATGGCAATGGGCGTTTAACGCGTGCGATTACCGAGCGTATGCTCGCTAAAAGCGATGGCAGTGGCAGACGTTTTTATAGTATGTCAGCGCAAATTTTAGCAACTCGGTCAGAGTATTATACGATTTTGGAATCCACTCAAAAAGGCTTAACGTCAACAACAGATTGGTTGGTATGGTTTTTACAAACGCTCGATCAGGCTTTAACCATGGCACTCACTCGTACCCAAAGGACGGTTGATAAAGCCCAATTTTGGCATACGCATCGGCATACTACGTTTAATGAACGCCAAATTGTCATGATTAATCGATTGTGGGGCGATTTTTTTGGTAAATTGACCACTAAAAAATGGGCAGCCATGACCAAGACATCGGCAGATACCGCACTGAGAGATATTAATGATTTGGTCGATAAGGGCGTACTGGTTAAATCTGCAGCGTCTGGGCGTAGTCAAAGCTATGACCTTGCTAATATTAATAACGAGTAAGCTTTGAATAAGGTATGTCATACATTTACCTTCTTTGTATCAATATTTTAAATAAGAGTGGGAGCGCATGTTACTGGAATTAACTTAAGATTCAAGTAAAAAAAGCGTAGTCTTTTGGCTTTTTTAGGAAGTAAATGGGGTCATCTAACACTCGGCCTATTCTATAGGCTAAGGAATTTTAGCGATTATTTCACCATTAAAAATTTTCGTGTTTACGGTGCGTTAATTAAGCGAGAAAGATCAAGTGTTCAGAATATTAATATTTCATTTCTAAACTGGCTATTCATAAGTCCATAAATAAAAATAAAAGTAAGAATTATCCAGCTAATCAGTGCAAAAAACCTAATCTGCTCACTTGACCAATCAAAGGCAAACCAACCTATTATAAAAAATGATTTCCAGCCTTCAATTTTTTTTGCTCCCCCCCAAGAGATAATCCATTTATAAAAAAGACTGAGCAACAGATATAAGATAAACCAACTTAGCAAAATTCGATTCCTAATGAGAAATTATAAAAACTTTGTTTAAAAAATATTTCAAAGTAACCGCGGATTAACCCTAGCGTTGCGCTAATTTATCTTGTTGATAGACTACCGACTTACTTTGCTAAAAATAACCACTATTACAAAACAACGTTTAACTCTTTACACAAAAGATTTCAAAAAAATCTTCTACCTAATAAAAGCGCATAATATACTCTTGAATTTTAGCTAAATAAGCTAATTGTGGTTTTACTAACGATGTAGACAGCTACCAACAATAAAATCCCACCTGATAGCTGATTAATGCCATTTGCTACTTGATTATTACTGACCTTAGAAAAAATAAATGAATAGGTTGTTAAAATAGCGTAATCCATAAGCACCCAAATCACTGTGAGGATCAACATCGACTGATTGATTTGAGGATATACCCCCAAAAACAACGGAAAAAACGCCATAAAAAACAAAATATCTTTGGGATTTGATAAGCCAATTGTGAACCCATCTCTAAAATGATGACGACTGACTTTGGTAGAATTAGCATCCATAGCTTTTGTAATATCAATCCTATCTTTTAAAATAGTAATTGCAAAATACAGTAGATATAAGCCACCAAACAGGGTCAAATAATTTAACGCTGTTTCACTGACAGTAAATAGACCCTTAATGATAATAAAAGAAATCCCTATCAAAATTAAAGAAGCGGTATTTGTCCCTGCAACGGTTTTCAAACCCGCCATAAAGCCGTCTTTGATGCTCGCACTGACAACCAGAACTGTCACAGGCCCTGGGGTGCCAAGAAATAACAGAATAGATAAAATATATGTAATCAGAAGATGAAGATTCATCAATAACTTTCCTAACTTATAACGTAAGCATCCGACCATCCGCTATTGCGGAAGTTACCAAACATGAGGCACCAGCCTACCGCACTATTTTTTCGTTCGTTATACATGCTAATATACAACGATTGTTTATATTTTTGGTAAATCTTATGCAATCATTGAAAAAGTTTTTAATGGTATTTTTGCCATATATTATCGCACTTGCTTTATCTATATTATTTGAAATTTTGGTGAGGCATAACGTCGATGCTAAAGGATGGTGGCCAGTTGCATTGCTACTAGGGATAGTTTTTCAAGGTATTATCGCTTGCATATATATATGGATTGATAAACTTAATCCGTCTTCTTATCGCTACACTACATGTTATGCTATGTTATTCATATTGCCACTGCTCATCTTGTTTGTCTCTAATTTAGTGACACCGATCGATTGGTTTGCAGTGAATAATGGGGTTAAGTCATTAACACTTTGGCAGAGTGTTACCAATAGTGATTGGTTTTCACCCATTTGTACGATGCTTATTTTATTGACGCATTTCATATCTCGCTATCAATCTGCCCAGCGTCAGCAGGCTTTGGTATGAATATATCATATCAAGAAGTGGTTAAAACAATAATCCTGAAACCTATTGAACTGCTAGACGCTACATTAGAGTTCAAGTTAAATATTCTCTATGAAAAGGACAGAGGCTTTGTCTGCCAATTGTATCGTTTGGAATATTACCAAATTCAGCCAACGAGTGATGATGCTAACGTTAAAAATGAACAAGTTTACGTCGTTGATAACCCCAGTGTATCCAAACTAAGTGAGCAGTATTACAATAGTCTAATAACGTGTCTAGACAATGCGTTGATGCAAATCAAAGATAAGTTCAATTTAGATCAACCGTTTTTGGACGATGCTAGCATAGAAATCATCAATCCTACGTTATTGTTGACGCTTCCTGCGAAATTTCTTGGGATATTAAAAGAAGCGGTGAGTTATCGTATCGAGTCGATGCAACAGTTACTTGATAATCCTGATGCTACCGAAGAACAGTTAGCCTATATCGACTATGGCAATGACCAGGTCATTTTAACCATGATTTTAGGTGATCTCAAGAATCCCCATAACCAAGTTAATTCAGCCTTTTATCAATTAACGCAAAATCCCGATAGAACTGAAATGACACTTCAAGAATTTGGCAAACCTATTCCCAATGATGAACAGCTAACGGTTGTTTTCTCGGCAAAATCCTTTGATGAAGCCTTAGCAATCAAGAATCAATTTTTGGGTTTTGCTCCCTATAAACCTATGCCAAGCATTATTGTAGCGGCTCAAGTATACCATTACCAAGATCAAAAAGGGTTAGCGCATGAAATTACCGTTACCTTATACCAACCACAACAATTTGGTCTGGCTTGGCAGTGTGATTACCAATTGCAAGGCTATGGTGAGTCTATTTATGAAACGGTATTGGCAAATGACAGTTTCTCAGTGATTGAGCTAAGTATGCAAGACATTAAAGCACATTTAGAGCACTTTGAATCACAACATCCTAACTTAACGAGAATATAATCATGTATGCTTTTGAAATCACCATAAATAATAGCCATGTCTTAAAATATGATGATTTTGAACATCATATATTCGCCTATTTAAGGTTTCTTCAAGATAACGGACAAATTTTACCTAGAGATGACCATCTCCCGATTATTCAAGGCAAAACAACTAAAATAACGGTTGTTTGCCCTGAGCAGGATTCATTGTCGACCAAGTATATGAATCAATATGCCAGACAAATGCATGATAAAATTGTGCAAGGCACGGGTAATCTTATCACGCACCAACTGGTAGGCTATGACTATGATTACCCACTACCAAGATTTGCACCGCCCAATCAATCTCAATTTTATGTGCTGCGCTATGGTTGGAGTTCACCCATTATTGACGGTATCACCCATCAAGGCATACCGTTATATCATCTGCCTATGCAAGATTGTGATGACAGGTTTATTGACGAGCTTTGGTCTTGGTATCGGCAAGCACAGGCACTTTATCGTCTATGGCTAGGATCTGTACCTGATACGGAAGCCTTTGCTCTGCAACACCGTCAATCAGTGGACTCATCACACAGCCAAATAGGGCGAAAGCTATGTCAGCAAATTGAGGCAGTAACGGGCGTACCCACTTACTATTTTTTAGCCAATTACCGAGATTGGAGTAAAGCAGCGGATTTGAATCAAAAATGTCCTTTAACAGGTCAAGATTGGCGAATTGATTCTAAAATCTCAAATTATATTGATTTCAAATGTGATAAAAGTCGGTTAGTAAGTGAGTTTAGTCAGAATTGCGCAGACAATGATATATAAAGGGTTACAAGTATGAAGCATTATTGTACGCAATTTATTTTAACATTTACTCTAACACTGCCAAGTTTTAGTTTTGCCTGTGCGCCCTTGACGCCAAATACGACCATGCTTGCACGATTGCAAGCTGTTGAACCCTCTGCAAAGGTGCAATCCTATACGAACGACAAGCAAGGCTATAAGCTTCGCTTTTCAGATTATGACTTTGTATTTCGTCCGATTTGGCAAAGCCTTACCAAGAAAAGTCCTACCCAATTTGAAGCCACTTTTAAGCCTAGTAACGTAAAACCACATGACCTTGTCATTGCTTTAAGTGATAACTATGATGGTAATAAGCCAGATAATTACCGAATTTATGCCATTGCCCCAGTGACTTGCCAAAATAATAAGATAAAACTAGGACGAGCTATATTAGCCCCGGATAATCCAGGCTGGAATCGTCAAGCAAGACGATGTGGTGTTAGTAGAGATACGGGTATACTAGATGCCTTTATCGGCAATAAAAGCCAATCCGATTATTTAAAAGATTTACAGGCAAAATACCCAACCTGTGAGGCACTGCAATCGGCTTATCCTGACAATTTGTCTGCTCAATCAACTGGCAAGCAAGCAGGTTTTTGGGCATGGTTTAAAGAGCTTTTTAATTTTGCAAAATAGGGGCAATTATGAAACACACAAGACTTAAGCAAGCTGCATGGATTAGCATTAGCTTAGTTTTGCTAACTGCTTGTAGTACAACAGGGTCAAATATAAATCAAGTTTTAGGCACGCCTGCAGAATCTCGTAGTCATCTACTGGATAAACAGTTGCAAGACTGGCTCAAGCAATCATTAACTCAGCAGGATTACACAAATTTTAATGCAAATTTAAAACAATTTAGTGCCAGTTACCATTTAAAAGATGGTTCGATCTATTATGAATCACGAGATGATTCACACAATACCGCTTCAGCGATAGTGGTTAAGCCAAATGGGCAGTTCTATCTCGCTTATCAGACCCCGAACACGGATGAAACAGTGTACATTACCAATAATCAGTCCTGTCAAACTACATTGCATCCTGCAATTCAAGTATTTAACCATGTATATCCAAGAAACCAGCGGGTATTTCACTTGCCTTTAAACGTTATCGCAGACCGTCAGCCATGCCCCTATATTGACACTCATCTATATAAAGCAGATAAAATCGATGTTTTTAACCAGTCTGGTTTTACAATGCCCAACACGCTTTGGCAAACCCAAACTCGCATCATTGATGGCAAGCCTGTAGTCTATGAGTTTGGCAAAGGTGACCCCATAGAAGTTCTTAAACTATCAAATAAAGTCAACGAAAATACCGCCGGGCAAGCTAAAGTGACACCCAAGATGGAGTATGATCTACAGCAGTTTTTATCTGATCCCATCTTAAAAGTGGTAATTGACCAATGCGGGATACTAATAGAACTCGATAAAGACCATTCCATACCTGATTTTAATGCTATGCAAGGCTCAGATTGGGATATTAACCGATTGCTCATTATCGACCCCATAACGCATCGCAAACAGTTTGTTGACAGCAAAATAGATGCTATTTCACAAATGCTTTGGAGCTTGTCCACTTCACTTAATGGCAAACCTGTGATTAATCGCTGTCTTTCCCCTCAACAATTTTCAGACTTTAACCGTTGGCAGTCAACGTTTAACCAATTAACTGCAAGTTATACTAATCAATCCAATGGTAGTAATAGCCAAACTGCTGTAGCGCGTTTAGCTAATGACAGCCGTGTTGAATATCTTAACCTGGTCGATAGCGGATTACCGCCTGATGAGCTAAAAAAGTTAAGACAAGATTTTAGTAATTTAAAAACCTATGGTAGTTATAGTCAGGGTAAAGTTACCCATGAATTTACGAACACTGCAAAGTTTAAAGCCGCACTACAGCGTCATGGTAGCTTTGAAAATGTGGTTAAGCATTTGAACTTTGAACCAACGGAAATTACAAGTATTCTTGGCAATGAATTTAAGCTAGTTGGGGCGGATTATTCAGGCGCATTTAATGCGGGTAAGTACAACTCACTATTCCGTTCTTACGATAATGGTCTTGGGAAACGCTTTGAAATCAATGAGATGTACTTAAACGCAGAAAATGATGTCAAAATGACCATTTATAATGAAGCGATAAACTTTGACATTATTGGAAATCCCGCGACCTTGCAAAAGCTAAAAGGCTCTATAGAAGCGGGAAGCAAGGATATTTACGACTTAGACTTCAACGTCGGTAATCGGTCATTTTCAATGAGTGCTGAAGGATTTAGTTACTCGGAATTTGTAGCCTTGGCTCAGAAAATTGCTAGACAAGCTCAATAGTCTTATTGGACGGAAAAGTCGCTACTTACCTTGATTAAGCCAATCGCCAGTGTTACCCGTTGAAATATCTTTGGTTTTTCTTACTGTTACTAAGTTAATTATGATGATGCCTAATATAAATAAGGCAATAATGGCTAAAATCCATTTTTTTAATGAACTTTTCATTCGGCTTCACCGTCAATATGCAATGCACAGTACACTTTATTATCATCATCTTCAAAGCCTTTAGATACCAATTCTACAGGTTTAAAAGTTTCACCACAGTTGCTTGTCACCATGACAATTAAAGACTGATCTTCAAATGATTGCAGTTCTTTAATAAGTTGGGCAATTGTTTTTTGGTATATATTTTTGGTTTTGGGCTGATTCTCAGTCATCGCTATTTCACGTCAATGATTAATTAGTGTTTAGGATTATTTTCCATTGCCTTTAAATTATTAGTAACCCAACAATATAGACCCTGATGGTAACTGGATTTCTCGATAATTTGTTTAAGGATATCTTCAGGCTTCGTTTTATCACTTATCAAAGCAATTGGAACATTATGAAATAAATCTGACAATAGTTCTATATCCTTGATCTTGCCGTTAGGCATTCTTGCTTGATAGCGGATTTCGATTAACGCATATTGCGTAAGTCTTAATATTTTTTCAGTAGTAGTCATAGAATAGACTTGAATTTGAACCGTCATGGTTTTATCAGAGACAGATTAACGACACCCTAACACCACATTGATTAATTTCTCAAAACTAACCGATAGCTGGACTTCATATAAATTTTCATTTTCTAGCTTATCAAATAGCGCTACCACGAAAACCGCTTGCCCTGATGGTAAAATATCTACTCGCCATTTAAAGCACTTTGATTCAGGATTTTTACCAGAATACGTGGTACCAATATCAAGCCCGAACGAACACTTGGTTTTAAAACCAGCGTTTTGCATCGTAGTGATAAATGCTTGAGCATCTGCTGAATTATGAACATTGATAAGCTTGGCTATTTGACCGATCTGTTGGATGATTCCATCAAACTCTACCTCATCAAAGGTGAACATACAACTCCAGACTGCTTTTGATAGGATTTGCTCAAAGGTGTAAACTGGCACTAAATCCGTAATTAATGGCGTAGTATAAAAAGGCGTTTGCACACCACCAATCTTATCAAAAATCTGTGCAATCCGTTCAGGGGTATAACTGCGGATTTGACTGGCAATCAAGTTGCCGTCATCGTCTGAAAGCTCATCAACATTACGCGCGGCAATTAACACAAAGTGCTGTTTGGTAACAAGAGACTCTAATAAACGTGCTTCACTAAACGGTGTCAATTTAACAATCATATCCTGAGTCTTGCTATCTAATGTAGTGATTGTTTGTTCTTGTGCTGAATTCATAGATTGAGATCCTATCAAATTTTTAACGGCAATTTATAGTCAAAACCGAATTATACCAGGCAACTTTCAACACAATCCTTAAGCGTATCAAACTTGCTTAGCGTTAAACGAACCTTTTGCTTGATGACTGCCCACAACTGCTCAATCGGATTAAGTTCAGGTGAGTAAGGCGGTAAGTACGTCAGTTCAATATTATAAAGTTCCGCAATTTGCTTTAAATCGCCACCATGATGAAATCTGGCATTATCC
>ERZ650312.2390-NODE-2390-length-10276-cov-4.285197_pt1 | contig 10276 bp, 8 predicted proteins | sample MGYA00376248_ERZ650312 | MGnify/ENA primary metagenome ERZ650312 (study PRJEB26733, sample SAMN07839316) | wastewater metagenome | biome: urban; feature: wastewater treatment plant; material: waste water | place: USA: North Carolina | collected 2016-07-28 ... | reverse complement strand
TCAAAAACCTATTATCAAAAAAGAGACTGAGCAAATTTTGCCCAGTCTCTTTTGGTTTACAATTGAACTTGATTGTAGGATTTCTCGAAGTACTTCAAAGTCTCCTCAGGTGCCCCTTCAAAGGGGATACTGCTCTCCAAATCACCAAATACAATGGTTCTCATGGTTGCTTCTGCATCCTCACAGGTGACCAGGGTAATTTGATTTTTCCCAGGATAGTCATCAACGACATCTACCCGATCAGGTTCTACTGTTTCAACGGCTGTAATCACATAGATGTAGATATTTTCCTTGTCTGTGATATAGATTTTCATCCCATTTTTAGCCTTGTAGAGCGGAGAAAAAAGCGTTTCACTTGCTCCAGCAATGCCGAAGATGTGATGACTAGCCAGAGTATAATTCCCTTGCCCCATCACTTGGTCTTCCTTCATCGTTCCCGCTCCATACATTAGAGCAACATTTGACAGACCTTTGAAAATGGGCAAATTGATTCCCAAGTCAGGGATGGCAATCCCACCAATAACAGGCAGCTGCTGTGCTTCCCATTGTGCTTTCAAAACAGCCTCTGTCGAAATAGACTCGACCTGATTGAAATCAAAGGTAACATCTGCATTTTTGTTTTTATCAATATCCTCTTTAGATACCTTGCTGATTTGATAATGATTGGAATACCAAGCAATAATCATATTACGGATAGAGGTATTGAAAATTAAGGCTAAGGAAACAAGAACTAGCAGAAAAATGAAAGTATTGCGCAGAATATGTCGCTTTTTCTTTTGTTGGTTTCTCTGTCTTCTCATCATATCCTACTCTTCGCCTTCGATTTCTTCTTTATCCTCTTCAGGTGCTACCAAGGTAAATGTCACAATTTTGGCTTCATCATCCAAACGCATCACCTTCACGCCCATGGTGGAGCGGCCAGTTTGAGAAATATTGGAAACATTGGTTCGGATAACAACTCCGGTATCAGTCATAACGACCATATCCTCGTCTCCAGAAACAGTGACGAGACCAGCTAATGGACCATTCTTGGCTGCTACATTGAGGGTCTTAATCCCCTTACCGCCGCGACCCTTGGTTGGGTATTCACTAGCTGCGGTCCGCTTACCAAAACCTTTTTCTGTCAATACCAAGACTTCCTGATCATCAGAAATGACAGTTGCACCAACTAAGCAGTCCTCATCACGTAAGTTGACACCTCGAACACCGGTTGCAGTACGGCCCATGTTGCGGACAACTGCCTCATTAAAGCGAACAGAATAACCCAATCTGGTTCCCATGATGATATCTGACTGACCATCTGTCAGGAATACTGTAATCAACTCATCATCTTCTTTGAGATTCAGAGCCTTGAGACCATTCTGACGAATATTGCCAAATTCGGAAACACCGGTTCTCTTGACGACACCTTGACGGGTCGCAAAAAATAGATACTGATCTTCATTTTTCTCACGACCGACATTGATAATGGTTTGAACAAACTCATTATCCTCTAGCTTCAGCAGGTTGACGATTGGCAAACCTTTAGCCGTCCGGCCATATTCTGGAATTTCATAGGCTTTCAGGCGGTAAACACGTCCTTTGTTGGTAAAGAAAAGGAGACGGTCATGGGTTGATGAAGATACCAAGTCTTTAACAAAGTCATCATCCTTGACGCCAGTACCTTGGACGCCTCGACCACCACGTTTCTGCGCCCGGAATTCATCTTGATCCAAACGTTTGATGTATCCCTTGTTGGAAAGGGTAATGAGGACATCCGTTTCTTCAATCAGATCTTCATCTTCAAGGGACAGAACTTCACCAACCATAAGTTCTGTACGGCGTTTATCAGCATACTTCCGCTTCACTTCTGACAACTCATCTTTGACAATTTGAACAACCCGCTCTGGTTTAGCCAGAATATCCGCTAAGTCAGCAATGAGAGCAATCAACTCATCGTATTCAGACTGAATCTTATCGCGTTCCAAACCTGTCAATCGACGTAGCCGCATATCCAGGATGGCCTGGCTTTGACGTTCACTCAGCTCAAATTTGCGCATCAACTCTGCCTGAGCAATGGCATCCGTTTCTGAATCACGAATCGTTCGAATTACTTCATCAATATGATCCAGGGCAATCAGCAAGCCTTCTAAGATATGGGCTCTACCTTCAGCCTTTTCCTTATCAAACTCTGTTCTACGAACCACCACTTCCTTCTGGTGCTCAATATAGGCTGATAGGATTTCTTTGATAGATAGAATTTTTGGAACTCCACCTTGAATGGCCAACATATTAAAGCTGAAGTTGGTTTGAAGTTGGGTCAATTTAAAGAGATTATTTAGAATAACACTGGCTGAGGCATCCCTGCGGACCTCAATAACAAAACGAACACCTTCGCGGTTGGATTCATCACGAACAGCTGTGATACCTTCAATGCGCTTCTCCTGGGCCAAACGAACGATATGGTCATGGACCTTGGACTTGTTGACCATGTATGGAAACTCAGTTACAACAATCCGCTCCCGGCCATTTCCAAACTCCTCAATCTCAGTACGAGAACGAAGAACAATGGAACCCTTACCAGTTTCATAAGCACGATGGATACCAGATTTCCCCATGACCAGAGCCCCAGTTGGAAAGTCGGGACCAGGCAACACTTCCATGATATCCCTGGTCGTCACTTCGGGATTATCAATGAGTAGGTTAACCGCATCCACTGTCTCCCCCAAGTTGTGAGGAGGAATATTGGTCGCCATGCCGACTGCGATACCTGTCGTACCATTCACCAAGAGATTTGGGAAACGAGCAGGCAGCACTTCTGGCTCGCGCTCACTGGCATCATAGTTGTCAGCAAAATTAACTGTATTCTTATTGATATCACGGAGCATTTCCAGCGCAATTTTACTCATTCGAGCTTCTGTATAACGCTGGGCAGCTGCCCCATCTCCGTCCATTGAACCAAAGTTTCCATGACCGTCGATAAGCATGTGGCGATAAGACCACCACTGGGCCATCCGCACCATGGCTTCATAGATAGCACTATCTCCATGCGGATGGTATTTACCCATAACATCACCCGTGATACGGGCAGATTTCTTGTGTGGTTTGTCTGGTGTGATGCCCAGCTCATTCATGCCATACAAAATCCGACGATGAACTGGCTTTAGACCATCGCGAACATCTGGAAGCGCACGTGAAACGATGACACTCATAGCATAGTCAATGAAACTCGTTTTCATTTCACTGGTTAAATTAATATCGACTAAGTTTTTATCTTGCACTGAACAAGCCTCATTTCCTCTTGAAAATACTAGTACTATTATACCATAAATTGGTCTAAAAATAAGGTTTTTAGTGTTCTTTCCCCCGGAATGTAAACATTTTCAAAGGATGATCTTTACTTGTGAAAGTGAGTAAAAAATGCTACAATACTTAATGGTTGGGAGACTTCCCATAATAAATCTAAGGAGATGTGTAGTAATGACTGCAACAAAACAACACAAAAAAGTAATCCTTGTCGGCGATGGTGCCGTAGGTTCCGCCTATGCCTATGCTCTTGTTAACCAAGGTATTGGTCAAGAATTGGGTATCGTCGATATTAACAAAGACCGTACACAAGGAGATGCTGAAGATTTGAGCCACGCTCTTGCCTTTACTTCACCTAAAAAAATCTACTCTGCTGATTATTCAGATGCTCATGACGCAGACCTCGTTGTATTGACTGCTGGCTTGCCACAAAAACCAGGTGAAACACGTCTGGAGCTGGTAGAAAAAAATCTCCGTATCAACAAACAAATCGTTACTGAAATTGTTGCTTCCGGTTTCAATGGTATTTTCTTGGTTGCTGCTAATCCAGTTGACATCTTGACTTACTCTACTTGGAAATTCTCTGGTTTCCCTAAAGAGCGCGTTATTGGATCAGGTACTTCATTGGATACAGCTCGTTTCCGTCAAGCCTTGGCAGAAAAAATCGGTATCGATGCTCGCTCAGTCCATGCCTATATCATGGGTGAGCACGGTGACTCTGAGTTTGCTGTCTGGTCACATGCTAATGTTGCTGGTGTAAAACTAGAGCAATGGTTGCAAGATAACCGCGATGTTGATGCCCAAGGTTTGGTTGACCTCTTCATCTCTGTACGTGATGCAGCTTATTCTATCATCAACAAAAAAGGTGCTACTTATTATGGTATCGGTGTTGCCTTAGCTCGTATCACCAAAGCCATCTTCGATGACGAAAAAACAGTCTTACCACTTTCTGTATACCAAACAGGTCAATACGAGGGGGTCGAAGATGTCTTTATTGGACAGCCTGCTATCGTCGGTGCCCATGGTATCGTTCGTCCAGTAAACTTGCCACTCAATGATGCTGAATTGCAAAAAATGCAAGCATCCGCTAAGCAGTTGAAAGACATCATTGATGATGCATTCGCTAATCCTGAAATCGCCGAAGGCGTAAAACAATAATACTATGAACTACCATCCTTCTGGACGGTAGTTTTTTGTTCCAAAAAAAGCTTGAGACATTTGTCTCGAGCTTTCTTATTTTGATTTGATGTAATTGACACCGTCTGCTTTAGGAGCTACTGCCTTACCAAAGAAGGCAGCCAAAGCAATCACAGTGATTAAGTAAGGCGCCATTTGAAGATAGACTGCTGGGACATTTTGGAGTCCTGGCAGCTGGCTTCCAATAACCGCCAAACTTTGAGAAAGACCAAAGAAGAGACTAGCTAACATGGCACCAAGTGGATTCCACTTACCAAAGATAACTGCAGCCAGAGCAATGAAGCCTGAACCAACAATGGTGGTTGCTGAAAAGTTGATATTTACAGATTGGGCACTCACCGCACCACCAATACCGCCAAGGAATCCTGCAATCATAACGCCTGCAAAACGCATCTTGTAGACATTGATACCTAGTGTATCCGCAGCTTGTGGGTGTTCACCAACAGAACGTAGACGGAGGCCAAAGCGGGTTTTGTAAAGCACAAACCATGCAATAAAGGCAGTTAGAATAGCTAGATAACCCATCAAACTGGTATTTTTGAAGAAGAGATCTCCAATGACTGGAATCTTGGATAAACCAGGGAATGAAAACTTACCAAATGACTGTCGAATCGAATCTGTCTGCCCTTTCCCATAAATAACCTTAACGAGGAAGACTGAAAGAGCGGGTGCCAGAAGATTGAGAACAGTACCAGATACAACATGGTCCGCACGGAAAATAATCGTCGCAGTAGCATGAATCAATTGAAATAGAATTCCTACCAGGCCACCAAGCAAAACAGCCAGGAGCGGTGTCATTTTGCCGAACTGCTCTGCAAATTCGATATTGAAGACAACCCCAGCAAAGGCGCCGATAACCATCGTTCCTTCTAGCCCAACGTTGACAATACCCGCACGCTCAGAGAAAACTCCTCCCAGACTGGTGAAAATCAGGGGCGCTGAGTAGATTAGCATTTGCGAGATCAGTAAAGTTAACAAGTTCAAACTCATTTTATTTACCCCCTTTCGCAAACCGTTTTGACCGTAATACTTGTTCAAAGATGAATTTCACACCGATGAAGAAGATGATAGAGGCGGTTACTACATTTACCAATTCTGGTGGAATTTGAGCTCGTACCATCCCTGATGAACCTACTGATAGGGCACCGAAGAGGAAGGCAGCAAACGGGATTCCAAGTGGTGAATTAGAAGCCAGCAGAGCTACTGACATACCGTTAAAACCAATGTCCAGGTTAGCTGATTGGATGTAAACATTTTGGAAGGTTCCTAGACCTTGTACTGCTCCTCCTAGTCCAGCTAGGGCACCAGAGATAACCATGGACAAAACAATGGTCCGTTTGGTGCTCATCCCCGCATAGTCTGCAGCATTTGGATTGAGACCAGCAGCACGGATTTCAAAGCCTAGAGTTGTTTTAGCAAACAAGAACCAGATAACCACTACTGCAATGATAGCAAAGATGATACCGATGTTCATACGGGAATTATCTGTTAAGGCCCGTAACCATTCCGTTTGATAGGAAGCATTGGCTGATACGTTGATACTGGAGTCAGTATTTTTCATCAATTTGTCAGAAAACACATCTCGGATGATATAGTTTGAAAAATAAAGCAGGATGTAGTTCATCATGATGGTCACAATAACTTCACTGGTACCAAGGAAGGCTCTTAAAAATCCAGGAATAGCACCAGCAATACCTCCAGCCAACATGGCAATGATGACTGTCGCGAGAATCAAGAGCGGTCTTGGCATGTCAGGATTTGCAAGGGCAAACCAACCTGCAAATACCCATCCAACAAGAGCTTGGCCTGATAGACCAACATTGAAGAAGCCAGCCCGACTGGCTACAGCAAAACCGAGGGCTGTAAAGACGAGAGGAGCAACTGCCCGGAAGATTTCTCCAATATTTTTCACTGAACCAAAAGCTGTATAGAATAGTTCTTCGTAGCCCCAGATTGGGTCAAAGCCAAAGACTAACATAATGATTGCCCCAAGTAGCAAACCTGCCAGGACTGCCATTAAGGGAATCAGGATACTTTCATATTTTTTTAGCATGTTGATTTCCTTTCTTACTTGAGGTGACCACCAGCCATGAGTTTACCAAGTTCTTGCTTAGTGGTCTCAGCTGGCAAAACAATACCATGGATACTGCCATCATGGATAACAGCGATACGATCAGAAACATCCAGAATTTCATCCAGTTCAAAGCTGACAACAAGGACGGCTTTCCCCTTGTCACGCTCAGCAATCAAACGCTTGCGGATGTATTCAATAGCTCCGACATCCAATCCGCGAGTCGGCTGACTGACAATCAAGAGATCCGGATTTCGGTCAATTTCACGCGCAATAACAGCCTTTTGCTGGTTTCCTCCAGAAAGAGACTTACCTGGAATCAACTCTCCAGCGCCACGGACATCAAATTCTTCCATGAGCTGACGAGCTTTTTCATTGATTTTAGAGTAATTAAGGATCCCATTTTTAGATATTGGTTCTTTATAGTAGGTCTGTAAAGCAAAGTTTTCAGCTACTGTCATTTCCAAAATCATCCCATCGCGATGACGATCCTCAGGAACATGCCCAACACTGAGTTCTGTAATTTTACGCGGAGAATAATGGGTCACATCTTCTCCCTTGATGCTGATTTTTCCAGACTTCACCTTACGCAGTCCAGTGATGGCTTGAATCAGTTCGCTCTGACCATTTCCATCAATCCCCTCAATTCCAACAATCTCACCTGCCCGGACTTCAAGAGAAAGATTCTTAACAGCAGGAATCCCACGATTTTCATTGACTACAAGATTCTCAATGGATAGGATAACTTCTTTTGGATTCGCCGCAATTTTTTCAGTTTTAAAGGAAACAGAGCGACCAACCATCCATTCTGCTAGGTCATCATTGGTAGCACCCGCAACTTCAACAGTCTCAATCGATTTCCCTCGTCTGATAACTGTTACACGATCTGCAACTGCACGAATTTCATCTAATTTATGGGTAATCAGAATGATGGATTTGCCTTCTGATACCAGGACTTTCATAATTTTCAGAAGTTCCGTGATTTCATCTGGTGTTAGAACGGCTGTTGGCTCATCAAAAATGAGCAAATCTGCACCACGATAAAGAGTCTTAATGATTTCTACACGCTGCTGGGCACCGACTGAAATATCAGCAACCTTGGCAGTAGGATCCACATCCAGACCATATTTTTTTGAGAGTGCTGTGATTTCCGCCATGGCATTTTTCAAATCAATCATGCCGGCTGCATTGGTCGACTCCGAACCAAGTATAATATTTTCAGTAACGGTAAACGCATCAACCAACATGAAATGCTGGTGCACCATCCCAATACCAAGCTGTGCTGCCTTCGATGGCGATTCAATGGTGACGTTCTGTCCATTGATTAAAATTTCACCGCTAGTAGGCTCGAGAAGTCCGGCCAGCATATTCATGAGGGTGGATTTACCCGCGCCATTCTCCCCAAGGAGGGCATGAATTTCGCCTTTTTTGACATTCAAATTAATCTGGTCGTTTGCAACAAACTCACCAAACCTCTTTGTTATGTCTCGCATCTCGATGACATAATCCTTTGTCATAATCTGTTCCTTTCAAACTGTCATTTTTTGTCAGTAAAACCTACCAAAAATGATAGGCTTTACTGAGAGAAAATCTCTCAGTTTCCCAAAAAAGCGACCGATTTAGTCGCCTTTTCGAGTCTTGTATTTTTATGGTTTTTCTGGAACTTCAACTTTACCATCCAAAATTGCTTTTTTAGCATCTGCTACTGCTTTCACAGCATCATCTGAAAGGTTTGTTTCAGCCAACTCAACACCTTTATCTTTAAGTGAGTAACGAACAACTTCACCACCTGGGAATTCGCCATCAGTAGCTTTAGTTGCAATATCTTTAACGGCTGCACCAACTTGTTTCAAAGTTGAAGCCAACACAAAGTTAGATTCTTTACCGTCTTTTGAAGTGTATTCACCTTCTGCTGATTGGTCACGGTCAACACCGATTACCCAAACTTTATCTGCTTCGTTACGAGTTTCGTTTTCAGCTTTTGCTGCTGCAAAGACACCATTACCAGTACCACCTGATGCGTGGAAGATAACATCTGCACCCGCTGCGTATTGGGCAGAGGCGATGGTTTGACCTTTAGCTGCATCACCAAATGAACCTGCGTATTGGATATCAATTTTAATGGATTCATCGACGGATTTAACACCGGCTACAAAACCAGCTTCAAAACGGTCGATAACTTCACCTTTCATTCCTCCAACAAAACCAACTTTTTTAGTTTTTGTTGTTTTAGCTGCTGCTACACCTGCAAGATAAGATGCTTCATTATCAGCAAACCCAACACTAACAACATTGTCTTGATCTGGAACTACACTATCCACGATAACATAGTGGGTATCCGGATTGTTTGGAGCAACTTCAGCAATAGAAGATTCCAAAGCGAATCCAATACCAAATACAAGGTTGTAACCTCCAGCTACAGCCGAGTCAAGGTTAGTAATATAGTCCGATTCAGATGCTGATTGGAAATAGTCATATCCATTCCCTTTTGAAAGTCCAGCATCTTTACCCCATTCTTGGAGACCTTCCCAAGCAGATTGGTTAAAAGAGCGGTCATCAACACCACCGATATCAGTAATGATCGCAGCTTTGACATCTGAAGATGATGCAGTATCTTTTTTCGCAGTACGGCTACCGCAGGCAACAAGTGATAAGGCTGCAATTGTAGCCAAACCAAGTCCAACAATTTTCTTGTTCATTTCTGAACCTCCTATTTTTTTTGCAACATCTGTTGCGTAATATGAGTTAACAGTCTGAGGACTGTCCACAGATTAGTTTAAATCTGTGAAAGAATATGGAAGTAATTCCCCGACTGTCATCACGACTGTCGATTTATCTTTAGCAACCAATGTTACTGGTAAATCCTTTTTGAAAAATTCTGCCATAACCTGGCGACATGCACCACATGGCGAAATCGGTTTTTCCGTTTCTCCGTAAACAACCAATTCTTTGAAATCAGTCACACCTTCGGAAATTGCTTTGAAAATGGCTGTCCGCTCACCACAGTTGGTCAAAGGGTAGGCGGCATTCTCAATATTGCACCCCGTAAAGACACGACCATCATCTGCAACCAAGGCTGCACCAACTGGAAAGTGTGAATAGGGAACATAGGCAAATTGACTGGCTTCAATGGCTGTATCAATCAGTTTAGTATCCGCCATCCGCTTTTTGTCCCTCCATGATTGCCACACCTGATGATGCTCCGATGCGAGTCGCACCAGCTTCAATAAAGGCAAGAGCATCTTCCAAAGAACGAGCACCGCCAGAAGCCTTGACACCCATATCCGGACCGACTGTTTGGCGCATGAGAGCTACATCCGCTACCGTTGCGCCTCCAGTTGAGAAGCCCGTTGAAGTCTTCACAAAATCAGCTCCTGCTTTTTGAGCCAATTTACAAGCACGAACTTTCTCATCGTCTGTCAATAAGCAGGTTTCGATAATCACTTTAACCAGCTTATCGCCACTAGCTTTGACCACTGCATGAATATCTGCTTCTACAAAATCGTCATCCCCAGCTTTGAGACGGCCAATATTGATGACCATATCAATTTCGTTGGCACCATTTTCAATGGCATTTTTTGTTTCAAATGCCTTGACTGCTGAAGTATTGGCTCCTAAGGGAAATCCAATAACGGTACAAACTTTTACATCTGTTCCATGCAATTCACGCGCAGCCAAAGGAACCCAGGTTGGATTAACACAGACACTGGCGAAATCATATTG
>ERZ650312.2387-NODE-2387-length-10283-cov-4.142941_pt1 | contig 10283 bp, 12 predicted proteins | sample MGYA00376248_ERZ650312 | MGnify/ENA primary metagenome ERZ650312 (study PRJEB26733, sample SAMN07839316) | wastewater metagenome | biome: urban; feature: wastewater treatment plant; material: waste water | place: USA: North Carolina | collected 2016-07-28 ... | reverse complement strand
GCTCTTCCGATCTGAGAAGCCGGCAAAAACCACCAAGGCAAAAACCACCGCCAAGCCGGCTGCCAAGACCACCGCTGCCAAGGCGAAAACCACCAAGGCGAAGCCTGAAATCGCTGACGACGCTGACGACTGGGGCGATGACGAGTAATATCGCTGAAGTTTAGCTGAAGACACCCCACGTACCTAACGGTACGTGGGGTTTTTATTAACGTGCGCGAGGAGAGTTCAATGCGTAGAATTCTATTACACTCCGAAACACGGGACAGGAAGTTTCTGCTGCTTGAACAGCTAATCGACTTGTTGAACTTGAACGCTTCTGACGTTGCGGTTTCTGATTTTGAATTTGTGAGTCGTGAGCTGGCGTCAGAAGGTATTGAAGTAACGGCTTTGGACAAAGCCTGGAAGAAGTACATGCGCTTTGGCGTGGATGACGAAAAGCGCGCCATCCTGATGAGTCTGTTCGATACCTTTGCGGAACTTAACATTTCTTGGCAGGAGTTCTTTGACTCTGGCAAAGATTTCACGGATGCCTTGGCGTCTAAGGAACCTTACGTTAGCGTTCATTCTGCGCTTTATTTCGCTCCAACGAAAGCAAACATCACAAACACTGCTTACGAGGGTTTGAAGTTCCAGCGGTTTTGGAATTATGATTTTGCGCAGTATGTTTGTGCTCCGAATCAGTCGTTGCTAGTTTTGCGCAAGGATTACTGGAGCAAGTCTAAACAAGATGTTATGGCTACGTTGAGCAAAGCTCAACTTTGCAGCGTAGGTAAGCCAGTAATTAAGGGGGACAAAACTGTAGTTTGGTATATGCCGTCCAAGGAATACACGGCGTTTGTAGCCGGGTTCGGCGTATCCTTCTGGGGTTTGTTTTAGATGTCTTTGATTGAATCGTTAAGCGAAGACGAGCTAATTGAATTTCTGAATGCGCTAGAACCGCTTAGGGGAACTAGCCGAGCGCACTGTTTCGTATGCGGCAAGGAAAATGCGGAACACGCGAAGCTAGAGGAACACCATGTATGGCCTAGAGAGTACGGAGGAACGTCGTATCCTACAGTCATGCTGTGTCCGGAGCATCATGCTTATGTTCATTCTTTAGCTGTGAAAGTAATTGCAAAGATTTCTAGAAGTAAACCTCCCCCTGTTTTGAACATCTCTACCGCAGGTAGTGTGAAGAATGTGTCACACCTTGTGCGCATCATAATTACGGCGTGGTGCAACCCTACCGTTCGCCGTAAAACTCTGCAAGTGTCGTTCGAGGACACCGACCTTGACGACTTTCTGGTTGTAAAAACTCTGCTCAGTTTGAGCGATAAAAACACCATTCTGTACGCAGTCCGGGAAGTTTCAAAAAGACTGCGTGGCGATTGAGGATACGATTATGCAAAGCAGCCATATTCAAGTAATCTCTCTTCCAGAAGTTACCAACAAGGAAAAACAGCCGCTTACTGCAACCTGCGCTGGATGCGTGCGTATTGCAAAGTGCGCTGATTCAGATGCTGATGTTGGATGTACTCGTTACCGCCCCCTAGCGTCGTCGTACTCCAAGCTACCTGAAGCTGTGTACCTGACGCTAATCAATTCCCGCATGAAAGCCGGTGCTGCGTACCCTACAGACACCTTGACGGCTTTGGGTAACATGTTTCATCGTGCGGCTATTATCCAGCGCAAGCTCGAAAACATGGACTATCCTCTTGCGGTATTCACATGCTACTACCTGCGTATTACCGGCGTCGGTGCGTACCTGAGCAACTATCGCCGTGTGGTTCTCGTAGATGCTTTCCCCCGTGATGGCGAACTATTCTTGGTCTTCGTTGACTACAAGTTGTCCCGTGCGTTTACGGTTCCTGCTCCGCGAAAGATGAAGTTCAAGCGTACTGTAGATTCGGATGTCGGTCAGGCGATTTATTCGCTGGACGAATGGGAGGAAGCTAAGGCTTTCATGATCGAAGCCGAACAACTTGTTGACCCTTGTCTTATTGAAAACGCAAAGCGCGCTATTGTTCGCCGAGAAAGTGATCGCCTGCAAGCACTGTTGGGTAACGTCAGCAACAAGAAAGGTGCTGATCGTGATCTGGAACTTGAGCGCGTTGCTGGTAACGTTGACGAAGATTTGCTTACTGCATTGGTTGCCGAGCGTAAAAGCGGCGATGATTATGTCGGTCAATCTGACGCACTTACACCGGAAGAACTCGAACGGCAAGCCGATGATATTCTTGCTGCTGGTGATCGTGCCGAGTCTGATTCTGACGAAGAGGACGAAGAGGACAGTGAAGCCGATGATTTGAAACAACTTACTGATCTGTTCCGGGGTTGAGTCATGCTGATTTCGTATCTGACAGAATTGTTTCGCAGCGGTGGCGTCAAGATTCCAGTCGATCAGAAAAAAGCTCTTTTTCGCCTATGTACTTCATACTTGTTCCATTGCAACACACACCGCCACTTTGTTGGAAAGGTGCGTGACTGGGTAGCCGCAAACGACTACTGCGAAGCCGGTGAGACAGACGCTCATCGCGCCAAAGAAATCCTGGCTGTTATCGGCAGGCATTACGATCTAAACGTAATCTACCGTGGCGCTGCTGCCGGTATTCTACTCGGCTATGACGATGATGACATTTTGGGTGTATTCCCCGAAGTAGAACCTGAGTTGCGCTTACTGCGAAAGTTCCTCAGCGGGTTTAAGCCGAAGCTGACTACCGGGAGACTGCGCCGCCTTTTCTTCCGTGAGAAGGTGGAATTCGAGTACAGCGACATTATGCTGTATATCCGAAAGCATGGGGAAAAACTTATTGCCAGGCAAGCTCGTTTCATTCTGACGTCCTTCATGTACGAGCCTGCTGACCTAATGGATAACGTGTGGAGTAAAACTACGCACACGTTTTTTCGGATGTGTGTGGTCGGAGAAGACTACGACCACATTCGCAGCATGGTGTACTCGGCTTTACATTCCGGTGTGAAGAACATGATCGCAAAGCACACTAGCGACAAGGCGGCTCGGTTTAAGGGGCGTTCGCAAATCGCACGGGAAGAAGCGCGCTACTTACCAGGCTTCACGGAGAATGATCTAGCCAAGAGCACAAAAACTCAGGCTGTAATGGTTGAGGTTCGGTTCTCTGACCACTTCAAAAGCGATGAAGATGAGTCGTTAGCCCTTGAAAGAATTGCTGGTGATTTCGCTTCGGAAGAAAGCCGCACGTTTGCTCGTATTGCGATTCGACAGATTGCAGCTCGTGTGACTAACCGAAAAAAGCTGCGGTTGTTGCAGTTACTGACTGGAGAACACGACCCTCAGTTCTCTGCATTCCTTTGCGCTAAGACGCAGCGCGAAGTAGACAATTCGGATGTGTTTGACCGTGCCCTGCGCAACGGAAAGTTTCGCGCGTACATCAGTGCCTGTGCGCAATTCATTGAAGTACCCCTCAAGAAAGTCCGCGAATTCTTGGCAAGTTTGCGCGGTTACGCGGAGATTGTACAATGCTAGAACTTGAACGTGAGATATTCCGTCTGATAGACAAGCGCGGTCAGATGCTGCTCTCGTCGTTATACAAGCATACCGCGAAGTTTTGTAACGCCACCGAAGATGACACTCGGAAATGCCTACAGGTGTTGATGAAGGCTGCCGGTTTGTGTCAGTCAAAGCCGCGCGGTAACAAACAGAAAGTGATCGTTTTCTTTTCAAAGGGTTGTGAGGACAAACGAGAGGCGTATCGGAGCGCGTATGGCGGAGATTAAGCTGTATAACATTGCGCTTGAACGTGCAGTGTTTCGTCAGATTTTTCCAGACAAGTACGGTAAGTTCCGGGAGTACATTCTATCCCATCTTTCCGAAGATGCGTTTTACTACGAGCCGACCCAAGTGGCGTTTTCGTTGTATCAGACCTTTACGAAAAAGACCGGAGATATTCCAGATTACGGGACTTTGGTTTCGGATAGTCGATTGGCGCTGGCGAGTTTTGACGCTCTTCGGAATTACATGCTGCGTGACAGGGACACTCTGTTCATCTCGACTGAGAAACAAGCACTTGAGTACGTAGAAGAGTTGAATAGACTCGCTTACGCACGTAGAGTGCAGCGTGGTTTGAATGATGTACAGGAGCTGCTTCAAACTCCAGGTGTTACGAAAGATGAAATCCAGGCGCGCTACTTTGCATTGTCCGAGGACATCGTTCGAGAGAGTGACGAAGAGGATAGCGTTTATACGTTTGGTGTGAACGATGATGATCTGTACGAATATTTGGTGGACACTGAGCGTGAGCCGGAATTCTACTCAACTCCGTTTGAAAGCTACAACGATACTTGTGGTGGGTTGCCGAAATCTGGTCTTGTGCTTCTAGGAGCAGTTACATCAGGCGGTAAGTCCGCGATGGCTAACCAGCTATCCGCACATCTAGTTCGCACACACTGTTTGCGCGGCAGAAAATATTCGCTGGAACTTCCTGCTCGCCAAGAATACTTTCGCTATGTTGCGCAGCTTGCGAAAGTAAGTTTGCGCTCTATGCGCTTTGGTAAGTTGCTGACCAGCGCGGACATTCAACGTATCAAACAGACCCGAAAAGATTGGGAAGTTTTTCAAAACGAAACTGGTGCGCGTCTTGACTTTCAAAGTGCATCCAGTCTGTCTATTGAGAAACTTTTCATGCGGGCGCGTCCCTATTGTTATGATTTCGTAATCATCGACTACGTTGGTTTGTTAGAGGGTGCGGATGACGATCAGCAGGCACTGCGTTTGAGCCAGATAACTCGTGCGATGAAAGTAGAGACGCAAAAAGCAGAAGAGCAAGGAAAGAAGCTGCTGGTCATTGCGCTAGTGCAAATCGACGAGAAAACAGGTGTTATCCGATACGCTCGCGCTATGAAAGAGCACGCCGATAACGTCTGGGTTTGGACACCTACCGAAGATCAGAAACGTACTGGTCAGTTTCCTATCAATCAGATTAAAGGCCGTGACAGCGGTTTGTGTTCGTTTGAAGTACAAGCTGATTGGGAGCATATGATTTTCACTGACATGGGAGAAGTCTCTGAGCTGGAAGATGTTGAGGACGAAGAAGGCAATCAACTGTTGACTAAATCTGAAATGGACGACTGAGTTATGCCGGAAGACGAATTGAAAGCACATGTTGCAGAGCTAAAAGAGATTCTTAAGTACACCGTGAGCTACGATCAACTGCGGCGTATTCAAGAGCTATTAAAACTTCTTGAAGGTACTGTTGCAGAGACGAACGTTCCAAAAACTCTGGCACGGGCTAGAAACTGTGTGCAGGAGTTGGAAGAACGTTTCAAGCGTGACACGGAAACCGTAAGCTCTTTCTTGGAGTTGCAGTTGGCGAAGAGTCCCTTGTACGTAGCTGACGTTTTACGAGACGCAGACGACAAAGTTACTGATGCCTTGCAGTGCTTGTTCAACGTGAACTTCAGTTTGAACGATACCCCGACTGACCACAGCTTACTGTGCGCGTTATACTTGCTGCTTGAATATGGTAGTTACGCTCAAGACCGCTGGAAGACTTTTGATCTTGAGCAATTATGCCTGGTGTCCAAAGACGGTACGGATGCCGCCAAGTTTTTGTGGTACGCTTTAAAGTGTACTGAGCGTGAGGATAAGCACGAAGTTGTTAGTGCGTTCATCCGTGGTGTTTACATCATGGAGCACGGTTCAGAAACCGCTGCCGATTCACACGGAGCAAGAGTAGGTTTTATTACTGAAGTGCTGGATGACTCACGGCCAGTCTACGATGAGTTACATGCTCTTATGCAGAAGCTGGAAGTAGTGGCGCACGCTGCGGACAGGGTTGAAGCGGACACACGTAATTCGCAATTGGTGCGCACTAATCCAGTTATCAAGACCGCGTTACTTGAGAAAGCCTTTGCTTTGGCTTACGCGGAATACTTGGCTGAGTTCTTTGAACTCACAGACACGAAAACTGCGTACCTCAATTACGTGGCGAACCTTGTGGTACGAATATCTGGAGACGCTGGCTTGTCAGCAGTGGCGTCGAGTACACGCAAATGAAAAACCCCGGAAGGCTTCAAAGCCTTCCGGGGTTTTCGTCATTGGCTGAGGCACTTCGCCAGGACTGCACGAATCTTCGTGAATGCTGGCGGGCAGTTTTCCAACATGTAGCGAACCTCGTCCAACGGAAGTCGCATGTTACGCATCAGACTAACCTGATCGTCTTCAAACGTAGGGGAGGCGTCTCCGTTGCTTGCTGCGAGGTTCCAGTTGCGCACAAAGTTTGCAACCTTCGGGCTTACAGCCGGCTGCTGCTCCACAGGCTTTTTCTTCTCAGCAACGTTGTTACCTAACGTCAGGTTTGTGCTGTCAGTCACAGTGTGAACGTGAGCCGGTGCGGAGAGGCGACGGCGGTTGATAGCCATCATTTCGTCTTGCCATTCCGGATCGTTTTGCAGTTTCTCAACGTCTTCCGGATTAGCAATCCGAATGAAGCCGCCTTGAACCAGACGGCGGAACGTTGCGCTACGCAGGATTGCGTCGCGGGTGGCGTCGGAAGAGATGTCTTGCGGAAACGGCGTGTCCATAACCTGAATGGTCGTGGTTTTGTCGATGCTAATGATCTGCTTCTTGAGGCTGCCGTCAAGCGACGCCGAGTTGATAACGTACAGCGAACGGCTGGTAGTATCTGCGTCAGCTTCTTCGAGTCGAATGGTTCGGATGTTCATGAATGCGTCCTTTGATGTTTGGTTTGAAATTTAGTAGTCCAGCTTGAATCACTTCTACTTCCGCGTTACTGCAACCAAGAAGACCCTTCAGCGTGAGTTTCTTTTTCACGCTAATAACCTGAATAAACGCATTCAGGTGTTCTTCTTGGAACATTGCCGCCAGAGTACCTAGGTTCGGAGCGATCATTGTTGAACGCACAGAATACGGTTTTCTCTTGCGCACATCTTCGAGCATAGCCAGTGCAATGCTTCGCTCAACGCTACCATCTTGCTCGGGTACATCTTCGGTCGAACAAAATAAACTGTAGCGGTATAAAGTCAGAATACGAACAATGCTTGCTCTGCCGGTAGTTCGCAGCGCATTCGCTTCTTTCAGAGTTAAGTTCTTGTAATACGCTAGTTCCTCCAATGTTGGCTGCGAGGTGTGCCGTGCAATACAGCCACCCTCGGCACGTTCAGCGAAGTACATGCAAGACTTAACTGCACATTTTCCTTCGTAAATATAGTTGCTATCTTTTCTTAGCGGGCAGACACAAAGCACCTTGCACCTCCTTAAAAAGATTTTTAAAATCGGCTATGGTTGTCAAACGGTTGAATCCGTTCAACGCCATGTAATGCTTACCGATCAACGCGGCGTCAATGATGTGTCCGCCGGTTCCAAGTCGTCTTCCGTACTTCTTGTAGATGCTCAGACGAATGTCGTGCTTCAACATAGCGTCTTTGTTCTTCGCGTTGATCTGCAAAGTAGCCTTGAGCGGTTTCAAGGCGCGGTTCACATACCCCTTCCAGGTTGCCGCGATGTATAGGTGAGATTCATCAGCTAGTGTTACTAGCACACCCATCATAAGCGGAATAAGTTCTGGCGTTGAGGATGTTCGCATACCGCGAGCGATAAACCGCTCAAGTGCAACGACTAAGTAATCGTCTTCCGAATTATACCCTACCGAATCCAAGTGCTTTTGCACTTCGGCAAGAAAGCTGTCTAGTTGCGGTTGAAACTCCGCAGTCAAGTCCGAAATAGCGTGCTGCAATTTCGTAGCAAGCAGACACTTCCCTGACTCCAAATCCCAAAGAACTAAACCAAAGTTGGCTACTCCAGGGTCGCCGGATAGCAAGAATTTTCGCATGGTGTTACCCTCCAACCTGAACGTTCACCTAAATATAGGAGGTACTATGATTTCACGGTTACAGAAGAAAAGTCCTCGGCGCGCCACCAACTTCAGTTACGAATCCGCGCAAGCAAGATTATTCGAGGTTCAGCAAGCAGAAGCAGAAAAAACCACGAATGCTATCAAGGTTCATGGCACCCCGATATGGTACTTCCGTAAGGACTACCATGGAAGTGCTACATGCACTTGTCGTAAACATAAGCAACGTGCGGATGAGCCGCGTGCGATTTCTAGTCGGACGGTAGTAGCGCCGTCTAGCACCGGAAACCATTCAGCGACTGGTTCGGAAAATCCAGCTACAACCTACTTAGATTTTGATATGCCTGCTAATACGGTGGAACTGGATTTCACATCGCCGCTGGCGTGGGAACACGTTGAGGCAGAAAACACTGAGCCGCCTACGCGGCAGCGTAACGGCAATTCTGACTTGGAATTGATTGTTCCGACAGGTGATGATTTGCCGTCTCTGCTTCCAGAAACGCGAGACGCAACAGGTACGGTTGGAGTTGATAGGATTTTCGGACACAGCACGGACTGTCCGGTATGTAACCGGACGGGTGTAGTCAATGGGTTTTCTCTTTTACGGCACGACAGAAAAGTTCTAGAACACGCCGCGCTAACTAACGTGCATGGTTATTCGATTGACCAGAACGCATCCCCGTATATCTTTCAGCGTGAGCTTTCAGCAGACGAAGCCTATGTTGAGTTTGAATACTTTGTTCCAAAGCATTTCTACGCCGCGCATTACGCGGTGTACGAAGGTGCAAAACGTGCGCAGTCGAGCGTAACAATCAACGGTGTCTACTTAACGCTGGATAGCTTTCGCAGCTTTGCTGGTCAGCAGGTTACTATTCGCGTTGCTGACATTGAGCGTTTTACGCACGTTGTTTTTATCGTGTCCCTGACAAAAGAGCAGCTACGTGGTGACTTTCCGCAGAAGTCCAAACCACATGACTACGGACTTTTTCGGGTCATTGACCAACAGACGATTTGTTTTGATTCCGAGGTCGGCAAGCCACAGGATGGCGACATTGTGATGCAGCTAACTACACACGATGTATGGAAACTTTCGGATGGTGAGCAGTACGCTTTTGCAGATGAAAAAGTGCTTGCATGGAGCGCATCTGCTACGCTTGTGCAACCAAATCAGGCGTCAACGCTATCCATGGTTCAGTTGTTTTCCATTGGGTAGTTTCGTAGTTTTGTGATTAACGCACAATTTAATATTGACTGCTATTCAGCAGCGACCTTCTCATTGGGAGTAAAATATCATGGCAAAGAAACGTACTGCGGGTTCTGGGGCACAAGCCGCAAAACCGAAAGCTACGCGGGGGCCTAGTCTGCGCAAGCAGGGTTGGGTCATGAAAGTGAAAACTGGTTACTGGGTGAAACCTACGGCAAAAGGCCGCAAGCGCGCTCAGGCTGCGATCAAGTCCCGTAAGGGTAAGAAGCATTCTGCCGCTACCAAGAAAAAGATTCGCTTGGCGATGCAGCGCGTGTGGAAAACCGGCAAAACCCAATCTGGGCGTAAATCGCTACTGGCTAAGAAGGGCAAAAAGCCGGGTATCACCCAAGCCGCTGTGACGGATAAAGGTCGGCGTAAGCACAACTCCGCACTTGCTACCCTGCGTGAAGCCCGAAAAGCCACTCGCGGCGCGGCATCCTCGTCGTCCAAAAAGGGCGGGAAGAGCGCAAGCAAGAAGAAACGCAGTGCAAGTTCCGGCAAGGGTAAGTCGGGTATTCCGCATATTCCGCGTTAATCTAGAAACCCCCTCTATATTTTGTAGAGGGGGTTTTTCTTTATGGAAGTTTCAATCACAGCCTTTAATCCGGTAGCGTATCCTGTTGATTCAACACATCGGGTTATGCTAATGCGTGACTACCCGTTGGAAGCGAAGTGTTTCCACGGCATTGATGCGTTCAGACTTGAACGTCTAGGTCGCGCTAAGTCAACAGCCTTGCTTCTGGCGTACCACGACAGGCAGCACGGACACAGTGCCGGGGACTTGCGGTTTAAGCCCTATTGGAAGCAGGCTAGTTACTGGTTGCAGTTTGACATTGCGGCTGGCGCGTTGTTCGCTGCCGATCACATAAACGATCTAGACTTTGGTTCGGTAGAATACGAACCTGTTTTCACGGACAACAATACGGCATTGTATCAGTTCAAGGTTCCGTACTCGCCAGTCGTCCTGTATCGGTTCTACTCATCGCTACGTTCTGATTCAGCGGATAAGATCAGCGTCCAACATTTGGAGCAACTTTTTGTATCACTGTCGCTTTCGTTGCGCGGTGCTGTAACTGCGACAAGCCTCAGTGCAGATTTTCGTGATCTGATACCGTTAGACGCTTCTCTTTGGGAGGTTCTGTCGAAGTACACTTACACTGAGAGATGCGCTTTTCGAGTAAGTCACCGTAAGCCTTGGGTCGCAAAGCACA
>ERZ650312.2379-NODE-2379-length-10297-cov-3.756493_pt1 | contig 10297 bp, 6 predicted proteins | sample MGYA00376248_ERZ650312 | MGnify/ENA primary metagenome ERZ650312 (study PRJEB26733, sample SAMN07839316) | wastewater metagenome | biome: urban; feature: wastewater treatment plant; material: waste water | place: USA: North Carolina | collected 2016-07-28 ... | reverse complement strand
GGAGTTGGTAAAGAGGTAGACATTCGGGAATTTTATAGGGCGCGTTGACCCTTGGCTCGTTTAGCATCGGTCATGTCCTCATTGGCCCTCACTCTGCTCTATCTGCTTGCCGCTGTGCTGGCCGTCGTACCGCCACTCTTCCATCTGCTCGGCGGCATGGGCGCCGACTGGGGCACCTGGGTCTACAGGGCCCTCATCTTCCTCGTCATCAGCTGCCCGTGCGCGCTCGTCATCAGCATCCCGCTCTCGTTCTTCGCCGGCATCGGCGGGGCGAGCCGCGCCGGCGTGCTCATCAAGGGGTCCAACTACCTCGAGACGCTCGCGGATGTGGACACCGTCGTCTTTGACAAGACCGGCACGCTCACCAACGGCACGTTTTCGGTCGTGGCGGTACACCCCGAGGCAGGCTATACCGAGCAGTCGCTGCTCGAAATCGCAGCCCTTGCTGAGTCGTTCTCCGATCACCCCATCGCGCAGTCCGTGCGCGACGCCTACCAGGGCGAGGTCGACCCCAAGCGCGTAAGCGACTCCACCAACGACGCGGGCCATGGCGTGACGGCAACCATCGACGGCAAGCACGTCGTCGTTGGCAACGCAAAGATGCTCGCCGCGGCCGGAGTCGAAGCGCCCGATTGCGAGGTCGTCGGAACGATTCTGCATGTGCTCGTTGACGGCGTGTACGCCGGCCACATCGTGATTGCAGACACCGTTAAGGCCGATGCCGAGCAGACGATCCGCGACCTGCACGCCGCCGGCGTCAAGCGCACCGTCATGCTCACGGGCGACCGCGAGGAAGTGGCTGCTGCGGTGGCCAAGCGGCTGGGGCTCGACGAGTTCCACGCGCAGCTGTTACCGGGTGATAAGGTCGAGCGTGTCGAGGCGCTGCTTGCAGCAGAATCGGGCAAGGGCAAGCTCGCCTTTGTAGGCGACGGTATCAACGACGCACCCGTGCTTACCCGCGCAGACGTTGGCATCGCCATGGGCGCTATGGGCTCGGACGCCGCAATTGAGGCGGCGGACGTCGTGCTCATGGATGACAAGCCGTCCAACATCTCCCGCGCGATCCGCGTGGCGCGCAAGACCATGTCGATTGTTTGGCAGAACATCATCTTTGCGCTGGGCATTAAGTTGCTGATTCTGGTGCTTGCGGCACTGGGCATCGCCAACATGTGGCTTGCCGTGTTCGGCGACGTAGGCGTGGCGATCATCGCCATCCTGAACGCCATGCGCGCGATGGGTGTCAAGAACCTGTAGCGTTCGTGGGCTGTCCGGCCGGGACCGGGCTTGGTTTTGAAAACGTCCTCGCGCATGAGGCCCGTCTTTCCTGCTCCTGCGGAGCAACGGAAAGGCGGGCCTCGCGCTGTGGAGTGTTTTCAAAACCAAACCCGGCCCCGGCCTGCGGTGACGTAGGTGGCAGTTCTTGGGCATCGCTTGCTGGCGGGGTTCCTTTGCTGAAATGGACTTGGCCGAAAGGGCCGCTGGTCCCGGTCGCTGGTTCGCGCTTTGCGCGAACTCCGCGCTACTGGGGGTTCGTTAGGATTCCGCCGCTTGGCCCGTCGCCTCGCCCCGGTTCAGCATCGCCCTCAGTTTCTCGAAGCTTTCCTCGCTCAGGCAGTGCTCCATGTGGCAGCCCTCTTGCGACGCGACCTCAGCCGAAACACCCGCATCCTCCAGCAGCCCCACGAAAAAGCAGTGACGCTCCCACATTTGGCGAGTGACCTCCAGACCACGCTCCGTCAGATGAACGTCGCGCTTGCCCATTTCGACATAGCCGCTGTTCTCCAGCGTCGCCATGGCTTTAGAGACGCTCGCCTTGGTCACGCCCAGGTATTCGGCAACGTCGATCGAGCGCACGATGCCCTGACGTTCCGACAGAACGTAGATCGATTCGAGATAGTCTTCTCCGGATTCACGCAGGGCCATGGGCCGCCTTTCGCGATGATTGCTAGTTAGCCTTTGGATACTTTCCACGGCTTACTTTACCGCAAAAGTTGCCCATGTCTTACTACTTTGCCTAAAAGTTAGCCGTGTTTCACAAAACGTGCGGGACGAAAACAAAATGGGGACGCCCCGCAAGGAGTGTCCCCAGGTGCCAGGTGCCGGCCCGCAGCTATAACAGTCCAAAGTACTTCGCGGCGTTGTAGATGCCGTCGTCGTCCACGGCAGTCGTCACATAGGTCGCCGCAGCTTTCACCGTGTCCTGCGCGTTGCCCATGGCCACGCTCGTGCCCACGGCGGCAAACATCGACAGGTCGTTCTCGCCGTCGCCAAAGGCAATCGCCTCGCTCGCGTCGATACCAAGCCGCTCGAGCGTCGCCGCCACGCCCAGGTCCTTGCCGCCGTTAGCGGGAATAATGTCGCAGAACAGGTCGCACCAGCGCGTGGTGAGCGAATGCGACACGGCGTCGGTCACGATATGCTCGTCGACCGGGTCCACAAAGGCGCAAAACTGGTAGACCGGCGCGTCAAAGGCGTGCTCAAACGGCTCCTCGTGGTAGACGATTCCCGCGTTGCTGCCAGCCGTCACCACGCGCTCGGACAGGCGGTTCACAAACGAGTTCTCGCCCTGCATGCACAGCGAGTCGTAGCGCCCCTGCGCCACCTGGTCCACAATCACCGCGACGTCGTCCGAATCGATCGGGCAGCTGCGGTAAACCCCCTCGGCATCAAAGCAGTGCTGGCCCGAAAGCGTAATGTACGCATCCCAGCCCAGGTCGAACAGCCAGTCCGGCATCTGGTAGGTCGGACGGCCCGTGGCGATCACGCACGCAATCCCCTGCTCGCGAAAGCTGTCGAGCACCTGCTGCGCCGACGCCGGAATCCGGTGGGTCTTAAAGCTCAGCAGCGTACCGTCGATATCGAAAAACGCGGCTTTGATCATCCTCGTCTACTCCTCGCCCTCGAGCTTTTCGCTCGCCTCGAGCCACGCCATCTCCAGCTCGTCCATGGCAGCGTGAGCCTCGTCGATCTTTGCCTGCTGCTCGCCGAGCGCCGTGTAGTTGGTGGGATCGACTTGGGCCATTGCTGCCTCGGCCTCCTCAACGCGGGTGCGCTGCGTCTCCATCTTGCGCTCGAGCGAACTCACCTCGCGGCGGAGCTTCTGGCGCTCGGCGTTGGACAGGCCGTTGGGCTGACCGCTCGACTTGGGCTTTTCGGCCGCAGCTGCCGCGGCACCGGTGTCGAACGTGCCGGTCTTGGCGCTCGGCGCGCCCACGGGCTCGCCCTCGGCGGTAGCGTTGCACAGGCGCAGGTACTGGTCCACGCCGCCGGGCATATGCGTCAGGTGGCCGTCGAGCAGCGCCCACTGCTGGTCGGTCACGCGCTCCATCAAAAAGCGGTCGTGCGTCACCAGGATCAGCGTGCCGGGCCAGCCGTCCAGCAGATCCTCGACAATCGCGAGCATGTCGGTATCCAGATCGTTGCCCGGCTCGTCCAGGATGAGCACGTTGGGCTCGTCCAGGATCGTCAGCAGCAGCGACAGGCGACGGCGCTGGCCGCCCGAAAGATCGCCGATGCGGCTCCAGAGCTGCTGCGTCGTAAAGCCCAGACGCTCGCAGAGCTTCTCGGGCGAAGTCTCCTTGCCGTCGATGACGTAGTACTTCTTATAGTTGCCGAGCACCTCGCGGATCGTGTCGCCCATGTAGGGTTCGAGCTCCTCGAGCTGCTGCGACAGCACGCCAAAGCGCACTGTCTGGCCAATCTTCACGCGGCCGCGCGTGGGTTCAATCTTGCCCTGGATCACGTCGAGCAGCGTCGACTTGCCGGCACCGTTCTCGCCCAAAAGGCCATAGCGGTCGCCCGCACCAATGAGCCAGGTCACGTCAGAGAGCACCTGCTTGGGCGCGCCATCGGTATCCGCATAGCCGGCGTCCACGTCGACCACATCGATAACCTGCTTGCCCAGGCGGCTCACGGCGAGGCGCTTGAGCTCCAGCTCGTCACGCACGGGCGGCACGTCGGCGATCAGCTCGCGAGCGGCATCAACGCGAAACTTGGGCTTGGTGGAACGCGCCTGGGCGCCGCGGCTCAGCCACGCGAGCTCCTTGCGCGCCATGTTGCGACGGCGCTCCTCGGTAACGGCGGCCATGCGGTCGCGCTCCACGCGCTGCAGGATGTATGCCGAATAGCCGCCCTCGAAGGGATCGACCTGGCCGTCGTGGACCTCCCACATGCTGGTGCAGACCTCGTCCAAGAACCAGCGGTCGTGCGTGACCACGAGCATGGCACCCTGGCCGCGCTGCCAGCGGGCCTTTAAGTGACGCGCGAGCCAGTTGATGGTGCGCATGTCCAGGTGGTTGGTGGGCTCGTCGAGCATGAGCACGTCGTAGTCGCCGATCAACAGGCGCGCGAGGTCCACGCGGCGGCGCTGGCCACCCGAAAGCTCGCCCACCGTGCCCTCCCAGGGCACATCGCTAATGAGACCGGCGAGGATCTGGCGCGTGCGGGGGCTCGACGCCCACTCATACTCGGGCGTGTCGCCCACGACGGCATGGTGCACGGTGTCGGTGTCGACAAGCTGGTCCTTTTGGCCGAGCAGGCCGATCGTGGTGCCGCGACGATGCGTCACGCGGCCGTCGTCGGGCTCCAGCGTGCCGGCGAGCACGCTCAGCAGCGTCGACTTGCCGTCGCCGTTTTTACCGACAATACCAATGCGGTCGCCCTCGCCCACGCCGAGCGTCACGCTATCGAAAATATGCTTGGTGGGAAACTCTAGGCTGACGGAATCGCATCCCAAAAGAATCGCCATATGCCCTGCTCCTTCGTAGAAATTCAACGTTGTCCATGATAGCAGCGAAAAGGCGGGCCGCACACGACACAAAAAGGCGGGCCATCTCCCGCAAGAGATGACCCGCCTCTCCAATCAGTCCCGCGGCAACCGTGGCCGCCGCGGGCCTCAAGCATGTCCCGGACTAGGAGAACATGCCGGTGAGGTAATCATTCAGCCGCTTATCCTTGGGCCGTTGGAAAATCTCGTCAGTCTCGTCGTACTCGACCATATCGCCCATGTAGAAGAACGCCGTGCGGTTGGACACGCGCGACGCCTGCTCCATGTTGTGCGTCACGATAACGATGGCGCGGTCGGCCACGATCGATGACATGAGGTCCTCGATCGCCAGCGTCGAGATGGGGTCGAGCGCCGAGCAGGGCTCGTCAAACAGGATCACGTCGGGGTTGAGCGCCAGCGTGCGCGCGATGCACAGACGCTGCTGCTGGCCGCCCGAAAGCGCGTAGGCGCTCTTGTCGAGCTTGTCCTTGACCTCGTCCCAAAGCGCCGCGCCGCGCAGGCTTTCCTCGACCATGCGGTCGAGCTCGTCGCGGTCGGTGATGCCGTGGCGCCTAGGCGCAAACGTGATGTTGTCGCGAATGGACTTGCGGAACGGGTTGGGCTGCTGGAACACCATGCCAATGGAACGGCGCAGCTCGTAGGTGTTTTCGGTCTTGGTGTTCACGTTGCGCCCGCGATAGTTGATCTCGCCCTCCACGCGGCAGCCGCGAATCTCGCGATTCATGAGGTTGAGGCTACGCAAGAAGGTCGACTTACCGCAGCCCGAAGGCCCGATGAGCGCCGTGATCTCGCCCTTGTGAAAGTCGAGCGACGTATTGTGCAGTGCATGGTGGTCGCCATAGTACACGTTGACGTCCTTGGTGGAGAGCACGACCTCGTCGCTCACGGCCTTGCCGCTCACGCGCACGCGCTTCTCGCTCTCCCCCACGCTCGACAGGAAGTCCCGGGTGTCGGACGATGCCGCTTCGGTTGCGGGCGTTACATTCATCTCGCTCATTCGGCCGTCATCTTCCTTGCCAGTTGCTTGCCCACAATGCGGGCGATTACGTTAAACAGCAGCACGCAAATCATCAGCAGTGCAGCGGTGCCCCAGACGATCTGCTGGGCCTCGGGGCTGCCCTCGCCATAGATCTTGTAGATGTGCACGGCGAGCGACTCGCCGGGGCGGAACACGTTCCAGGCGCAGGTGGGGCTCGACAGGTTAAAGCTCAAGAAGTTCAGGCGAACCGGCGAGCTCATACCCGAGGTAAAGAGCAGTGCTGCGGCCTCGCCAAACACACGGCCGGCCGAAAGCACGATGCCGGTCACGATGGCGGGCATGGCCTCGGGAATCAGGATGTGCAGCGTGGCCTCCCAGCGGGTGAGGCCCATGGCCAGGCACGCATCGCGCTGGGCCTGCGGCACGTCCTCGAGCGCCTGCTGGATCACGCGCACCAGGATGGGGATGTTGAACATGGTGAGCGCGACGGCGCCGGAGATGATGGAGTACTTCCAGCCCAGCTGCACCGAGAACACCAGAAAGCCGAACATGCCGACGACGATGGAAGGCAGCGAGGACAGCGTCTCGATGGCGGTAGAGGCGATGTCGCGGATAGGGCCGTTCGGCGCGTACTCAACCAGGAAGACCGCTCCGCCTAGGCTGATGGGCACCGAGATGATCAGGGTGATCAGCAGCAGGTAGAACGAGTCGAACAGCTGGTAGAGCACGCCGCCCTGCGTTCCGTTGGCGCGCGACGGCTCTGTGAGAAAGCCCGGCTGGAACAGCGTCGAGATGCCCTCGAACAGGATATAGGCCACCATGGAGATGACGATGAGCATGACGATGGCGACGATTGCCGTCAGCACGCCCGTGGCGATGCGGTCCTGCTTTTGGACACGCCCGAGCCTCGCCTCGTCGATGTGGATGCGCGTGCTAGCCACGAGCCTTCGCCCCCTTGCGGCCAATGAGATGGATGATCAGGATGAAGATGAGGCTCATGCCCATCAGCAGCAGACCGAGCGCCCACAGAACATCGTCCTGGGCCGAGCCCTCGGCATAGACCGCCATAGACGTGGTGAGCGTGGTGGTGATGGTGGACGCCGGCGACAGCAGCGACGTCGGCATGGCCTCGATACCGCCGATGACCATGCGCACGGCGAGCGTCTCGCCAAAGGCGCGGGTCATGCCAAGGATGACCGCGGTCATGAGCGACGGCATGGCGGACTTGAGCACCACGTGCCAGATGGTCTGCCAGCGGGTGTAGCCCAGCGCGAGCGAGCCCTGTCGGTAGCCGTCGGGCACGGCGCGCAGGCCATCGACCGAAAGCGTGGTCATCGTCGGCAGAATCATGACCGCCAGCACGATGGCGCCGGGCAAGATGCCCAGGCCCGTGCTCACGTGGAAAACGCTCTTCATAAGACCGACGACCACGTGAAAACCGATCAGGCCAAAGACGACCGAGGGAATGCCGGTCAAAAGCTCAATAAGCGGCTGAAAGACCTTGGAACCAAACTTAGGCTGGATCTCGACCGCAAAGATGGCAGAGCCGATGGCGATGGGCAGTGCGATGAGCGTGGAGAGCACCATGACCGCAAACGAGGTGACGATCAGGGGCAGGGCGCCGGTATAGGGCAGGCCGTTTTCGGCTGTGTTGGCCAGGTCCCACTTGGTGCCGGTGAAGAACTCGACGACCGAGACGCCGTCCTTGACAAAAGCCGAGAGGCCCTTTTGGGCGACCATAAAGATGAGCGCGGCAACGACAAGCGTCACGAGCGCTACGCACGCGCCCGTGACGCCCAGGCCCACGTTCTCAAGGTCGCGCTTTGGCAGCTGTTTTGCCATTGCAAACCTTTCCGGGGCGATTACTTATTTAGCAGAGACCTTGCCGCTGGCGTCCTTGACGACCTTCATGGCAGAGACGGGGATGAAGCCCTGCTCCTCGACGAGCTTGCCCTGGACGTCGTCGGAAAGCATGAACTCCAGGAAGGCCTTGGTGGCCTCGTCGGCGTCCTTGGAGCAGTACATGTGCTCGGTAGCCCAGATCTTGAAGGAGTCGTCGGTGACGTTTGCGCTCTTGGGCTCCACGCCCTCGACCTTGATGGCGTTGAACTTGGAGTCATCGAAGTGCGAGAAGTCGAGGTAGGAGATGGCGTTATCGGTGCTGCCCATCTGAGTCTGGACGTCGCCGGACTTGTCGAGCTCGGCGTCGCCCTTAAAGTCGACAGCCTCGTCGCCAAAGACGGCAGCCTCGAAGGTGGCGCGGGTACCGGAGCCGGCCTTGCGGTTGAGAACGACGATAGTAGCGTCGTCGCCGCCGACCTCCTTCCAGTTGGTGATCTGGCCGGAGAAGATGCCCTTGAGCTGCTCGAGGGACAGGTCGTCGACCTTGACGTTCTTGGAGACGACGGGGCCCATGCCCACGACGGCGACCTCGTGGTCGACGAGGTTCTTGACCTGGTCGGCCTCGAGCTTGGTCTCGGCGAAGACGTCGGAGTTGCCGATGGTGACGGTGCCGGCGGCGACAGCGGTCAGGCCCTTGCCCGAACCGTTGCCCGAGCCGGAGACGGAGACGTCGGGGTTGGCATCCATGAACTTCTCGGCAGCGGCCTCGACGAGAGCCTGGAACGAAGAGGCACCGTCGTAGGTCACCTCGCCGGAGACGGACTCGGCAGCAGCGGCGCTACCCTTGTCGGCGGCATCGGATGCGCCGGAGCCGCCGCAACCAACGAGACCGAGACCGACGATGCTGGCAAGACCACCAGCGAGGCCGAGGAACTGACGACGAGAATAAGCCTGATCGAGCATGATCTTCCTTTCATACATGCGACTCGCGGGCACCCTGCCCGCTTTGCTGTTTGGAAAGATACGGCCTCGATCGGGCAGTGCCCGCGCCAACTGCGGTTTTTTACGGGCATCTGATAGACCCTTACCGCAAGCGCAGCACGGCCTTTACAAACGAATAACAAACCCGCCACCAAGCATGACCCGCCTTTTACACCAATAAAAACAAAGTTGCGGTGAAATAGTTCCTGCTTGGCCATCAAATGGCCCATTCTAGGAACTATTCCACCGCAACTTAGATTGGGAAACCGCGAAACCTTAAAGCTCTAATTCATTCAAACGGAGGATCGCAACAATATAGATCTTGAGCGCCTGCTTGAGCTGTTCCTCGTTGGCGCACTCGTTGGGGCCGTGCATCTGGCCGCCCCATGCGGGCAGCTCCAGGCCGGTCTCCTCGGGGCCAAACGAGACGGCGCGGGCAAAGTTGCGCGCGTACGTGCCGCCGCCCATGGCAAAGGGCTCGGCATGCTTGCCCGTAAACTCGTTATAGGTATCAATAAGCGCCTTCACGGCCGGATCGTCGGCAGACACCGAGAACGGCACCTTCGCACGACCCACACGGCACGTCACGCCAAAACGGCCCACGAGCGGCTCGAGCTGCTCGCGGATGGTATCGGCGCTCGTGCTATCAGGGAAACGCACGTCGATGACCTGCTCGATATGGCCATCCGCCACACGGATGACGCCAGCGTTGCAGGTAAGCGGGCCAAACGCTGGGCTCGTCGCGTCGATACCCAGGCCGCGACCATAGGCATCCGCATGCACAAAGGCCAGGAACTTGACGAACTCGTGCTCGGCAGGCGTCAGCAGACGCTCGTCGCGTGCACCAAACGCGTCCTCGGCCTCGCGCAGATACGCCACGATCAGGCCGACGGCGTTAATCGTTCCCTCGGGCATCGAGGCATGACCGCCAATGCCATGGGCAAAAATCTGCGCGTGCCCGTTATCGAGCGCCGTAATCTCCAAGCGGTCGGCGTTCTCGACCGGCGCCGGCAGCTCATCGGCGGCAATCGCGAGCTCGCAGATGGACTGCGACGGAATGGCGTTGCTCGCCTCGGCACCGCTCCAGGACACAATGCGCCCGCCGTCGATCTTGGGGCTCACAAACGTCGCCCCAAACTGGCCCTTCTCGGCATTGCAGACCGGGAACTCGGCATCGGGCGTAAACAAAAAGTCGGGGTCTGCGTGGTTCTCCAGATAATGGTGAACGTCGGACATGCCCACTTCCTCATCGCAGCCCAGCAGCGCGCGGAAGGTATAGCGCGGCACAATGCCGTGCTTGAGCAGGTAGGCACCGGCGTAGAGCGACAACACCGCCGGACCCTTGTCATCAATCACGCCACGGCCGAGCAGCCAGCCCTCGCGACGCTCCATCGCAAACGGGTCGGTGTTCCAGCCGGGGCCGGCGGGCACCACGTCCACGTGGCAGATGGTCGCGAGCTGCTTGTCGCCGCGACCCGGGATATCGGCAATGCCCACATAGCCCTCGTCGTCGCTCGTCTGATAGCCGAGCTTCTGCGCGATGCCGAGCGCGCAATCGAGCGCGTCACGGACCGGGCGGCCAAACGGCGCGCCGGGCTCCGCATCGGCAGAAACTGCCACGGACGGATAGCTCACCAGCTGCTCGATATCGGCGACGACATCCTCCCAGACCTCGTCGACATACTCGGCAACGCTCTGCTCCACCTGAT
>ERZ650312.2374-NODE-2374-length-10305-cov-5.603415_pt1 | contig 10305 bp, 13 predicted proteins | sample MGYA00376248_ERZ650312 | MGnify/ENA primary metagenome ERZ650312 (study PRJEB26733, sample SAMN07839316) | wastewater metagenome | biome: urban; feature: wastewater treatment plant; material: waste water | place: USA: North Carolina | collected 2016-07-28 ... | reverse complement strand
AATATGGAAATGTTCTTCACTTAGGAGAAAGAGATTGTTCAATCCAAAGAAGACACCAAAAAGTTATCGAAATTGCTCCAAGTCCAAGATTAAACAACGAAACTAGAAAAGAACTTTATAGAATTGCTACAAAAGCAATGTTCAAATTAGGATACGAAAGTGTTGGAACTGTTGAATTCTTAGTTGATGAGCAAGATAACATTTATTTCATCGAAATGAATACAAGAGTTCAAGTTGAGCATCCAGTAACTGAAACTATTACAGGTGTTGATATTATTCAAAGAATGATTGAAATTGCAGAAGGTGATAAATTAATATTCTTACAAGAAGAGATTCAATTTAGAGGTTATGCAATTGAGTTCAGAATCAATGCTGAAAACCCACAAAAAAACTTTATGCCAGGAACAGGAACTGTAAGTAAATATTTAACTCCAGGTGGTCCAGGTGTTAGACTTGATACAAGTATTTATACAGGATATAAAGTTCCAGCAAACTACGATTCAATGATTGGAAAATTAATTGTTTGGGCATTAGATTGGGAAGGTGCTGTTAAAAAAGCAAAAAGAGCTTTAGATGAATTCTATATTGAAGGATTCCCTACAAATATTCCATTACATAGAGAAATCGTAAGAGATGAAGATTTTATCAATGGTAAATTTAATACAAGTTATTTAGATAAAAAAATGGAAATATTTACTCTTCACAGTGAAGATAATATTAAACAAGAAGAAGAAAAAATAGCAAACATTATGAAATTAATGGAAACTATTAATAAAAACAAACTAAAAGTAAAACATTAAGAATCTCTTTTGAGATTCTTAATTTCTCCCATAGCAAGAATTAATCAAAACAATGTAACAATCTTTTTATGAAAGATTTAATGTATACAATAATAAAGTTAATAATAATCGCCGCACTATTGGCTGTTGCGTTTATATTTTTTCAAGAAAAACCTGCTGTAAATGCTATTAATTTTGATTTAATAAAAAGAGATAATGCTCCTAGTATTCCTTCAAAACTACAATGGCACGAACCATTTAAAGGTATTGATAATGTACCTTCAAAATCAAAAGAAAATAAATAAAGTTTTATTCTTTTTTTAAAGCTAAAAATATTCCAAAAAGAATAATAAAAGTAGAAAGACCCAGCTCAAAACTAAACTCTTCACCAAGCAATATTACACTTAAGAAAATAGCTAAAAGAGGAACTATTAGTTGTAAAATACTAGCTGTTGTAATTTTGATTTGTGGAAGAATTTCATACCAAATCAAATATCCTAAAGCAGAAGTAAAAGCACCTGAAATAACTGCTAAAAAAGAAGTATATAAATCAAATTTTAATTCACTTGTAAAAAATATCATAAATAAAATTGAAAAAATTGTTGCTTTAAAAAAATTGTCAGTGGTATTTAATAAAGCATTTGTTGAAGATTTTCCTATGACACTATAAATAGCCCAAGCAATACCAGAAATAATCATCAACAAAGTGTGGAAAAAAGAAAGGGAAAAATCTTCTTTTGGATAAAGTAAAAAAACTAATCCAGCAAAAGCTACACAAATCCCTAAAACTTTATTTATAGTAAGTTTTTCTTTATAAAAAAATGCAATTAAAATCATACTTAGTTGCACAATTGCAAAAAGAATAAGTGTTCCAATACCAGCGAACATATTTATGTAAGAATATGAAAAACAAATAGCATATAAAAAGAGCATAAAAGCACTAAGCCAGTTATTCTTTAAACCTAATTTCAGATTTTTATTTTTATAAAAATAGATACATAAAAGTAAAAATGCTCCTGAAAATATTCGTAAAAAAGTAAATGAAAAAGCATCAATATTTTGGGTAGAAATAGCCATTCTACATAAGATAGAATTTACAGCTAAAAAAAGTAAAGCAATAAAAATTAAAATGAAGAGTTTAAAATCCATAAAAATATTACTCTTCATTTTTTTTCTTAGATTTTTGCTACTAATTTATGCACAATTTTATGAACTATTGGCGCTACTACAACTATTATTGGAAAGGCACAGGCAAAAGCAATAATCCATGCTTTTAACCAACTTGAAACAAAAATATCAACAAAACCTAAATTTATAAATGTAATTATAAAGCTCATTATGAAACTCATAAATAATGCCATAAAAAAGGCAAAAACTATTCTTTCATATTTTCTATTTATCATTATTTTTCCTATATTAATTACTTAGAAATGAAAGTATACAACGGGAAACTTAATATCTTTTAAGAGGAACAAGAAAGTTTTATATTTGCAAATTTCATAGGAGTTGGATTTGCGTATCTTTCAAAATCACTATGTTCATCATAAGGATTTTGAGCAATTTTTAATAAATCATTTACCAAAGAATAATCACCATCGTGGGCTTTTTCAATAGCTTCTTGAAGAATATAGTTTTTTAAAATATATTTTGGATTTACTTTTTTCATAACTTCAAATCGTGATTCAAAAGTTGTTTTTTGCTCATCACAAACTTTTTTATAAGATTCAAACCATTTTTTAAGTGGCTCTTGAAAAACTGCAATATCAAGAATTGAACTTAAATCTTCAAAAGATTTAAGATGAGTTAATCTATAAAAGAAAACATTGTAATCCATCTTTGCATTTTCTAAACTTCCAAGTAACTCTAAAATCAAATGAAGATTTGATTTTGCACTTTTTACAGCATCTAAACCTAATCTTTTGTTCATTAAATCTAAATATACTTTCTCATGTTGTGGTAAAAAAGTTTTCATATAAGACTCTAATTTACTCTCATCACAAATCAATTTTAAAGCACTTATTAAAGCAAACAAATTCCATCTAGCAACATAAGGTTGGTTATTATAAGAGTATCTTCCCTCTGCATCTGTGTGATTACAAATAGAATTTTTCTCAAAATAATCCATAAAAGCATAAGGACCATAATCAATAGTAAGACCAGCAAGAGAAAAATTATCAGTATTCATAACCCCATGTTGAAACCCATAAACTTGCCATAAGGCTATTAGTTCAGCTGTTTTGTCAACCAATGAATAAAACATTTTTTCATATCTGTTCTCTTCATTTTCTAAGTGTGGATATGACTGCTTTATCACATAATCAGCTAGTTTAGAGATAGTCTCTTTATCCCTACTTCGAGCAAAAAACTCAAAAGTTCCCACTCGAATCCAAGATAGTGACATTCGCAAAACTATCGAACATGACTCTTGTTCCCAATCTCTGTGAGCAAAACTATCTGAATCAATAATTCCTAAAGCTCTAGTTGTAGGAATTCCTAAACCATTCATCGCTTCACTCATAATATATTCTCGTATTGATGAACGCAAAACTGCTCTTCCATCACCTTGTCGTGAATATCGAGTAAGTCCAGAACCTTTTGTCTGCAAATGCCAATTATTAACAGCACCCAAATTTATAGCTCTTCCATCACCAAGCTGTGGAACAAAATAGCCAAATTGATGTCCAGCATAAGCCATAGCATAAGGAATTGAACCATCTAAAATCTTACTTCCATTTATAAAATCTACAAAATCCTGAGTTTCACACTCCGAATAATCAAGATTTATTAAATCACATGCAAGAGGATTAAAAGATACAAGTTTAGGATTTTTAAGTGGTGAGGGATTTACTTTGTGATAATACTTTTCATCAAACTCAAAATAATCAACTTCAAGTTTTAGTTCGTTTAATTTCATAATTTTTCTCTTTTGATAAATATTTGTTTATATATGCAAGAAGCTTACCAAAAGAGAACACAAAAGAGGATAAGTTTAGTCTTATTTAATTTCTATTTCCCATACTCATCAATCAGATTTCTAACACAAATATCAATCATTTCAAAAACTTTATCAAAGCCTTCAAAACCATCAAAAAAATATGGGTCAGGAACACACTCTCCATCAAAACCAAAATTTCCTAGTTTTAGTGGATTTTTGTAACCTAGATTTTTTAGGTTTTGTATATTGCTATCATCAAGTCCAACTATTAAATCAAAGTTTTTAAAATCTTCTTTTTTTACTTGTCTTGCTTCTTGATTTGAAATATCAACACCATTTAAAAGTGCAACTTTAATTGAATTCTCACAAGGTTTTTCACCAATATGCCAATGTCCAGTTCCAGCACTCTCAATAACTAAATCTATTTTTTTTTCTTTTATATAATTTTTTGCAATTCCCTCTGCAAGTGGTGAACGGCAAATATTTCCAAGACATACAAATAAGATTGATTTTATTTCCATCTTAACTTTAACTCCATTTTAAAATTCATTTTCTTCAATACTATTATAAGAGTATGTTTTTATTTCATCATTTTCAACGATATAAGAGATTTCTATTTTTTTATTACATTTTTTACAATCAGATATTACGATTTTATGTCCATAAAAATCAATATCCAAAGGAATTGAAATTGCCTCTAAACAAGATGGGCATTGTATGTATATTTCTTTCATTTTTATTTACTTTAATAAAAAATTATTTTCTAATAATTGCGTATAAAAATCCAAGAGCTAAACCAATAAAATGAGCATACCAAGCTATTGGAAGTCCAATTATTAATGGTGCAACAGAAATCAATAAAACCCAAGTTATAATCCCATTTCGTTGGGCTTTATCATGATATGCAACATATCCAAGCAAGGCACAAATAGCTCCTGATGCTCCAACTAAATTTACTTGATTATCTAAATAAAAGATATATGCAAACGATAAAATAGAAGTTAATAATCCACTTATTAAATATAAAGCCACTAACTCTTTTGGACCTTTGAATCTTTCTATTAGATTCCCAAATTGCCAAAGAACAAACATATTCATTCCAAGGTGGGCAATTCCACCGTGAGCAAATATTGTACTTAAAGGTTGCCACCAAAAATCATAAATTAAAAAATATAAATTTAACCCAAATAACAATCCACCTTTTGGGATATTTATTTGAATAATATATGTTAAAACTGTGATAATTATCAAAATATTTGTAGCTGTAAAATCTTTTTTACTAAAGTTTCTTAACATGATTTTGAGCCTTTGAGGGTAGTCATAAAGATGAAGCTAGAAATTTTCTAGCTTCATTTTGGATAGTTAAACTAATGCTTCTTTTAAAACATCTTCTATTACATCAACAGCTTTTATTTCCATTGCATCTTTTACTTCTTGAGGAATTTCATCTAAATCTCTCTCGAAATTTTTTCTAGGAATTAAAGCTTTTTTCATTTTTGCTTTATATGCTGCGATTAATTTTTCTTTTAATCCACCAATAGGTAAAACTTTTCCTGAAAGTGTAAGTTCACCAGTCATTGCAACATCTGATTTAATAGGTCGTTCTGATAAAACAGAAGCCATTGTTAAAGCCATTGTAATTCCAGCACTTGGTCCATCTTTTGGAGTTGCACCTTCTGGAATATGTAAGTGAATATCAAATCTTTTGTAAACTTCACTTGAATCAACTTTAATTTTATCTGTCTCTTCTTGTGGAGTTTTTGGAATGATTTTATCATCAATTTTTAAAGTTCCATTATCAATAAGAACTTTTACAACTGAATATGAAATTCTTGAAGACTCTTTCATAACTTCACCTAAGTTTCCAGTTACAGATAAACTACCTTTTCCTTTTAACTTAATAGCTTCTGATTTAAGCACATCTCCACCAACAGAAGTCCACGCAAGTCCATTTGCAATTCCAATTGAATTTTTCTTATCAGCTGGGTCTATTTCAAAAATTGGATTATCTAAATAGGCTTTTAAATCTTTTGTCCCAATAGTTACTTTTTCTAATGTTTCATCATTTAAAATCTGTTTTACAACTTTTCTAAATAATTTTGAGAAAACTCTTCGTAAATTTCTTACTCCAGCTTCTCTTGTATATTTTTCAATTATTAATTCAATTGTTGCTTTATTCAAATTAATCTCAGATTTTTTAAGACCGTGTTTAGCTAACTCTTGAGGAATTAAATAATCTTTTGCAATATGATATTTTTCATTTGGAGTATATGAAGAAATTTCAATAAACTCCATTCTATCTCTTAGTGGTGCTGGAATTTTTCTAGCATCATTTGCAGTTGATACAAAAATAACTTGTGATAAATCAAGTGGGAAATTCAGATATAAATCTCTAAATTCATGGTTTTGTTCAGGGTCTAAAATCTCAAGCATTACAGCTGTTGGATCACCTCTATGATTACTCCCAAGTTTATCAATCTCATCTAAAACCATTACTGGATTCATTTTTTTTGCATCAATAAGACCTTTTACAAGTCGTCCAGGCATTGCTCCAACATAAGTTCTTCTATGACCTCTTAATTCATTAACATCTTCCATTCCACCAAGAGCAACTCTTATTAATGGTCTTTGTAATGCTTTTGCAATAGAGTTTGCAAGTGAAGTTTTACCAACACCTGGAGGTCCTACAAAACATAAAACTGTACCTTTTGATTTTAAATCTTCAATATTTCTTTGTTCAAGTAGTTGTTTAACAGCAAAATATTCAGAGATTCTCTCTTTTGGTTTTATTAGTGAATAATGGTCTTTATTTAATTGTTCTTCAACATTTTTTACAGATATTTTTTCATCTGCATATTCTCCAAAAGGAATATCTAAAACTTGTTCTACATAAGTTTGTAAAAGTGAAGCATCAGGAGAATCAGGATTCATTCTTCCTAGTTTTTCTATTTGTTTTTTAGTCTCTTTATAACCTTCTTTAGGCATAAACTCTTTTTTTGCTTTTAATTTTTTCTTATAAGATTTAACTTCAGCATCTTTTTGAGTATCACTTCCAAGTTCTTTTTGGATAGCTTTGATTTGTTCTTTTAGGAAATAATCTTTGTGAGTTTTTTCTATTTTAGAGTTTACTTTTTGAGTAATTTCTTTTTGAATTTTAAAAGATTCTATCTCTTTTTTAATCACTTCAATAATATCAAAAAGTCTTTGTTCAATATTTGTTTGAGCAAATAATTTGTAAGCTTCATCTTTTTTTACTTTTAAAACAGATGAAATTAAATCTGCAATTCTTGTTGCATCATCATTTTCTTCTATTGTTTTTACTAAATCAGCTGGAAATTTGATATTTAATCTTGATAGTTTTTTTACATTGTCAATCAATACTTCAATAACTGATTTAATACTCTCTTCATTTGATGGTTCACTTTTTAAAATATCAACTTTTGCAAATAAAGAATCTTCTTTTGTAAACTCTGAGATGTGTCCTTTTACTAAACCTTGAAAAAGAACTTTTATCTTACCATCAGGTAAAGATACTTTTCTCATAATATTTCCAACAACACCTACATCATAAAAAGAATCAGCTTCTCTTTTCCCTTCTTTTCCATGTTTTGAAACAGTAACAATTACAAGTTTATTATGCTCAATTGCATATTCAACTGCTTTAATATTTTCTTCATTGCTTAAAAACAAAGGAGCAATCATAAAAGGATATAAAAATATATCGTCTTCTATTATTAAAGGTATAGTTTGTGGGAATTCATCATAATTTTCTAATTCCATCTATTTTAACTCCTAAAATTTATAATATTTATTCAAAAATTGATCTGTACCAAGGTACTTTTACAGGTTCGATTTCTGTTGGTTCAACCCAAGAATTTTTTACTTTTTGTTCATAAAAAGCACTTCCTAATTCTTTATCTCTTCTAATATAAAGCTCTGCAATTTCTTTATCCATTGAAGCTTTTGCCATATATAATCTTGAATTAATTGTATCAACTAAAGGCATATAAGGAGAGTTTTTATATTTTACTTTAAAGTCTTCAATTTGATTTAAAGTATCTTCAATTAATTGTTGATCTCTAAATTGGTATTTAAACCCTAAAAAGTTTGCTTTAATTTTTAAATATCTAGCATAATCAATATCTTTACTAAGACCAAATCTTTTAATATACTCATCTAAATAAAAGTTTGCTAATGCGTACTCTTCTTCATCAATGTGTGCATTAACTAATATCAACATAGCAGTTGGAACAAAAGGAGTATTTCTGTGTTCACTTTCTAGTGATGTATATGTATCATCAGCTGCATCTAAGTCGCTAGAAGCAATCTGTTTTAACATTTTGTTATACCAATATAACGCTGGTTTATTATACTCTTGTTCCTCTTTTGAAGAGCAAGCTGTAAATACAAAGGCAGTACAAGCTATTAATAATAAATTTCTAAATTTAAAGCTTTTGTTCATTTCAATATCCTTTCTCATAAAAGTGATATTCTATCCAATAGTACCTTAGGAATTATCTGCTATAATTGAGCAAAATAATTAAAAAGGCAATATAATGAAACTTACATTAATTGGTAATGGTATCATGGGTCAATCATTAGCAAGAGGTTTAGTAAAAAATCATGAAGTTGAAATGATAGGAAGAGATGGCGATAAACTAAAAGCTATCCAAGAAAAAATCCCACAAATTACAATAAAAGTATTAGAAGAAAATGAAAATATCTCAGGGAAAAACATAATATTTTGTGTAAAACCTTATGCATTAGAAAGTATTTCAGCACGACTTACTGGAAATGCTAATATCTTATTATCTATTTTAGCTGGAACAAAACTTGAAACTTTAAGAAAACAAATTAAAGCAAAACATTACATAAGAACAATGCCAAATGTTGCAGCTTCTGTTCAAAATTCAATGACAACAATAACGGGCGACCAAGAAGCAAAAGCTGTTGCAATGGAAATTTTTGCAAGTATTGGACAAGCAATTTGGGTAAATACAGAAGACCAACTTGATATTGCAACGGCTGTTGCTGGAAGTGGACCTGCATTTTTAGCTTTAATAGCAGAAGCATTAGCAGATGGTGCTGTTAAATCTGGGTTAGAAAGACATCTTAGTAATCAATTAGTTCAAGGTTTATTTAGTGGAACTGCTTCTCTGCTTAAACATTCTCATCCAGCTGTAATAAAAGATTCTGTAATGAGTCCAGGAGGAACAACTGCTGTTGGTTATGCAAAACTTGAAGAATCAGGTGTGAGAGATGCTATGATAAAAGCTGTTGAAGAAGCATATAAAAAAGCTATCGATCTTGGTAAAAAATAGTTTTACACTAATTGAAACATTAATTAGCATTACTTTTTTATCTATTGTGATAAGTGGATTTTTATATTCCTCTTATCATGATGAACTAAATCAAGAAAATTTTATGTTATTAAATAACTTGGAAAATAGTTTTGATACAAAAGATTACAAAAATTTTATAAAAACAAATCAAACTCTACAAATTACGCAAAATGAAGAAACAACACAAAATATCACTGTTTCTAAATATCAATTTGAAAATGAAAATATAAAAATCTTTAAATATGAAAAATAGTTTTTCTCTTCTTGAAATAATTTTAACTTTAATAATCTCTTCAATAGTAATAATATATTCAACACTTTTTACAAAAGAACTCTTTTTTGAAAATAGAGTTAATCAACAACTTGAAATTCAAAAAATAGATTTATTATCAACAAAAATATTTTTTGAAAAACATCTAAAAGAGATAGAAAAATTCACTTATTCAAATCAAAATTTATATTTTGAAAACTCTTTACTTTTAGAAAATATAAAAGAATATACGATAAATAAATCTTCAAATCAGATAACTATTTTTATAAATTTAGATGATAAAATAATTCAAACTTGGGAATTTTCACTATGAAGAAGGCTTATACCCTACTTTTAACAATAGTTTTAATAACTATTTTTTCAATTTTAAGTATTTTTATTTTAGAAACAAAATCATTAAGAAATACAAATTTAACAAATCAGTATTTATATATTCAAGCAAAAAATCATAAAAATTTCTTAAAAAGTTATATAAATGAATTAGATTTAAAAGATATAAATCATCTAAGAGTCGATGATGATTTGTTTGATATTTCTGCTCAAATAGAGCAAAAAGGCTCTATTTTTAATGTTGATATTTTTGTAAAAGCTAAAGATTATGATATTTCAATTTATGAAAGAATAACTAAAGAATAACATCCAAAACTTTCATTGCTAATTTTAAAGCTTTACTTCTGTGAGAAAACTCTTTTTTTATTTCAGCTGGTAATTCTCCTAAAGTTTTTTCATATCCATTTGGAATAAACATTGGATCATAACCAAAACCATTTTCACCTATTTCTTTATTTATTACATTTCCATGCATCCAACCATGAACAGTATAAACTTCATTTTTATAAACCAATGCAATACAAGCTGTATAAAATGCAGGTGTTTTTTCTAAACCTAATTTATTTAACTCTGATTTTAATTTTTCATTATTATCTTTATCACTTGCATTTAATCCCGCATATCTAGCACTATAAATTCCTGGTTCAT
>ERZ650312.2368-NODE-2368-length-10315-cov-3.980702_pt1 | contig 10315 bp, 9 predicted proteins | sample MGYA00376248_ERZ650312 | MGnify/ENA primary metagenome ERZ650312 (study PRJEB26733, sample SAMN07839316) | wastewater metagenome | biome: urban; feature: wastewater treatment plant; material: waste water | place: USA: North Carolina | collected 2016-07-28 ... | reverse complement strand
TCTGTGCCGAGATGGGCGCCTGGGCCGCCCGCGGCGGCCTGTATGCCGACGAGCTGAAGGACGCCGTGCAGCGCCTGCGCGCAATCAGTGCCTGGTTGCTGGAGCGGGCCCGCAGCAACCCCAACGAGATCGGCGCCGCCTCGGTGGAGTACCTGCACCTGTTCGGCTACACCGCCTACGCCTACATGTGGGCACGCATGGCCGACTGCGCGGCGGCACGCCGCCACGAGGACGAGCGCTTCCACGCCGGCAAGCTGGCCAGCGCGGAGTTCTTCTTCCGCCGTCTGCTGCCCCGCTGCCTGGGGCTGGAGGCCTGCATCCGCGGCGGCAGCGCGCCGCTGTTCGGCCACGACGCCGAGCAGTTCTGACCCATTGAGCGAGACTTGCGCGGCCTGCGGGCCGCGCCTTTTTATTCCCCCGGAGCGCCTCATGCGAACCCTGACCACCCTGCGCGGCAACAGCCAGAAGCTCGACGGCGGCGCCATGTTCGGCAACGCCCCCAAGGCCCTCTGGCAACGCTGGATGCCGGCCGACGAACACAACCGCATCGATCTCGGCTGCCGCGCGCTGCTGGTGCGCGAGCCCGGCCGCAACATCCTCATCGAGACCGGTATCGGCGCCTTCTTCAGCCCCGAACTGAAAGCCCGCTTCGGCGTCCAGGAGTCGCACCATGTGCTGCTCGAAAGCCTGGCGGCCGAAGGCCTGAGCGATGCCGACATCGACCTGGTGATTCTCACCCACCTGCATTTCGACCATGCCGGCGGGCTGCTCGCCGCCTGGCAGGAGGGCCAGCCGCCGCGCCTGCTGTTCCCCAACGCACGCTTCCTGGTCGGGCGCCGCCAGTGGCAGCGCGCACGCAGTCCGCATCCGCGCGACCGGGCCTCGTACATCCCGGAACTGCTCGATCTGCTGGAGGCCAGCGGCCGCCTGGAACTGCTCGACCAGCAGGGCCTGTCGCCGCTGCTCGGCGGCGACTGGCGGCTGCACTGGAGCGACGGCCACACCCCCGGGCAGCTGCTGCCGGAGGTCGCCATGCCGGGAGGCCCGGTGGTGTTCGCCGGCGACCTGGTGCCCGGCGCACCCTGGGTGCACCTGCCGCTGACCATGGGTTACGACCGCTTTCCCGAAGGCCTGATCGAGGAGAAGGAGCACCTGCTCGACAGCCTGCTGGCACGCGACGGCCGCCTGGTGTTCACCCACGACCCGCAGATCGCCATGGGCCGGGTGATGCGCGACGACGCCCAGCGCTACAGCCTGGTCGACAGCTGCGCCGAGGTCCGCCAGCTGAGCCACTGAGATCGCCACGCCGGGCGCTGGCCCGGCGCGCGGCGACGAACGCGCCGCGAGGGGGCCGGGCACTCAGTAGCGATAGGGCGGACCGGCCTTGTCCATCAGCGCGTTGTAGCGCTTGAAGGTCTCGACCACCTTGGCGCAGCGCGGGCTGGTCTTGGCGATCTCGTCCCAGAACTTGCGCGCCTCGTCCTCCACCGTCTGCCACTCCGCGGCGGGAATGGTGGTCAGCTTGAGCTTGTCGCCCTCCACCCGCAGCTTGGCCTCGCCGCCCCAGTACCAGTGCTGGCGGTAGTAGTGCGAGCTGTCCATGCACAGGCGGAACAGGTCCTTGAGCTTGTCCGGCACTTCCGCCCACTTCTCCGAGTTGGCGAAGTAGGAGCCGATCCAGGCGCCGGAGATGTTGTTGGTGAGGAAGTACTTGGTGACGTTGGCCCAGCCCACCGTGTAGTCCTCAGTGATACCGGACCAGGCGATGCCATCCAGCTCGCCGGTCTGGATCGCCACCTCGACGTCCTCCCAGGGCAGCGTCACCGGGATCACCCCGAAGCGGGCGAGGAACTTGCCGGCGGTGGGGAAGGTGAACACCCGCTTGCCCTTGAGGTCGGCCAGCGAGTTGATCGGCTCGACCGTGGCGAAGTGGCAGGGGTCCCAGGCGCCGGCGCCGAGCCAGGTCACGCCCTTGACCTCGGCGTAGGCCTCCTCCCAGATCTGCCGCAGGCCGAACTGTTCGAACAGCACCGGCACGTCGAGGCTGTAGCGGGTGGCGAAGGGGAAGTAGCCACCGAACACGGCGACGTCGACCGGCGCGGCGATCGAGTCGTCGTCACTCTGCACCGCATCGATGGTGCCTTTCTGCATGGCGCGGAACAGCTCGCCGGTGGGCACCAGCTGGTCGGCGAAGTACAGCTGGATCTCCATCTGCCCCTCGGCGACCTTGTTGAACGCATCGATGGAGGGCTTGATCACGTGCTCGGCCAGCGCCGGGCCGGCGTAGGTCTGCAGGCGCCAGGTGATCTTCTTCGGTTCCGCGGCGTAGATGTGCGCCGAGCCCAGGGCTGCAGTGCCGCCGGCCAGCGCGGCGGTCTGCAGGAACTTGCGTCTCGTAGTCATGCTGTCGTCTCCAAGCGTTGAATGGAGCCGCACCATTGCGCCTCCCCTCTCTCCCAGACCGGCGCTCGCACAACAGACACTCCCGGGCCGCCGCCCTGAAATCCGATTTGCCTCAGCCGCCGTAGTGCCACTGCGGCAGCCACAGGGCGATCTGCGGGTAGATCATCACCAGCACCAGGGTCAGCGCCATGATCGCCACGAAGGGCGTGACCGAGCGGTAGATGTCGCCCAGGCTCACTTCCGGCGGCGCCATGGCGCGCATCAGGAACAGGTTGTAGCCGAACGGCGGGGTCATGTAGGCCATCTGGCAGGTGATGGTGTAGAGCACGCCGTACCACACCAGGTCGAAGCCCAGGCTGCCCACCAGTGGCACGTAGAGCGGCGCGACGATCACCAGCATGGCGGTGTCGTCGAGGAACATGCCCATCACGATGAACGACAGCTGCATCAGGATGAGGATTTCCCAGGGCCCCAGCCCCAGGTCACCGACGAAGAAGCCCTCGATCGCCTTGACCGCGCCGAGGCCGTCGAACACCGCGCCGAAGCACAGCGCGGCGAGGATGATCCACATGAACATGCAGCTGATGCCGAGCGTCTTGCGCAGGGTCTCCTCCATCACCTTGCGCGTCAGCCGGCCCTGCACCAGCGCCGCCAGGGTGGCGGCCAGGGCGCCGACCGCCGAGCTTTCCACCAGGCTGGTGATGCCGAGCATGAACAGCCCGGTCATGGACACGAAGATGAACAGCGGCAACAGGCCGGCACGCAGCAGGCGCAGCTTCTCGCCCAGGCTGATCTCGGCACGCTCTTCCAGGGTCAGTGGCGGCCCCATGTGCGGCTGCAGGCGGCAGCGCACGGCGATATAGAGCACGAACAGGCTGGCCATCAGCAGGCCTGGCAGCACCCCGGCCAGCCACAGCTGGCCGACCGGCTGGCGGGCGATCATGCCGTACAGCACCAGCACCACGCTGGGCGGAATAAGGATGCCCAGCGAACTGCCGGCCTGGATCACGCCGGTGACCATGATCTTGTCGTAGCCACGCCGCAGCAGTTCGGGCAAGGCAATGGTCGCGCCGATGGCCATGCCGGCCACGCTCAGCCCGTTCATCGCCGAGATCAGCACCATCAGGCCGATGGTGCCGATGGCCAGACCGCCGTGCAGCGGCCCCATCCACACGTGGAACATGCGGTACAGGTCGTCCGCAACGCCCGACTCGGAGAGCATGTAGCCCATGAACACGAACATCGGCAGGGTCAGCAGCGGGTACCACTTCATCAGCTTCATCGCCGCGCTGAACGGCAACTCGGCGCCGCCATCGCCCCACAGCAGCAACGCCGCGGCCGCCGCGACGAAACCGATGGCGCCGAACACGCGCTTGCCGGTGAGCAACAGCAGCATCATCGAGCTGAACATCAGCAGGGCAATCAGACCATGATCCATCACAGCGTCTCCCCGCGTACGGCGGCAATATCCTTGAACAGCTGCGCCAGCGCCTGCAGCAGCATCAGGGCGATGCCGACCACCATCAGCACCTTGATCGGTGCCATGCGCGGCGACCAGGCCGAATAGCTGGTTTCGTCGTATTCGAAGGCGTAGTGGGTCGAGGACAGGCCGCCGTACAGCAGCACCACCAGGTAGAACAGCAGGAAGAGGATGGTGACGGCATCCACCCAGGCGCGCGTGCGCGGCTGCCAGCGCCCGTAGAGCAGGTCCATGCGCACATGGTCCCCCAGCTGCATGGCGTAGGCGCCACCCAGCAGGAAGTAGGCGACCATCAGAAACTGCGCGGTCTCCAGCGTCCAGATCGCCGGGGTGAAGACGGCCTTGCTCAGCGATGAGTAGAGCAGAACCCCCAGCATGACGAAGATCAGGTACATGGCGCAGCGCCCCACAAACCTGTTCACGCGGTCTACAACACGCACATACGCTCGGATTGCCTGATGCATGTCCTTGCCTGCGACGCCGACATTTTTTCGTCAGCCTAGACGAGGATTGGCCGATGCCAACCCAGGTCGCGCAGAAACAGACTGCCCAGTCGGGCGCAAAGGCTCTAGCGCAAGGAGCGCCTCAGATGCCGCCGGAAACGCTGAGCCCGACGCCCAGTTCGGCAGCCACCGCAAATGGCAGCAGCAGGGTCTCCAGCACGGCGGCGAACGGCAGGTCGAGGCCGGGATAGCGCGGCGCCTCGGCGCCGAAACGATCCACCGGACAGCAGCCGCCCTGCAGCGTGTACCAGTCCAGGCGCGTACCGGAGTAGATGATCGGCGCGCCAGGCTTGGCCGCATCCAGGGTGCGCACGCTGGCGCAGCCGGGCAGCAGCGCGCAGGCCAGCAGCAGGAGCAGGCCCCTATTCATCGCTGGCCAGATGGTGTTCGCCCCAGCGCGGCAGCATGTCCTGCGGCACACCGAGACAGTTGAGGATGCGTGCGACGACGAAGTCGACCAGATCGTCCAGGGTCTGCGGCTGGTGATAGAAGCCCGGAGACGCCGGCAGTATGGTCACGCCGAGGTTGGACAGCTTGAGCATGTTCTCCAGGTGGATGCTCGAATACGGCGCCTCGCGCGGCACCAGGATCAGCTGGCGGCGCTCCTTGAGCACCACGTCGGCGGCGCGCTCGATCAGGTTGTTGCAGGCACCGCTGGCGATGGCCGAGAGGGTGCCGGTCGAACACGGCACCACCACCATGGCACTCGGCGCGCCGGAGCCGGAGGCCGGCGGCGCCATCCAGTCTTCCTTGCCGTACACGCGGATCTGCCCGGGCGCGGCGCCGGTGTACTCGCTGAGGAACTGCTGCATGGCCTGCGGCTTGGCCGGCAGGCTGACATCGGTCTCGGTGGCCATCACCAGCTGCGCGGCCTTGGAGATCAGGAAGTGCACCTCGCGGTCTTCCTGCACCAGGCAGTCGAGCAGGCGCAGGCCGTACTGGGCGCCGGAGGCGCCGGTCATGGCCAGGGTGATGCGTTCGGGGCCGTTCATCGGTGCACTCCGTAGGGCGGGTGAAACCCGCCAATCAATTGCCTACGCGGGTTTCACCCGCCCTACTTCAACGCTTCCGCCAGCTTACCGTGCAAGCCGCCGAAACCGCCGTTGCTCATGATCACCACCTGGGTGCCGGGCGCCGCCACGGCCTTCACCCCCGCGATGATGGCCTCCAGCGAGTCGCAGACCTCGGTCGGCACCGTCGAGCCGGCCACGCTGGCCGCCAGGTCCCAGCCCAGATTGGCCGGCGCGTACCAGAACACCCGGTCGGCCTGCACCACGGAGTCGGCCAGGCCGTCGCGGTGGGCACCCAGCTTCATCGAGTTGGAACGCGGCTCGATCACCGCGATCACCTGGGCGGCGCCGACGCGCTTGCGCAGGCCGTCCAGGGTGGTGGCGATGGCCGTCGGGTGGTGGGCGAAGTCGTCGTAGAGGGTCACGCCCTGCACTTCCGCGACCTTCTCCATGCGCCGCTTGACGCTCTTGAAGCTCGACAGCCCGGCGATGCCCAGCTCCGGCACCACGCCGACATGGCGCGCCGCCGCCAGGCAGGCCAGGGCGTTGGCCACGTTGTGCTGGCCGGTCAGCTCCCACTCGACCACGCCTTCAACCTTGCCGTCGAACACCACCTCGAAGCGCGAGCCGTCTTCGCTGAGCAGGCGCGCCTGCCACTGGCCACCGTCGCCGGTGGTCTGCACCGGGGTCCAGCAGCCCATCTTGATCACACGGGCCAGGGCCTCTTCGGCCTGCGGATGGATGATCAGCCCCTCGCCCGGCACGGTGCGCACCAGGTGGTGGAACTGCCGTTCGATGGCCGCCAGGTCCGGGAAGATGTCCGCGTGGTCGAACTCCAGGTTGTTGAGGATCGCCGTGCGCGGGCGGTAGTGGACGAACTTGCTGCGCTTGTCGAAGAAGGCGCTGTCGTACTCGTCGGCCTCGACCACGAAGAACGGCGTGCCGCCCAGGCGCGCCGACACCCCGAAGTTCTGCGGCACGCCGCCAATGAGGAAGCCCGGGCTCATGCCGGCATGCTCCAGCACCCAGGCCAGCATGCTGCTGGTGGTGGTCTTGCCGTGCGTACCGGCAGCGGCCAGCACCCAGCGGCCCTGCAGCACATGGTCGGCCAGCCACTGCGGGCCGGACACATAGGGCAGGCCCTGGTTCAGCACGTACTCGACCGCAGGGTTGCCGCGGCTCAGCGCGTTACCGACCACCACCAGGTCCGGCGCCGGCTGCAGGTGCGCGGGGTCGTAGCCCTGCATCAGTTCGATGCCCTGGGCTTCGAGCTGGGTGCTCATGGGCGGGTAGACGTTGGCGTCGGAACCGGTGACGCGATGACCAAGCTCCTTGGCCAGCACGGCCAGCGACCCCATGAAGGTGCCGCAGATGCCGAGGATGTGGATATGCATGGATGACCTCTGGATACCGGCCCGCAGGCCGGGGCGAAATTGGCCGCAGGTTAGCACAGCGCAATCGGACTGAGGCCCCGCCCCGGCGGTTCCGGACGCCGGCGAATTTTCGTCTAGAGTCAATGGCAGCCGGCCCGGCCGGCCCGTTTCCCGACAACAAGAACCAAGGGGCAAGACGCCCCGCCAGGGAGTACTACGGATGACCGCCCCGCTCACCCTTGCCCAGCTGCGCCAACTGGCCGAAGCCGGCAGCGTCGACACCGTCCTGGCCTGCATGGTCGACATGCAGGGCCGCCTGATCGGCAAACGCTTCCAGGTCGAGTTCTTCCTCGACAGCGCCTACGAGGAAACCCACGGCTGCGACTACCTGCTGGCCGACGACATCGACATGGAGCCGGTGCCCGGCTACGCCGCCGCCAGCTGGAAGCGCGGCTACGGCGACTTCGTGTTCAAGCCCGACCTCTCCACCATGCGCCTGGTGCCCTGGCTGGAGGGCACCGCCCTGGTGCTGTGCGATGTGCAGGACCACCACCACCAGGACCTGCCGCACAGCCCGCGCGGCATCCTCAAGCGGCAGATCGCCCGCCTCACCGAGCGCGGCTACCAGGGCATGTTCGCCTCCGAGCTGGAGTTCTACCTGTTCGACCAGAGCTACGAGAGCATCCACGCCCAGCACTACCGCGAGCCGCGCACGGCCAATTACCACATCGAGGACTACGGCATCCTGCAGACCATCCGCGACGAGCCGGTGCTGCGCGCCATCCGCAAGCACCTGCAGGCGGCCGGCATCGCCGTGGAAAACTCCAAGGGCGAATGGGGCCCGGGCCAGGAAGAGATCAACGTGCGCTACGCCGAGGCGCTGGTGATGGCCGACCGGCACAGCATCATCAAGCACGCCTGCAAGGAGATCGCCCTGCTGCAGGGCAAGGCCATCACCTTCATGGCCAAGTGGAACTACAACCTGGCCGGCTCCAGCAGCCATATCCACAACTCGCTGTGGAGCCTGAAGGGCAACAAGCCGCTGTTCTTCGACGCCAAGGCCGAGTTCGGCATGTCCAAGCTGATGCGCCAGTGGGTGGCTGGCCAGCTCAAGTACGCCGGCGACATCACCTACTTCCTCGCCCCCTACATCAACTCCTACAAGCGCTTCCAGGCCGGCACCTTCGCCCCCACCCGCGCGGTGTGGAGCAACGACAACCGCACCGCCGGCTTTCGCCTGTGCGGCGAGGGCGGCAAGGGTATCCGCATCGAGTGCCGTATCGGCGGTGCCGACCTCAACCCCTACCTGGCCTTCGCCGCACTGATCGCCGCTGGCCTGGCCGGCATCGACGAACAGCTGGAGCTGCCAGCGCCGTTCTCCGGCGATGCCTACGAGCACGACGAACTGCCCGAGGTGGCCAAGACCCTGCGCGGCGCCACCAGCGCCCTGGAGCAGTCGCGCATGTTGCGTGCGGCCTTCGGCGACGAGGTGGTCGAGCACTACCTGCACACCGCGCGCTGGGAGCAGCAGGAGTACGACCGCCGAGTGACCGACTGGGAACTGCGCCGCGGCTTCGAGCGCTATTGACCTCACTCCCCTCTCCCACTCGTGGGAGAGGGGCCGGGGGAGAGGGACGGACCACGCCCTTTCCTATCCCTCTCCCGCAAACGGGAGAGGGGGATGATCACAGGGAGTTCTATCGAGCATGAACCATATCCGCCTGATCTCGCCGGTCGACGGCAGCCTATATGCCGAGCGCCCACTTATCGGCAGCCACCAGCTGGAGCAGGTCCTGCACCAGGCCCAGGAGGCCCAGCGCGCCTGGCGCCAACTGACCCTCGAACAACGCGCCGGCTACTGCCTGAAGGCGGTGGACGCCATGCTGGCAATGAAGGACGAGATAGTCCCCGAACTGGCCTGGCAGATGGGTCGCCCGGTGCGCTTCGGTGCCGGCGAGCTGCGCGGCTTCGAGGAGCGCGCGCGCTACATGATCGGCATCGCCGCCAGCGCCCTGGCCGACGTGGTGCCCGAACCGAAGGAAGGCTTCCGCCGCTTCATTCGCCGCGAGCCGCTGGGCACCGTGCTGGTGGTGGCGCCGTGGAACTATCCCTACCTGACGGCGGTGAACGCCATCATCCCGGCGCTGATGGCCGGTAACGCCGTACTGCTCAAGCACGCCAGCCAGACCCTGCTGGTCGGCGAGCGCTTCGCCCAGGCCTTCGCCCGCGCCGGCCTGCCGGACGGGCTGTTCCACAACCTGGTGCTGGACCACGGCCAGACCGGCGCGCTGATCGCCTCCGGGCAGGTGCAGCAGGTCAACTTCACTGGCTCGGTGGAGGGCGGGCGGATGATGGAAAGCGCCGCCGCCGGCCACTTCATCGGCGTCGGCCTGGAGCTGGGTGGCAAGGACCCGGCCTACGTGCGCGCCGATGCCGACCTGGCCCACGCGGTGGAGAACCTGGTCGACGGCAGCTTTTTCAATTCCGGGCAGAGCTGCTGCGGCATCGAGCGCATCTACGTCGACCAGAAGCTCTATCCGGCCTTCGTCGAAGGCTTCGTCGAGCTGACCCGCCAGTACGTGCTGGGCAACCCGCTGGACCAGGCCACCACCCTCGGCCCGCTGGTGCGCGCCCAGGCCGCCGAGTTCGTCCGCGGGCAGATCGCCCAGGCTACCTCCCGCGGCGCCAAGGCACTGATCGATGCCAGCAGCTTCGCCGCCGACGCCCCCGGCACGCCCTACCTGGCACCGCAGGTGCTGGTGCAGGTCGACCACGAGATGGCGGTGATGCGCGAGGAAAGCTTCGGCCCGGTGGTCGGCATCATGCCGGTGGCCGGCGACGCCGAGGCCATCGCCCTGATGAACGACAGCCCCTATGGCCTCAGCGCGGCGATCTGGACCAGTGATCTGGACGCCGCCGAGCACCTCGGCGAGCAGCTGGAAACCGGCACCGTGTTCATGAACCGCTGCGACTACCTCGACCCGGCCCTGGCCTGGACCGGGGTCAAGCACACCGGGCGCGGCGCCACCCTGTCGCGCCTGGGCTACGAGCACCTGACCCGGCCCAAGTCGTTCCATCTGCGTCATGCCTTGTAACTCCCCTCTCCCACTTGTGGGAGAGGGGTTGGGGGAGAGGGCCGGGCAGCACCCTCTCCCCATCCCTCTCCCGTAAACGGGAGAGGGAGTGTTCGTCTCACCATCACCGTCTCGAAGAGGCCCGTGCCATGAGCAAGACCGCCAACTGGAACTACCCCACCTCGGTACGCTTCGGCGCCGGGCGTATCAAGGAGCTGCCGGCGCTGTGCCAGAGCCTCGGCATGCAGCGCCCGCTGCTGGTCACCGATCGCGGCCTGGGTACGGCACCGATCACCACCGCCACCCTCGCCCTGCTGCAGGACGCCGGCCTTGGCGCGGCGATCTTCAGCGACCTCAAGCCCAACCCGGTGGGCGCCAACCTCGACGCCGGCCTGGCTGCCTACCACGCCGGCAAGCACGACGGGGTGGTCGCCTTCGGCGGTGGCAGCGGCCTGGACATGGGCAAGCTGAT
>ERZ650312.2366-NODE-2366-length-10317-cov-9.002923_pt1 | contig 10317 bp, 4 predicted proteins | sample MGYA00376248_ERZ650312 | MGnify/ENA primary metagenome ERZ650312 (study PRJEB26733, sample SAMN07839316) | wastewater metagenome | biome: urban; feature: wastewater treatment plant; material: waste water | place: USA: North Carolina | collected 2016-07-28 ... | reverse complement strand
AACTGTTAACCTGTTAACCCCCATCTTATTTTTCTCTTTCCAGAGCGCATCTTTTTATCTTGGCAAGCGTCTTATATTAAGACGGAGAAGTGCCTTATATTAAGACGGATAAGAGGCTTAAATGATGACCAGCGGGAGGCTTCAATGATGCCTCACGAGGGGGCAATTAATGCGTCGCGACGGAAGAATTGGTGCGTCGCGACGGAAATAATTGTGCGTCGCGACGCAAAAAATAATGCATCGCGATGGAAAAAAACAGCCATTTTACAGCCATTTTTCATCCTATCGCGATGCATTCTTAATTTTCTCAACCGGAAAGCTATGAGTTGAGAACCGGAAAGCTATGAGTTGAGAACCGGAAAGCTATGAGTTGAGAACCACAAAACTATGAGTTAGTTTTTTTAACTTTTTAGCCCATTTTCTATCTTTTTTGCGCCTAAACGGCTCAAAACAGAGACTTTTAAATCTTCTTCTTATAGCAGCGATGACGGCGATGCTGTTCGCTCTCCAGATACTGCCACTGGCTCTGAACACCGGTATTGGTCTCCATCTGCGGCATTGCCTCAGCCCATTTAAAGCCATAACGGTGATACTGCTCTATCAGATCGGCAAAAATAAGCGCGTTGGCTCCCTTCTTGCGATATTCCGGAAGAACACCAATCAAGAGCAAATCTACCGTATCCGTCTTGTGCCACTTCAGAACCTTCAGCACCTTCAGCCAACCCGTAGGGAAAAGCTTGCCATCGCCTATCTCGCGCAGCGCATCGGTAAACGAAGGGAAGGAAACACCAAAGGCTACCAGCTTGTTGCCAGCGTTGCCATCTACCACACCCGTTACCAGGTTCAAGTCAGCCTTCTTGATATAAGTATTTACATATTCATCTATCTGCTTCTCCGTAAGCTGCTGGAAATCATAGAGATTCTTGTAAGTCTCGTTCACGATTTCGAACACCTTCCTGCCCATTCCTCCCGAGGTCAGTTCCCGGCGGGTAAACTTATGAACCTGCAGATTATATCGGCTCTCTATCATCTGGGCAGTCTTGGCAAACTTAGCCGGCGTCACTTCCGGAATCCTGATGCGGTACTCCAGCCAGTCGTTATCCTTCTCATAGAGCGGATAACTCTCCAGATGCGTCTTATAATAAGGATAATTGTAATTGATATACATCGTAGACTTCCGGTCGAAGCCCTCGATGAGCAAGCCCTCACGGTCCATATCCGTAAATCCGAGCGGACCTACGCATTCGTTCATTCCCCTGCTCTTGCCCCAGTTTTCTACCGCGCGCAACAAGGCACAGGAAACCGCTACATTATCCACGAAATCGAACCAGCCGAAGCGAACCTGCTTCTTGTTCCACTCTTCGTTGGCACGATGGTTGATAATGGCAGCAATTCTACCTACGATACGAGCCTCGCTGTCAACCGCCAGGAAGTATTGAGCCTCGCAGAATTCGAAGGCAGGATTCTTCTTTGGGTCCAGCGTATTCATCTCGTCGAAACGCAAAAAAGGAATGGCAAACTTATGGTCTCTGTAGAGATCATAATGAAACTGAATGAAGGTTTTCAGCCCTTTTTTAGTCGTTATCGGTATGATTCTTATCTCATCATTCATTAGTATATTGTTTTATGTATATATATTCAATTGCGGTGCAAAAATACAATAAATTTATGAATAATGCAACTCTTTTCTTATAAATTTATAAAAGTTTGTTCATAATTGTCCAACTTTGTGGATATTTATGTACCTTTGCAGGTTGAAATGCCCCCAAAAGAGCATCATAAAGTTATGAAGAAAGAGAAAAGAGACAACTATACGTTCCTCACACATGCCCCTGTGCATCATGTGATTTTCACGATGGCCATACCAACGATTATCAGTATGCTGTCGACGAGCATGTACAACCTCGCCGACACCTATTTCGTGGGCAGCATCAACACGCAGAGTGTGGCAGCGGTAGGCGTTTCCTTTGCAGCAATGGCTGTGATTCAGGCGATAGGTTTCTTCTTCGGTCACGGAGCGGGCAATTATGTTTCGCGACAGTTGGGCGCCAAGCATACGGAAGAGGCACAGAAGATGGCAACAACGGGCTTTGTGCTGAGTTTTCTTACCGGTCTCCTCATCGCCATTCTGGGTCATGTGTTCCTCACTCCGCTCTGCCTTCTGATGGGTTCTACGCCCACCATTCTTCCTTATACAGAGCGTTATCTGGGCATTATCCTGCTGGGTGCTCCCTTTATGACCACCTCGCTTACGCTGAATAATCTGATGCGATTTCAGGGCAATACGATGTATGCGATGAAGGGCATCATGTCGGGTGTGCTGCTCAATCTGATTCTGGCTCCTCTGCTCATCCTCTACTTCCAGCTGGGCATTACCGGAGCCGCCGTAGCCACCCTCATCAGCCAGTGTTTCGGCTGCGCCATGCTCTTCTGGATGACGCATAAAGGCGAGAACATCCGCATCCGTCTCAGCAATTTCACCCCTACCCGCGCCTTTGCCAAGGAGATTATCTTCGGCGGAACCCCTTCGCTGTCAAGACAGGGACTGGGAAGTATCGCTACGCTGATGCTCAATGTGGCAGCAGGTGCGTTTGGCGATGCAGCCATTGCGGGCATGAGCATCGTTACCCGCATCTCCTTCTTTACCTATGCGATGGTCATCGGTCTGGGGCAGGGATTCCAGCCGCTCTGCGGATTCTGCTACGGCGCCAAACTCTATGGGCGCGTAAAGGAAGCCTTCTTTTTCTGCATCAAATGCGGCACGGTTTTCCTCAGCGTCTGTGCCCTTCTCGGCTTCATCTTCTCAACTTCCATCATCAGCATCTTCCGCGATGATGCAGCGGTTGTAGCCGTAGGTTCGGTGGCTTTGCGATGGCAGGTGCTCAGTTTTCCGCTCGTAGCCAGCATCGTGCTCACCAACATGCTGATGCAGACCATCCGTAAACCGGTGAGAGCCAACATCGTAGCGGCAGCACGAAGCGGACTTTTCTTCATTCCGCTCATCTTCATCCTCCCCTATTTCTTCGGACTGCTGGGCGTGGAGATGTGTCAGATGTGGGCAGATTGCTGCTCGTTTGCCGTTGCGGTTCCGATAGCCTGGAGCGCTTTCAGGGATATGAGAAGAGAGAAGATGGAACTTGGGAAAAGCCACTAGAAGATAAGAAGATACTAGAAGATAAGAGAAAATACTTGAGATAAGAGAAATGGAGAAGACATATTACATAGGATTGGACGTTGGCTCTACGACAGCCAAAATAGCCGTTATCGACAGCGATAACCGGGTAATTTACTCAAAATACGAACGCCACAACGCTCGTGTCAACGAACTTGTGTCGCAATATTTCGATGAGATTTTAGCCCTCACGGGCGATGCAGAGGCAAGAATCTGCGTAACGGGAAGCGTAGGAATGGCTACTGCCGAACAGCTCCAGGCGGAGTTTGTACAGGAGGTGGTGGCTGCATCGGTCTATGCCCGTACTGCCCATCCTGAGGCGAAGGCGCTCATCGATATTGGTGGCGAGGACGCGAAGGTTATCTTCTTCAAGGAAAACGGAAATATGGAACTGCGCATGAACGGCAACTGTGCCGGCGGAACGGGCGCTTTCATCGACCAGATGAGTGTGCTGATGGGCGTAGAGAACCAGAAGATGAGCGAGTTGGCGATGAAGGCAGAGCACGTTTATCCGATGGCTGCCCGCTGCGGCGTGTTCGCCAAGACCGACATCCAGAACCTGATGGCGCGCAATCTGCCCGAAGCAGATATTGCAGCCAGCATCTTCCATTCCATCGCCGTACAGACGGTGGTAACGCTTTCTCACGGCATCAGCTTCGAGGCTCCTATCCTGCTCTGCGGCGGTCCGCTGACCTTTCTTCCGGCTCTCCGCAAGGCTTTCTGCGATTATCTCCATCTCTCTCCAAACGACTTCATCGTATCCGGAAACAGCAATCTCATTCCGGCTCTGGGCTGTGCTTACCGGGCTAAATCGGCAGATTCTGCAGCCTCAGTATCTGTTCTCAGAAGTCGGATGAAAAAAGAAATACAAACGGAATGGACCAGCAGTCTGCTGCCTCTGTTCAAAAACGAGAAAGAGCACCAGGAATGGCTCAAATCAAAGGCGAAATTCGCTACCGAAACCCAACCGCTGAATAAAGGAAAACAGCAGGTTGTGATTGGTATTGACTCGGGCTCTACTACGACGAAGATTGTTGCGGTAAGGGTGAATGCGGAGACGCCTACGGGAGATATTGTCTTTACCAATTACCGCCTGAATCTGGGAAATCCGATCAAGGCAGTAGCGGATGGACTGAACGCCCTGAAGCAGGAAGCTGCATTGCGAGGCGCTGAACTGGAAATCGTAGGCTCCTGCTCTACAGGTTACGGCGAAGAACTCATCAAGGCGGCTTTCGGCCTCGACAGCGGCATTATCGAAACAATGGCGCACGAAAGAGCTGCTGCCTCACTCATGCCTGACGTGAGTTTTATCCTGGACATCGGCGGACAGGACATGAAGGCTATCTTCGTGGAGAAAGGGGCTGTGGTGCGCATGGAACTCAACGAGGCGTGCAGTTCGGGCTGCGGAACATTCATCCAGACCTTTGCCAACAATATGGGTTATTCTGTAGGCGATTTTGCCCAACTCGCCTGCCAGTCGAAGGCTCCCTGCGACCTGGGAACCCGCTGCACCGTCTTCATGAACTCGAAGGTGAAACAGGTGCTCAGAGAGGGCGCATCTGTAGCTGATATTTCTGCCGGAATCTCTTATTCGGTCATCAAGAACTGTCTTTATAAGGTATTGAAACTCCATGGTAATGAGAACCTTGGAGGCAAAATCGTTGTGCAGGGTGGTACGATGAGAAACGATGCGGTGGTAAGAGCATTTGAGTTGCTCACCCATACCGAAGTGGCACGAAGCAACATGCCTGAACTGATGGGCGCCTACGGCTGTGCCCTTCATGCGGCGGCAGATTACAAGCATCGCACATCTGCAGAAGACGAGCACCCTGCCTCATCAAGATCCATCGATGATCTCCAGAATCTGGCTCATTATGAAACCAAACAGCTGCAATGCAAAGGCTGCGAAAACCATTGTTATGTTTCCCGCTACACCTTTGCCGGCGGCAACCGATTCTACTCCGGAAACAAGTGTGAGCGTGTGTTTAACAACAAGGGAGCAAACGGGATAAAAGGCAAAAACATCTACGAATACAAATATAGTTTACTATTTGATAGAGAAGAAGTTAACCCACTTGAAGTTGCAAAACACAACGTCAAAGTAGGCATTCCTCGCATCCTCAACATGTACGAGGAATATCCGTTCTGGAATGCGCTGCTCCGGGCAGCAGGATTGGGCGTGATTCTCTCTTCCGATTCCACTTTCAGCCAGTATGAAGGAGCCTTGAATACGGTGATGAGCGACAATATCTGCTTCCCGGCTAAACTGGCTCACAGTCATCTGAAGGAACTCAACGAGAACCCGAAAGTAGACCGCATCCTCATGCCATACGTGGTTTATGAACATAATGACGACCCGAAGAATACGCTGAACAGTTTCAACTGTCCGGTCGTTTCGGGCTACAGCGATGTCATCAAGTCGGTCATCAATCTGAAGAAACCGATCGATACGCCCGTCATCAACTTTGCCCAGCCTAAGGCGCTGGAAAAGCAGATTACCGATTATCTCAAGCAACTGGGAGTAAGCAAGAAGACTGCCCGTAAAGCGCTGAGAGAGGCCCTCTATGCTCAGGCAGTATATGCAGCTGAGATTAAGAAACAGGGCTGGGAGATTCTGAAAAATGAAGAAACAGAGGCTCAGAAAACGAACGAAGACAAGATTCTGAAGCCAAACAAGGGACTTACGATTCTGCTGGCGGGCCGTCCTTATCATACAGACCCGCTGATTCAGCACAAGCTGAGCGAGATGATAGCCAATCTGGGAGTCAACGTCATCAGCGAAGACATCGCCCGGGGTAATCTCTTTGCAGATTTCAAAGACTTCAATTTGGAGGATCTGGCGGCAGAAAGAAATGAGGCAGCATTAGCCAGCCAGGACAACAACGAAGCATACAACTGTCAGCCAGAGACTTATCTCGTGAAGCAATGGGCGTATATGAACCGCATTCTGAAGGCAGCGCAATGGGCTGCAGAACAGGGCGATGAGGTTCATTTCGTCCAGATGACCAGCTTCGGCTGCGGTCCTGACAGTTTTATCCAGGACGAGATTCGCGACATCATGAAGCGCCACAACAAGCCGTTCACGCTGCTGAAGATAGATGATGTGAGCAATATCGGCTCACTGAAACTCCGTGTCCGCTCGCTCATAGAAAGCCTGAAGGGAGTAAAGGAAGTGAAGAGTGAAGAACGAAGAGTGAAAAATTCAACAGCAGAAGAAATTCAACATTCAACACTCAACATTCAACATTTACAACAGACCAAGGTATTCACCAAGCAGGATATTCATCGCAAGATTCTCGCTCCTTTCATGACCGAATACCTCACCCCTATCATTCCGCCTATCCTGAAACTGATAGGCTATGATGTAGAGGTACTTCCGATGAGCAATGAGGTAAGCGCCGAACTCGGCTTGAAGTTTGCCAACAACGAAGTCTGCTATCCGGCAACACTCATCGTCGGCGACATCATCAAAGCCTTGAAATCAGGCAGATACGACCTGAACAATACAGCAGTAGTGATGAGTCAGACGGGCGGCCAGTGTCGCGCAACCAACTACGCTGGTCTCATCAAGCGTGCGATGATTTCCAATGGATTCCAGGACATTCCGCTGCTCACGCTCGGTGTAACAGCCTCAACAGGCGAAGCATCAGGCTCAACAGACGACAAGCAAGACTACAACGAGCAGGACGGCTTCAATGTGCCTTGGCTGAAATACAGTCAGATTATCGTTACCGCCATTTTCTATGGCGATGCAATCAACGAGATGTACAACGCCTGCATCGTAAGAGAGCGTAAACCGGGCATTGCCAGAGAGTTGCGCGATAAATACATGCAGCTGATAGACGGACCTATCGCCCAGAATTCAGCCAAAGGACTCATCCGACTCCTGGAACAGGCAGCCGAAGAATTCAACCAGATGACCCTCGACAGAGAACTGCCGAAGGTAGGAATCGTAGGCGAAATCTTCCTGAAGTTCAATCCTTTCGCCCACCAGTTCCTGGAGCAGAACATCATCTCGCGCGGCATAGAGGTGGTTCCGCCTCTGCTTGCCCCTTTCTTCCTGCAGGAATTTGTGAACGTGGAGATACAGAAACACATGCGGCTGAGTTGCACCAAAGTGCCCGATTTCATCATCAAGGGCGCTTATCAGGCGCTGATAGGCAGAAGATTGCGCCAGGTAAACAAGGCAGCCGGCAAGTTCCGCTACTTCCGTCCGTTCACCAATATCTATGATGATGCGAAGGACGTACAGGGACTGGTTTCGCTCGCAGCCCAGTTTGGCGAAGGCTGGCTTCTGCCTGCCGACATCGTAGGTTACATCCGTGATGGCGTGAACAACATCATCTCGCTCCAGCCTTTCGGCTGCATCGCTAACCACGTGATTTCCAAGGGCATCGAGAAACGTCTCCACGACCGTTTCCCAATGCTCAACCTCGTATCGCTCGACTTCGATTCCGGTGTTTCAGAGGTAAACGTCACCAACCGACTGCTCCTCTTCCTGGACAGCATCGCAAAATAAGACAAGCCAGACCCATGTACGGCAAAACACCGTATATGGGTCTTTCCGTCTTTCATCCCTCAAAAAATCACTCTAAAAAATACAAAAAACCGTAGCTATTTCTTTGTCATTCAAGAAAATAATCGTATCTTTGCACTCAAATTTTATTGAGACATTAAGAAAATGAGTAAAGATACATTAACTCATCAGCTGACAGAGACCATCGAGGAGCTTTCGAGCGCCGAATCTTTGAAGGGTCTCTTCCATCAGCATCGAGACGGGAATCCACTTCCTTCGGGCAAGGCGCTCGAAGAAATCATCAGTTTGTCCCGTTCTATCCTCTTTCCGGGATATTTCGGCAATTCTTCGGTAAATATCTCAACCATCAAATATCATATTGGAGTAAGAGTAGAGAAACTCTATGAGATGCTGTCAGAGCAGATTCTCGCCGGTCTCTGCTTCGCCAACGACTGCGAAACGGAAACCCAGGCTGAACTGCAGCACCAGCGTGCCAAGGCAGGCGTGATTGCAGCCAAGGCAATCATGGAATTTCCGAGACTGCGCAAGATTCTGGCTACCGATGTAGAGGCTGCCTACGAGGGCGACCCGGCTGCCATGAGCCACGGAGAAATCATCTCCTGCTACCCGGTCATCAAGGCGATTACCAACTACCGCATCGCTCACGTGCTGCACGAACTGGGAGTGCCGCTCATTCCGAGAATGATGACCGAACTGGCGCATTCGGAAACCGGTATTGATATTAACCCGGAGGCTACCATCGGCAAGCACTTCACCATCGACCACGGTACGGGTGTGGTGATTGGAGCTACCTGCATCATCGGCGACAATGTGAAACTCTACCAGGGTGTAACCCTCGGAGCCAAGAGTTTCCCTCTCGATAAGGACGGCAATCCTATCAAGGGAATCCCTCGCCACCCTATCCTCGAAAATGATGTCATCGTCTACGCCAATGCCACCATCCTCGGTCGCATCACCATCGGAGAAGGCTGCGTAGTGGGAGCCAACGTATGGGTTACCAAGGATATGAAACCGAAAACAAAGAAATATAAAAAAGAAAAACAAAGTTTATTAGATATAGAATTCAATAATGGAACAGGAATTTGAACTCATTGCCAAGACCTTCATGGGCCTCGAGCCTGTCTTGGCTGAAGAGCTCACCCAGTTGGGTGCCAATAATGTACAGATCGGTCGCCGCATGGTGTCTTTCACAGGCGACAAGGAAATGATGTATCGTGCTAACTTCCAGTTGCACACAGCCATCCGTATCTTAAAGCCTATCAAGCACTTCAAGGCTAGAAGCGCTGAAGAGGTGTATGATCAGATTCAGAAGATCAAGTGGGATGACATCTTAGACGTGAAGAAGACTTTCTCTGTTGACTCAGTAGTCTACTCAGAGGAGTTCCGCAACTCACGCTTCGTAACCTACAAGGTAAAGGATGCGATTGTTGACTGGTTCCGCGAGAAGCAGGGTACACGTCCAAATATCAGCGTATCTAACCCGGATATCCGCCTCAACATCCACATTGCAGAAGACAATGCCACCTTGAGTCTCGATTCGAGTGGTGAGAGTCTGCACCGCCGTGGCTACCGCCAGGAGCAGGTAGAGGCTCCTCTGAACGAGGTTCTCGCTGCAGGTATGATTCTGATGACCGGCTGGAAGGGCGAATGCGATTTCATCGACCCGATGTGTGGTTCAGGTACCATCGCCATCGAAGCTGCCCTCATCGCCCGCAACATCTCTCCAGGTGTATTCCGCAAGGAGTTTGCCTTCGAGAAGTGGAACGATTTCGACCAGGATCTCTTCGATATGATTTATAACGACGACTCTCAGGAGCGCGAGTTCGAGCACCATATCTATGGTTACGATGTTGACATGAAGGCTGTCAATACAGCTAATCTCAACGTTCGTGCTGCCGGTCTCAGCAAGGACATCACCATCTCACAGGCTGATTTCAAGGACTTCACCCAGCCAGCAGAGAAGAGCATCATCGTGATGAACCCTCCATACGGCGAGCGCATCTCTACCCCTAACCTGCTGAACACCTACAAGATGATTGGCGAGCGATTCAAGCGTGCCTTCGCAGGCAACGAGGCTTGGGTATTGAGCTACCGCGAGGAGTGCTTCGAGCAGATTGGACTGAAGCCATCTATCAAGATTCCGGTATATAACGGAAGTCTGGAGTGCGAGTTCCGCAAGTATGTGATGTTCGACGGCAAGATGAAGGAGTTCCGTTCTGAGGGCGGTATCGTGAAGACTGAGCGCGAGAAGAGCGAGATGGCGCAGAAGCACCGTTTCAAGAAGGAGCGCGAGTTCAAGAAGCGTGTGAGCGAGGAGACTGAGAACGAGGAGGCAGATATCCGCAGCTTCCAGTTCCACAGCCATCGCCTGGAGGACTTCGAGAAGCGCCGCAATGAGATTCGCCGTGGCGGACGTCCACGTGTGGGTGCTGCCGGAAGACGCAACGATGATGATGACCGCAAGGGCGGCCGCAGCTTCGGAGGCAAGCGCAGTGGCGACCGTAACGACCGTAACAACAAGCGCGGTGGTTTCAAGGGAGACCGTAATGACAAGCGCGGTGGTTTCAAGGGAGACCGCAGAGGTGGCAAGAACTTCGGAGGAAAGCGT
>ERZ650312.2365-NODE-2365-length-10328-cov-38.821571_pt1 | contig 10328 bp, 9 predicted proteins | sample MGYA00376248_ERZ650312 | MGnify/ENA primary metagenome ERZ650312 (study PRJEB26733, sample SAMN07839316) | wastewater metagenome | biome: urban; feature: wastewater treatment plant; material: waste water | place: USA: North Carolina | collected 2016-07-28 ... | reverse complement strand
GAAAGTATAATTTAATTTAATTTATTTGTCAAGGATAATTTTTATTATTTAGAAAGTTGTTTCTATTTTTAAGATATTAGTAATTCCCAAATTAAAGTTTGGGAATTATAGAAGGAAAAATTACTTATTTTTTACCTTCAACTATTATTAAAAATTCTCTTCTAAATTTAAGTGGATTACTAATTGTAGGGATTGGTGTTTTACTTCCACCAGTTCCTTGAATAATAATGGTTCCAGCATTTAAAATTCTATCAATAATAGTTTGTGAAACTTGTAAACTTTCAACACCAGAATGGCTAAGTTCAATAGTATCTCTTCGTAATAAGCCAAATTTTGCAATTACTCTTTTTGATGTAATAACTAATTCAGTTGTTTTAACAAAAACAATAGCCATTAAAAAAGACAATAAGCCAACTAAACCAAAAAAGCCAACTATATACATTAAAATAGTATTTTCACTATAATCTGTAAGCATAAAAAGGAGAGCAAGTATTGGTAAAATAACCCCTCTATATATTATCCAATGTATCTTAGCTTTATATACTATTTCCTCGTTTGGCAGTAAATTATTTTCTACATATCCCATTTTGCGTTTTCCTTTTTGATTTTATTTTATATCATTTTTTAAAGCTGGTTGCCCTAGCTCTACTAAATTTGCATTTGATTTAGAAAAATACTCTTCCCAAAAGTTTTTTAAAGATATTAAAATCTTTGGGTCTCTGTATGTTGTGCTATTTTTTCCAGTTACTATTCCTGTTCCCACAACATACAAAGAAGCTCCTCCAAAATCGCTAATAAGATTATTCTTTTCAACTATTTGTATCTCTTTTTTTGAATCAATTATTCTTGTAGTTCCTTTTGAATAAAAAGAGCTAATAGTTGAATTTTCTAATAAATCTGAAGCTAGAATTACTATTTTCTCATCTGCTTCTATTTTTGAAATAACATTTTTACCAAAATCATCTAAAGCATAAAAAATATCAGATTTTGCAATCTCTTCATCTGGTTTTAAAAAAGATTTTTTTATATTTTCTACAGTTTGTACTTTTGCAAAACCAACTTGATCTTTTAAACACTTATCAATCTTTTTCAGACTATCTTTTCTTTCATTATATCTTTGTTTATCATCTAGTGGTTTATCTAGCTTAAACTCAAAAACCTTTTCATTGTAGTGATTTCCTATAAATGCAGAGAATTTAGCAATATAGATATAATTTCCAGCTTCAATATGTTTTATACTGTTTTTCAAAATCTGTTCTTGCAAACTATTATTAAAAAATGTTGTTTCATCGATAAGAACAAAAATTGCTTTATCTATTTTTGTATCTGGCTTAGCTTCACTTTTATAAATATCATAACAAGAACTATTTGCATTTAAAGATAAAAAAGCTAATGCAGATAAAATAAAATATTTTAAAATTCTCATACTAACTCCAACTTTTTTCCATCTTTTGAACAATATTGAATATCAATAGTATAAGTTGTTTTACACTCTGGACAAGTTGGTATTAACTCTTTTAATACCACTTTTTCTCCACAAGAGTTACAAAAATTTGAGTTTTCTTCTAAAGTGGCATTACAATTTTTACAAGCTAAAGTCTCTTTTTTTACCTCAGTCCCACAAGATGTACAAAAATTTGAATTTTCATCTAAATTAGAGTTACAATTTTTACATAAAATAGTACTACTTTTTACTATTTCAACTTTTGGCTCATCTTTCTTAATTTCACTTTTTACATAAACTTGCTCTTTTGTTTTTTCTATATCATTATGAAAATTTAAATTTTCCCTAGCTTCATTTTTTACATACTCTTTAAAAGTTCTATAATCTTTTGTTTTAAGCATCTCCATCTCTTTTGCAGATGTTGAAATCATAGTTCCTTTTTGGTACATTTTTTGTTGTAAAAGCTTTAGCTTTTGTTCAGCAATTTTTACAATATTATCTTTTTCTCTTTTAAAGTAGTTTATAAAATCTTGTTTTGTTCTAAAATCACTTGAATCTTCAAAAGCAATTTGACTCTCTTTTCCTACAAATCCCCACTTAAATCCAAATAAAATTCCTAAAAGTTGAATAAATACAAAAAGAACTGCTAAAACTATAAATGTAGCCCAACCACCTTTTCTATCACTATCTTGAGCTTCATCAAAAGCTTTTGTGTCAGCATTCTCTTGTGTTTGTACTAAAGAAGTAGGTAAAGATTGTTCATAAACATTTGTTTGTGTCATTGATTTCTCTTCAGTTAGCTGTTTTTCTAAAACCTGCCCTCTTACATATGTAGCTCCAATTGCAATTACAACTACAAAAATTGCAGTTACTATTGAAATAATCCAAGTTGGAGTAACAGTTGCATTTGTACTAACTCGATTTAAAAGTTGTGAATAATTTTTTTCTTCATCATCAATATTGTTATTCTCTAACTTTACTTTACTATCTGGTTCTAAATTCTTTTTATCTTCTCTTCTATCATTTGAATAATAAGTTCTTATTTTCTTTAAAATGCTATTTTTATATACTTCATGACCTGTCCAATGCGTAAAACCTACAAGAATAATTGAAATTATTAAAGCAATACCAAATGCACCATATTGTTGAAGTGATTCACTAGCTCCTGGAATTGTAAATCCAGCCAAAACATAAGCAAACCCTAAAGCTTCCAAAATAACCAATGCAAAAACAACAATCCACATAATAAGAGGAAATGGTTTTCTTCCTAGTTCATCAGCTTTAGATAAATATGATTTACATCTATCATAGTGCTCTGGGTCTTTATCAAATCTATCATAGTATCTATGGAAATCTGAACAAAGTGTAGTCTCACTACTAAACCAACCTTTTTCATCAACACTTGTAATATCTTTAGAAAGCTTAGATATTTTTCCAATTATTGGAAAACTATACCATGTGCAAGTCCACCAAAATTTAACTCTATCCCAATATTTCATTATAATAACAGCTGTTATTAATGAAAGTAAAATTATTGATATTAATAACCTTTGAGTTACCAAAAAATCCTCTAAAAACTCTATCATCTTTTCCCCTTTTTCTATTTTATTCTTGCTATATCAAACTCTTTTTCAAAAATTTGACTATTTTTTGTGTAGTACAAAATACCTTTTGAACTATTTACATTTTTCTCATCAAACACTATATCCATACACTTCATTTGAGTATCTGTCTCATCAAAAAAGACTCTATATATAAGACCTTGTGTCCCTTGATAAGTATTTATTGAAGTTGTTAGTTCCAAAGTTGGTTTTGCATCTTTTTCACCCTTATAATCACTATAAAAAGTTGCTTTTGGGTAAGTTGAAGCAGTTGAGCCATTTTCCAATACAGCTACTGGACTTATAGCAATCAAACTTCCATTTATATTTGTAACAAATGGCACACTATTTAAACCTTTTTTATAGTCAATAGTTTTATGAACAACTTTATTAGTTTCAAGAGACTTTACATCTGCTTTTGCTCTTGGTTTATCTGCTAAACAATTTTGATACATACTTGTAGATGCACTTGCTTGTGCTTTTGTAATAAAAGAAAAACTACTTGATTGAACAATAGATTCTCCAAAATTTGTCTTTAAAGCAAAGCTATTATCTACAACTTTTTTACCTTGGAAATCAAAAATATCTTTTGAAGAGCTTATCTCTTTAATGCTCTCTTTTTGTTTTGTGTCTGATAACTCTATATTTGTTTTTGATATTTTTTTATTTTCTTCTTCTATTTTATTGTTTGTAGTCTTTTTTACTGTAGTATCTTGTTGTATAACTTGATTTGATTTTTTATTTTTTGTTAATACAACATTTTTTGGTTCAACTTTTTTGAAAAACTCAGGATTTGAAGTTTTTGAAGCATATTTTAAAATATCATTTTCATCTTTTAATTCAACAATTTCAACTCTTCTATTTTTAGAAGCACCCTCTATTGTATTATTATTTGCAATAGGATTATTTTCACCAGCTCCTAAAAAGTAAATATTTGATTTTTTAACTCCATTTTTACTAAAAATATCACCAACATTTTTAGCTCTATCTTCTGATAACTTTTGATTATATGAAGAGTTTCCACTATCATCTGTATGACCAATTATTAGGATTTTTTTATCGCTATTTTTGTACTCATTTGCAATTTTTCCAAAAACTTGTTCAGATTTTTTACTTAAATTGCTTGAGTTTAGTGCAAATTGTTCTTCATCTGAAAAAACAGTAAAAGAATCTCCTATAACATTTTTACTATCAACTTTTTCATTTGAATTTTGAGATAGAACTTGATTGTCATTTTGTACAATATTTTGAGAAACAACTTCAATTTTCTCTTCTTTAGATAATTTTGCTAGATTTTCTCTTCTTGTATCAATTTCATTTCCAATTAAATATCCAATTCCACCACCAACTAATGCGCCAATTACTAAGCCAGCATCACCACCTAATTGTTTACCAATAACAGCTCCAGCTCCAGCTCCAACAGCAGTTCCGCCAATTTTTCCAGCATTTTGTTCTAATACCGCAGCACAACCACCAAATAAAAGTAAACAAGATGTTGTAACTGCAATAGTTTTTGTAATATATAATTTATTTAATAACAATTTAAAATTCTCCCCTAAATAGATAATCTTTATAAAAAGAGCTTAATCCTCTTCTTTTTTATTTTCCTCTTTTCCTTCATTTTTTTCAATATCAGATTCTTTAGTTTTAATATCTTCTTTCACATCACTTTTATCTAAACTATCGCTATGTAAATCTTCACCTTCAAAAACTATTCCACCATGTTCTTTTATAATCTCTCTAACTCTTTCACCTGTAATTACCTCTATTTCAAGTAATTCAGAAGTCATTTGTTCAATTGCATCTTTATTATCTCTTAAAGCTTGCAACACAACTTGATATCTTTCATTTAAAGTAGTTTTTACATGATCATCTAAATCTTTTGCCATAGCATCTGAGAAATCTTTTTGAGTTTGTCCACCTAAGAACTGATTTGTTCTTCTTTCTAGTACCATAAGCCCAGCTATATCACTCATTCCATAAATAGTTGCCATAGATTTGATAATATTTGTAGCTCTCTCTAAATCATTTCCAGCACCCGTACTAATCTCTCCTATAAATACCTCTTCAGCAGCTCTTCCACCTAATAAAACATCAACTTCAGCTATTAGCTCATGTTTTTGCATTAAATATTTATTCTCTTCAGGAGTATTTAGTGTATATCCAAGTGCAGCTAAACCTCTTGGAACAATAGATACTTTATTTACTTTTTTAGCACCTTTTGTAATTTCAGCCATAACTGCATGTCCACTTTCATGATAAGCAACAATTTTTCTCTCTTTTGGAGATATTCTTCTTGATTTTTTTTCAAGTCCAGCTATTTGTCTCTCAACAGCCTCTTTAAAATCACTTGGCTCTACTTCCTCTTTATTTGCACGTCCAGCTAAAAGAGCAGCTTCATTTATAATATTTGCTAAATCAGCACCAGCAAGTCCTGCTGTCATCTTTGCAACCTCTTTTAAATCTACATCTTTTGAAATTTTTACATCTTTAATATGAACATTTAAAATCTCAATTCTTCCTTCATAATCAGGTTTATCAACTAAAACTTGTCTATCAAATCTTCCTGGTCTTAAAAGTGCTGGATCTAAAACTTCAGGTCTATTTGTAGCTGCAAGAACTATTACAGGAGCTGTTTCAGTAGAAAATCCATCCATCTCTGCTAAAAGTTGATTTAAAGTCTGCTCTCTCTCATCATTTCCACCCATTGGTCCGCCAGAGGCTCTGCTTTTACCAATAGCATCAATCTCATCAATAAAAATAATAGCAGGAGCTACTTTTTTTGCTTGTTCAAATAAATCTCTAACTCTACTAGCTCCAACTCCTACAAACATCTCAATAAATGCAGATCCTGAAACAGATAAAAATTGAACATCAGCCTCTCCAGCAACTGCTTTTGCTAAAAGTGTTTTACCTGTACCTGGAGGACCTACAAGTAATACACCTTTTGGAATTTGAGCTCCAAGTCTTACATATCTATCTGGTGCTTTTAAGAAATCTACAACTTCTCTAACCTCTTCTTTAGCCTCTTTATTTCCAGCCATATCATCAAATTTTACATTTGGTTTTTCAGAATTTATCATCTTTTTAGATGAACCAATTCCAAGGATTCCACCACTTCCACCACCCATAGATTTTTGCATTCTTTTAACCAAAAACATCCAAATAGCAAAAAATAAAAATATTGGTAAAACCCATCCAAAAAGAATATCAGATAGAAGATTCTCTTCGCTTATTCCACCATAAGAGATACCACTTTTTTCCAACTCAGGAATTAATGTCTCATCAGGAACAACTCTTCTTGCTGTATAAGTAACTCTTTGCATTCCATCATTTTTACTAACAGCTCTAATTAGAGTATTTCCAATACCAACATACTCAATTTTTCCACTTACAATAAGTTTTTTTAACTCAGAATATGTAATTGTTTTGCTTACATTACTTCCATAAGCTTGAATATTTGAATTTGTAGCATTTGTTTCACTATCAGGAAAAATTGCTTTAAATGCAAAAATTGTTACAAGCGAAAATGCAACAAATATCAAAAGTGGATTATTGTTAAAAAAATTATTGTTATTATTTTGATTATTGTTTGGATTGTTATTTTGTTGTTTATTCATCATTATTTATATCCCTCTTATTTTTTAAATACCATTGTTACCCACTCATTTTTGTGAATAATTTTTAGCTCTTTTAAATTAGAAAATTTACTTAAAACTCTCTTTTCATGTTTATCTAAAATACCAGAAACTATTATAATTCCACCATCTTTTGTAGAATTTATCAAATCATCTGATATCATAACAAGAACATCTGCAATAATATTTGCCAAAACTACATCATATTTTTCTTTGGCAAAATTTACAGAACCAATCCAAGATTTATTTATCTCTTGATTATTTAAAGCAAAATTTGATTTTGTACTCTCTATACAAATTTCATCTGTATCACAAACATCAACAACTGCACCTTTTTTTGCAGCTGCAATTGCTAAAATACCACTTCCTGTTCCAACATCTAATAAGCTATCACCTTTTTTTACAAACTCATCAATTGCTAATAAACAAGAAGAAGTTGTTTCGTGGTGTCCTGAACCAAAAGCAAGTGCTGGGTCTATTAAAATATCAATTTTTCCCTCTTTTGCTTCACTCCATGATGGTCGCACATAAAAGCTTCCAACTTCAACAGCTTGTATAGAGTCTTGATATTTTTTTATCCAATCTATACTCTCTTTTTTTTCACATTTTATATAACATTTTGTATTTAATGCTTTTGCAAATTTTTCAAGTGGTTCCTGAAAATCTTCAAGGCTCTCTTCACTTCTAACAATTATTTCGCCATCATTTTCTTCAATTGCATCATCTGTAAGTGATAAAATTAGATTTAAAAACAGTTCATAATTATCTTCTGGTTTTATTAGTAATTCAAAATACTCTTTTGACAAATAAAAATTCCTTTATATTTTTTTAAAAACTCAATATTCTATCTAAATAACTTTTTAATCAAATTAAATCTAAAAAAAGCTCTCTATTAAATCTCTCATTATATTTTTGTCACTAATTTGATTTACTAAATCTCTAAACTCATTTGCCCCTGTATAACCTTTTGAATAAGCGTGTAACAATTTTCTAAAAATTATAGCTCCATAGTCTCCATGAAACTCAAGCATTTTGTCATAGTGTTCTAAAATAATCTCTTTTTTTATAGAATTATCAATATCTTCAAGCTCATGTTTTAATTGATAAAAAACCCAAGGTTTACCAATAGCACCTCGTCCTATCATAACACCATCAGCTTTTGTGTACTCTAAAACCTCTTTTGCTTTTTTATAATCTTTTATATCACCATTTGCAATAACTGGAATTGAAATAGCCTCTTTCATCTGTTTAATTGCATCATAATCTACAGGTGCTTTATATTTTCCAGCTCTTGTTCTTCCATGAACTGATACAAAATCAACTCCACAAGCTTCAACCGCTTTTCCAATTTCAACTGGAATTTTTTCATTAACTCCAAGCCTTACTTTTGCACTTGTGTACTCTTTTTTTGAGTATTTTTTGATAGTACTTAAAATCTCTTCAAGCTTTTTTAAATCACCTAAAAGATTAGAACCTGAACCATGAGAGAATACTTTAGGAGCAGGACAACCGCAGTTTAAATCAATTCCATCAATTCCTTCAACATCATTTAATATTTCAACTGCTTCTCTTACAAGTTGAGCACTATTTCCAGCAATTTGTACAAAATATGGGTCTTCTGAAGGAGACTTTTCTATCATCTTAAGTGTTCTTGCACTTTTATAAACCAAAGCATTTGAACTTATCATCTCTGAAATTGTAAGATCAGCTCCAAACTTTTTAACAACACTTCTAAAAGGTAAATCTGTATAACCAGCAAGTGGAGCAAGCACTATAAGAGGCTTGCTAAAATCTAATTTTTTTTTCATTCTTAGTTATACGACAAGCTTTCCAAACTATAATGTTTTCCAGCATCTTTTAGTTCAATTAGTGCTTTAAAAGGTGCGAAATCATTACCTTCTCTATTTGCTAAATTTTCTCTTAGTTTATCTTTCATCTCAAATTCACTCAAAATATATAAATATGCAACTGTAGCTTCTTCTTGTTCTTGTGAAATTTTTTCAAAAAGTTCTATTAAAACATCTGGATTCAGACTATTTTTATATTTTTTAGCAAGTTGAATATAATCATCTTTTGAAAGTTTTATATTTTTAACAAGTTCTAAAATTTCGTTATTTTCAAATCCAAATTCACTATTTTCAATATTTTTTTCTAAAAGTTTAATTGTAAGTTCTTTATCAAGATTTACATTTTTGTAAATCTTTTTAATTGTTGTCATACTTTTTTCACTCAAAGATTTCAAAAATGCTACTTTTACAATATCACTATCATATTTTTCAGCTTTTTTTACAATATCAACAGCAAAATCAACTTGTGAATTTATTTTATTTATTAAGTTCTGTTTTCCTAAAGATGATTTTTCATCAACTTTTAGATTTTTATCAACATAAATACCATTGTTTACATTTTGTATGGCAGCAACAGTTTTGTTTAATTCTTCATTTGTAGAACTAAATATCTCTTTTGGTACTTCAAGATTTAATTGAGTTAAAATATTTGCCAACTCTTTTTGTTTTCTTGTTCTAAAACCAATTTTATGCTCTTTATTTAGTAGTTTTAATTTAATTAATTCAACCATATTATCTAAATCACTATCTACTAATCTAAGTTTAAAATAGTTAATAAGCCCGTAAAAAATAATATGGATATAAGTTAAAAGACTTAAAAAAATTATAGGTAAAACAAACCAAACAGAAACAGGTAAAGTTTCACTAAAACCAAATAAACTAAGAGTATATTCTCCAAGTTCTAAACTATGAACAAAACCAAACAATACTATTATTAAAAGTATTGTTGAAATTATATAACTTTTAAGACCCATCTTCTTTTTTCCTTTTTGAAGAGTTAATTGTGTTTTATTATACAAAAAAGTTTATAAATTACTTATGATATGGATGATTATTTATAATACTTAAAGATCTAAATATCTGTTCTGATAGTATCAAAGTGGCAATTTTATGGGCAAATGTAAGATTACTTAGGGAAATTACACTATCACAAAGAGATAAAAACTCATTTTCAAAACCAAAAGCTCCACCTATGAAAAAATTTACCTCATTTTTATCTTCCAAAAGCTTAGAAAAAGCAAAACTATCGACACTTTTACCTAAAACATCAAGAGCTATATTGTAACCTTTCAAATATGGTAAATAACTTTTTGTATATATTTTTTTTGATTCATTTTCTCCGATAGTTTGTGCTTTTGCTATATCTTTATTAAATATATAAAAAATTTCAACTTTTGCATATTTACTAGACATTTTAATAAACTCTTTAATAAGTTTATCAAAATCATCATTACTTGGTTTTACTATTGAGTAAATGTTAATTTTCATTTAAAATAGCACTTCCAACGCAATTAAATTTTGTATTTTTGATAATATCATCAACTTTTACACCACCAATAGCACAAACAGGATGTTTAGACATTTTTGCCAAATATTGTAGTTTTTCACCCAAAATATTTGAAATATCTTTTGTATTTGTAGCTTTGTAAGCACCTAAACCAATCATATCAAGCTCAAAATTATTTGCTTCTAGAATTTCTAGTTCATTGTGAGTTGATAGTCCTAAAAGTTTATTTTTTACTCTTTTTCGTAAAAGTTTTATAGCTAATTTTTTATCTTTGTCTATCTTTAAAACATC
>ERZ650312.2363-NODE-2363-length-10336-cov-6.746036_pt1 | contig 10336 bp, 7 predicted proteins | sample MGYA00376248_ERZ650312 | MGnify/ENA primary metagenome ERZ650312 (study PRJEB26733, sample SAMN07839316) | wastewater metagenome | biome: urban; feature: wastewater treatment plant; material: waste water | place: USA: North Carolina | collected 2016-07-28 ... | reverse complement strand
CAATAATCACAAGATCCTTAGTCTTGCTCGTCTGCCAGTTCCGACACTTCCGCATATATTTGATTTTCTGTCGCTTGTCTCACGCGACTTTGATATAATATCAAATCAAACCAAATATGTCAACACTTAATTTCTATTTTTACATATATTTTTCATTTATTATGCATTTAAGCTAGTCCAGCCCCGCCTTTATCCGGTCCTGTATATTGACCAGACACTGTAGGAGAACAGGATTGAACTGTCCGCACTCTCCATCCAGAATCATCTGCATTGCCTTTTCATGTGAAAACGCTCTCTTGTACACACGATCGCTTGTCAGGGCATCATATACATCAGCTACAGATACCACCTGTGCCGAGATTGGTATATCCAAAATGAATAGCATGGGCTTTTTCTATATCTTCTTCTTGCATGTTACATCTTCTTCGTCAGATATATTTCTCCTCAAAGCTTTCTATGCACATTGGCTTATCGAAGAAATACCCTTGTATGTAATATATTCCCATCTTCTTAATTATAGCATATTGCCTGTCAGTCTCAACTCCCTCCACGCAGACATGTACTCCTATTGTGTTGGCAAGCTCTGTAACCATCTTGACAAATGCATCAGAAAAATCATCCTCCCCAAGATGCTCAATGAAGCATTTATCTATTTTAATGATATCAAGAGGCATCTCCCTGATATGGTTGAGTGATGAATATCCTGTACCAAAATCATCCAGTGCAACCTTAACACCAAGCGCCTTTATCTCACTGAGTATCCGCTTCATGCGCACCATGTCATTGATTGCCAGACTCTCTGTCACCTCAAGACACAGATTTCCCGGTTCTATGCCCACCTCGTCAATTATGCCTTTGATTTTCTTAACTATGTCATTCTGCAGCAGCTGCACCACAGACAGATTTACGTTGACCTTGTAGTCAGGATGTCCCATGTCATTCCAGTACCTGCAGTGCTTCGCCGCCTCTCTTAATACATGCTCCCCGATTGGGTTTATAAGCCCAAGATACTCAGCAAGCGGTATAAAGTCAACCGGATTTATAAAGCCCATGGTTGCTGAATTCCATCTGACAAGAGCCTCTGCACCTGCACAGACATCCTCCCCCTTCACGTTTATAATCGGCTGAAAGTACACGGTGAACTCATCGCACTCATTCATTGTGGCTTTTCTCATGTGCTTTTCAAGATCAAGACGCTTTGTGCTTGTGCCATCAATACCCTCGTTGTAGAACTCTATACGGTTTTTTCCTTCTTTCTTAGCATTGAAAAGAGCTATATCAGCTCTTCTTATGACATCCTCCACAGTTCTTGCATCTGTCGGGAAAAATGCCACTCCGGCACTTATTGTACAGTAATAGTCCTCTCCCTTCAAGAACCACGGTCTGACAAATATCTGCTGTATATCATTAATGATACTCTCCAGCCTGTCAACAGAGCTGCCTGTCACTATGACGATAAACTCATCGCCACCCATCCTGTAGCAGTGGTTCTCAATTCCCTTCACCTGTGTCAGGCTATGCGATATAGCTTTTAAAAGCACATCTCCGTACTGATGGCCAAGCCCGTCATTTATATGCTTGAAATCATCCAGATCTATATAAATCATCGCACCTCTGGTGTCGTTTTTCACTGAATCATCTATAAACTTAGCCAGATCCTGCTCACATCTCATCCTGTTATATAGCCCTGTCAGGAAATCATTATTGGCCTGGTTCTCAATGCGCTGCTGATAACGCTTCTTCTGTGTGATATCATACATTGTAACAAGCTGCACCTTGCGGCCATCCACCCACGCTATGCCTGTGCGATGAATATCAAACCACTTGTCCTCCTCCGTCACGTAGACCTCTGTAAAGCTCCGGCTCTCTGCAGTATGGGAAAAAATATATTTTTCCAGCTTGTTCTGTTCGATAATATTTGAAAGCAGCTGCTTACAGTAATTATTCATGTAAAGTATCTCTGACTTAGACATATCAGCCACGTATATACCGCAGCCGGAGTTTTCCAGTATCGCTTCGAGCGAAGCATAGGAGCCTGCAAGCGAGTTGGTTGTTATCTTTTTTGTGAGAATACTTTGAATGACGCGCTTCGTATCATTTAAAAACTTCACATCATATTTTTCCCAGCTTCTGTCATCCTTCTCATCAAAAAAGCACACATACATCTGAGTCCTGTTATCTATATTTACAGGCTGGAATATGGCTGCCCTCATAGCCTGCTTCTCCATGAAAAGGCGGAATTTCTCCGGCATCACAGAGTCTGATGATATAATGTAAGGCTTTCCGGTGAAAAAAGGCACCTCGGTAATTGATATTGTATCAAACGGCTTTCTGCCATAGCTTACAATCACATCCAAATGCATGCCGTCCACGTTTTTGCGGATGATAAAAGCACCGGTAAGCTTTATGGTAGTAACTGCACTCTCCAGTGCTTTTTGAGCCATATCAGTAAAGCTTCCATCCATCTCAAGCAGTTTTATAACAGAATTGATAGCCTCAAGCATATGAAACTGTTTCTTGATTTCCTCATCTGACTTCCTGATAAGCGAAAGTGCCTCATTCGCAGCATCCTCATCTCTCTTTGTGATCAAAAGCTGTCTGGTCATAGTTTCCAGGAACTCAATTGTTCTGTTAAGACGCGCTTCACTGGTAATAATTATGCCATCAGGAAGCAGGTTTCTCTCATCATTAGACATCTGCTCATCAATTACCGCAGCTATAATCCAATATATATCGTGGGTATTGTCCACTCTTACAATCAGACCATACAGCCTGATATAGTCCTTATCCAGAGGTTCATCTATGAGATTCTCAACCCTGCAGTCCGACAGTCTCAAAAGAAGGTTTTCGTATTTTTCCTCACCAATAAAGGTAAGCATACTCTTCCATTTATCGTTACATTGACACACCTCTGTCATGACTCCATCCTTTTTTGTCAGACACGACAAATATATTCCGTTGACCATACAGAAATAATCCTGTATTTTTTTTAAAAGCTTGGAATCTGACATATTTTCCTCCTAAAAACTCACACAAATCAATCCTCATATCTGATAACAAACAAATAAAAGTCATTCTTATCGAGAATACATGTCTCCTGAAGCAGACGGTATTCGACACGCAGCCTGATTTGTTTCTTCACAAACCCAATCTCATTTGAATACATGACTATGATTCCGCCGGATACCAGATGCTCTGCGGCCTTGTCGAAAAACCTCTCGTAAAAAAGCTCCATCTCCGCCTTGGTCTGTCGGTTACGAACCGGCATATCCGTAATCAGCTCATCAAATTTGTAGTCATGTCTGAAATCAAAGAAATCCCTGTGTATAAAATTAATTCTTGTTTTGGCAAACGCAGCATTCTCTCTGCCCATAGTGATTGCATCTCCATAGGTATCTGTAGCATATATCTCGCGTGCCGGAACTAAATGTGCGCGCTCTATAAGCAGTGTACCAACTCCGCAGAACGGATCCATGATTTGTGCCGTTTCCTTAAGATACGGCTTTGCAAGTGAAACAATAAGTGCCGCTTGTGACGGATGCATCGACGTAGGAAGCACATTCTTTCTGTATGCAAATCTATTATCCTGTATAGAACATAATCTCATGCAGACAAAATAATTGTCATTTTTTGTCGGTATGAGCTTAATCACCACGTCGTAATCATTTGGTGAATTGATCATCCTGCCCGCAAAATGCATATCGATAGCTTTCGCAAGCCTGCTCTGGTACGCCGCATCTGCCGTGCTCTCAATACGATAGTAAAACGGACCACCCTCACGGTGCATGCGTCTTAATATATCATACATATCTGACTCTGCAAGAAGTCCGGCTGCTTCCTGTGCATCCTTTGGCAGAAGCGATGCTGCATGTATGGTAAAGTACATTTTTCTGAATGTGCGCACCTGCATGATAAGAGGTATATTGTCAGTCTTTACAAGCACTCCAAGCGGATGCAGCTTTGTATCCTTAACCGGTATCTGACGTCGTACCACCTCTCTGTGAAGGCGGTTTGTCATCAGAAGCAGCTCAGCCTTTACTCCCTCGAGCACAGGTGTATGGTGCTTTATCCCATTATATTTAATCAAGATTTTATTTATCTCGTTTAATTCTTCCTCAATATGCTTCCTATTTTCAGCTGTGACCGTCATATGCTCAAGCTCTTTTGCACGCTCCATAAGCTGTGGCAAGAGCTCTTTGCAGTCCAGCTGTGACAGCGCCGCCAGATATGAGCCCTTTACAAAGCGCATCTGTTCAGCCTCGTATGCTTTAAAAACCTCATCAGAAAGCTGTGACATATGAAGATCTCCTATCAGAAGCGCTGCGTTCTTTCTGGTTTTTGCATCGTCTGCTCCCATAAACGACACAAGCAGCTCATCTTCTCCTGCAAGCAGCTTTAGAGCCTCTGCTAATGCATTTTCATCTTTAATCTCCTGTCTGAGGCTGCTCAGATTCTGACGTACATTCTCTTTTTTTAACAGATTTCCGATAATTTCCTTCATTTTTTAAATCATCCTTTAATTTATTGTATATTGTCAGTTTTGGCTTGCCTCTTCCTTTGGCACACCATTTTCTTCGATGTATGTATCCAGATCCTTGTGAAACTGCTCCCACGCATCCTCATGCTCCACGAAGTATAGCGGACACTTCTTGCCTGTCACATCGTAGTGCCTTATTACATCATCAGCACTCAGATCATACCGCCCCATAAGCCATGTGGTGAGCTCTATGAGCGACTGGTATGTGCTGTCGTTAAACTTTCCTGTCTCATCCTCTATACAGCACTCTATCGATATTGTGTCACTGTTTCTGTTATTAGATGCATACGATATCTCATTGCAAGGTATGCACTGCACTATCTCACCCTCTAATCCTATAACAAAGTGTGAGCTTGCTTTGGTCTTTTTGGTCTCTGCCAGGCCATTGAAATAGTCTCTGTTTTGTCTGGCTGACGTACCCGGATTTGCTGTATAATGGACAACTATGCCGTTTACCTTCTCTAGTGCCTTCTGTGGTCTGGAATACGGATTGGGTGTCAGCAGCTGTACATCAAGCTTTGGCTGTATAGGATTGTAAAGAGTACTGGTCACCTCTGCCTTTACTTCTTCCTGCTTTGCCTTTTTGCCCCTTAAAGCTCCCACAATGATTATCGTTGCAATTATAAGTATTATCATGCCTATAACAATGCCATTGCCAATAAGCTGCTTTCTTCTAACCTGGGCGCGGTGTCTCTTTCTATATTCTTCGCGCTTTCTCTGTCTTATCTTTTCATACTCGTCCATTTAATTATCCCCGGTTATCTCTTTTGTTTGCTTTTATATATCTATTCCAAGCTTTTATAAACATTTGCATACATATAAGAGTATATTAGCACAAATCGTCTTGTTATGCCACATAAAATAATACAAAAGCACCAGATATTACGACGTAACATAATACCCGGTGCTTTATTATAAATGTATATTCTTATTATTAATCACACTTAATCTCGTGAACCCATCCATCCGGTCCATCAATATGGCCCATCTGAATGCCTGTAAGTGTGTCACGAAGCTTCTTTGTGACAGGTCCCATCTCATCCATACCGCTTGGGAAGCAGATTTCCTTGCCGTGGTCTACAATCTTTCCTACCGGTGAGATTACTGCTGCTGTTCCGCAAAGTCCACACTCAGCAAAATCCTTTACCTCATCAAAGAGCACCTCTCTGTGCTCAACCTTGAGTCCTAAGTACTTCTCTGCAACTACCATCAGTGAACGGCGTGTGATTGATGGCAGGATGCTGTCTGATTTAGGTGTAACAAATGTGCCATCCTTTGTGATAAAGATGAAGTTTGCACCACCTGTCTCCTCTACCTTTGTACGTGTTGCAGGATCGAGGTACATATTCTCTGCAAAGCCCTGTGCATGTGCATCTACAATGGCATGAAGACTCATTGCATAGTTGAGTCCTGCCTTGATATGTCCTGTTCCGTGAGGTGCTGCTCTATCAAAGTCTGATACACGGATTGTGATTGGCTTTGCGCCACCCTTGAAGTATGGTCCTACAGGTGTTACAAGGATTCTGAACTGATACTCATCAGCAGGCTTTACACCGATTACTGCATTTGTTCCCATAATGTATGGTCTGATATAGAGTGTAGCACCTGAGCCGTATGGTGGAACCCATGCAGCATTTGCCTTTACTACTTCCTCAACTGCCTTTACAAATCTATCCTCCGGGAATACAGGCATCTCAAGTCTCTCACATGAATCCTTAAGACGCTGTGCGTTTAAGTCAGGTCTGAAGCAGACAATTCTGCCATCCTCTGTTGTGTATGCCTTAAGTCCCTCGAAGCATGTCTGTGCATACTGGAATACTCCCGCACACTCATTAAGTGTCACTGTATGATCCTTTGTGAGCTGTCCATCGTCCCACTTTCCATCTTTATAATTAGAAACATAGCTGTAATCTGTTTCCTGGTAGCCAAAACTAAGGTTTGACCAATCGATATCCTTCTTTTCCATCTTTATATCCTCCGTTTCTTTACGGATCCGATATAACCTAGCGTTATCATATATCGGGTCTACTATCATTTATGCTCATTCTAGTACAATAGAAAAAAAATGTCTAGTACTATTTTTTTATAATAACTATAACTTAAGTTTCTATATAGCTTTTTTTACTATTATAAGATAAGGCCTGACTTTTTCTTACTTTTTTCAATAGCTGTATTAAACCTTCCAAACGGACGCCCAAGCAGCAGTCCGATCACAAGCGATATTGCTATAAATATAAGAAGAATCGCAAGATCCTTGCAATAATCAAAGCGGTACATGCCTCCCACGCACTCTCTTAGGGCATTCATGGCATAGTTAAACGGCATGAACTTATACAGTGCTCTGTACACCTGCGGCAGCACCTCAACCGGGAATGTGCCGCCTGCGCCTGCCACCTGAATGACCATAATGACTACTGCTACAGCCTGTCCCACATTGCCCAAGGCTGCTGTGAGTGAGTACATAAGAAGCGTGAATACAAGGCTTGTCAGCGCGCTTGCGCACCAGAAAAGGAACGGATGCCTGCACTGTATTCCGACAAAGAACAAATCACCGAGCACTGTCACAAGTGTCTGAATCTGGCCTATCACAAAAAATGTGATATATCTGCCAAAAAACTTATGTACGCTGTTTACTTTGCCAAGTGATTTTATATCGTCAGTGTCCTTTACCTTTGTTTTCACAAGTGCAACAGTTATAAGACCTCCCACCCACAGAGCCAGCACTGTGTAAAACGGTGCCATGGCTGAGCCATATGTGGATATCTCATATATCTTCTGCTCATCCATAGACAGCGGTGATGTCACAAACTGCGCAATGAGTGTCGGATCTGTCTGAAGCAGCTTTACAATCTCATTAAACTGCTCATCGTTTGACAAATTATCAAATCCTGATATAACATTCTGCAAACCATCTCTGATCTGCTGTACATACTGTCTGGTATTTACAATATCTGCATTTCCTGATTTAAGAACTGCCGAATAGTCATCGAGTGCTTTTTGTATATCCGGGAAGCTGTTGTCCAAAGAACCAAGCATGGACTGTGTCTCAATAAGTGCATATTCTATATCATATACCGCTCCTGTGAGATTCGGTGACACGCTGTGGTCAAATGTATTTTTAAGTGTATCTATTGCAGACTTGGCACTTGACACATCCGCTTTTATTGATTCCTTAAGAAGCTTTAGCTTATCTGCCGTCAATTCAGTATCAGACTTAAGGTCTTTTATCTGTGTTTTAATGCTTTGGATATTATTTCTGACAGCCTCTATCTGCGAGCTATCAACTCCCTTTAAGCCTTGAATGGCGACAAGAGTATTCTCAGCAAGCTGCTCTACCGTATCAAAGCTAGCCACGGAAACAGATATATCCGCAGTATCGGCATCCGCTAATCCCGACGCATTTAAGAGCTGTATGGAGTTTTCCAGCACATCGAGCTGGCTGTTTATGTTTGATAAGCTTATGTCGACCATCTGTGTGATGGTTTGTGCTGTCTGCGCCCCCGAAAGCACCGATGACTGCATGCCGCTTACCGATGACTGTCCCCCGTCAATCAGCCCCTGCACACTCGGAAGCAGTGACTGTGTCGAGCCTATCAGGCTGTCTGCTGAATCCGTGAGCATGGCAAATGTATCGAGCATGCCTGCATATGTAGAAAGAGTCGTATCCATATCCTTTAGCTTGTCAACAACTGTTCCGGCCAGGTTATCGCCTGATTTGCCGTCTCCCACTATGAGCTCTCCCGACTTTGACGCTATCTCCGTAATCGTGCTCACCATTGAAGAGTTTACAGACTGCTGCACCGTGGTCTTGACCTTTGAGGTTATCTTTGTTGCTATGGCATTTTTCTTGCTGTTTTCATAGTATTCTATCTGCGGATTGACCGGCTCACCGCTTAGGAAGCTAAGCATATCAGCTGAAAAATCCTTCGGCACTATAAATGCTGCATAGCACTTTCCACTATAAACATACTCCAGTGCCTCTTTACTGCTATCTGTGAAAATCCAGCCAATTGCATCGTTTTCCTTCAGCCCCTTTATGACACTGTCTCCCATACATAGCTTTAAATCACCGATGCTCATCCCCTCATCCTCAGAATATACTGCTATGTGCATCTGTGATGTAGCTTCCTCTCCGTAAGGATCCCAGTTGGACATAATATTAAACCATGCGTACAAAGCCGGGATGATGCCAAGACCCATAATAATGACTATGGCAACCACATTTGTGGATATGCGTTTCAGGTCAGCCAGATATATTTGAAATATTTTTTTCATTGCTCGGCATCCTCCCCTGTACTTTGCTGCATCGTATCAAATTTCTGCTCCACTCTTTCGGCTATTTCCTGCACCCTGTCCTCAATCTGCACGACAGGACTCACGCTCATATTCTGCGCATCACAGCCGCTTATCTCATTCATCTTCTCCTGCAGCTTATAGTCCACATACTCGACTCCGATTAAATACACTGCGATAGCAAACAGACTCACTATCCACAGCACAAGAAAAATGATTTTGGAGCTGTCCGGCACAATCATCAGCAGCACAAGAAAAAAGAGCGGAATGATGTATATGCACCTTAATCCTATTTTTATCCGTTTTTGATTCTGCTCGTGAATGGTCTTTTCATATCCGACCAGCTTATCATACATCTCGCGCAGTCTCTTATCATCGGATAGCGGCTGCTCATTCACATTATTATTTGCATTATTATTCATATTCAATGATATTCTCAAACTGATTCCAAGCAGAATTGCGATAAGCATCGAAGCTGCCTTTTGGAACATACAGGATGACACGCTTGAAATCAGATTCACTGAAGACATCCTGAATCCTGGTCTTCCAGATGGCATTGCCGATGACTGGCGGCAAGGCGCTTCGGAAACAGATGCTGTGCAGATTCGGACTGTTCTCCACCATCTGCTTCATCACATGGAACTTGGTATCCGGAAACACCAGTTTCCTCAGATCGGGCTGATCGGCAAACGCCTTCTTTTCTATTTCATCTATCTTATAGGTCATTCCCTGGAAGTTCACCGTTTTAGGTACCTCGATACAGGAATCCTTGGAATTGGCAGCCCTGACCGATACGACTCCACCACCCCACGACTTATAAGCCAGGTTTCCTATCTTAAACTCTGCCACCACATCGTATCCACGAGGAGGTTCGTTCACCTTATTATATATAACCACTCCCGTAGTACATGCAGCCAATATTCCCGAAGAAATCCAGAAGGCAAGCAGGTTGCGATGCAGAGAATGAACATGCTGGCGCATGGCGGTCATGTTGGGATATCGTTCCTCCAACGGACGGAGGCAACGCTTCAATCCCAGGCGATAAGAGAAATTCAGCCTCATCTTATCCAGGATAACGCCCACGCTGTAGATATCATTGCGCACATCGGTAGGTCCGCCCTTCTGCTGTTCGGGAGAAACATATCCATCTGTTCCCGCCGGTTCCTTCAGTACGGCATAGCTGTCGGCATCAGCCAATCCGAAATCTATCAGCTTCAGCACACTCCCATTGCGGGTAACCATCATGTTGGAAGGTTTCAGGTCACGATGCACCACCTGCATATCGTGTACAAACTCAAGTACCACGAGCAGCTGGTTGGCGATATGCACCCTTTCCGCCTTGGAATGATGTTGCTGGAGCCACTCTTCCAGAGTCACTCCATCTATCCATTCCATCACGAGGCATTTGCCATATCCATCCACTTCTTCGATACCCGTCACCTCGACAACTCCGGGATGCTGGACATGCTTCATGATATCGAATTCCTTCTGAAGCAAGCTCTGATA
>ERZ650312.2356-NODE-2356-length-10352-cov-5.640284_pt1 | contig 10352 bp, 10 predicted proteins | sample MGYA00376248_ERZ650312 | MGnify/ENA primary metagenome ERZ650312 (study PRJEB26733, sample SAMN07839316) | wastewater metagenome | biome: urban; feature: wastewater treatment plant; material: waste water | place: USA: North Carolina | collected 2016-07-28 ... | reverse complement strand
TCCTGCCAGAAACATCCTGGCAAGCAGTTTGGCATCTATTGTATTCATCGCTTTCTAAAGCTCCTCCTTCAATTAATCAATCACACGGACGCCTTCTACCAGAATATTGATGTTTTCCACTTCAATACCGGTAAACGCTTCCACTTTATATTTTACATTGGCAATCAGGTTGTCAGAAACCGCACGGATACTTACTCCGTAAGCTACAATGACATGGAAATCCAGGGAAATCTTATTTTCATTTAATGTAACATTGATTCCATGTTTCAGACTGTCTTTCTTCAAGAGTTTTACCAGACCGTCTTTCATATTTACTGCAGCCATACCTACAATACCAAAACACTCCACAGCCACACTGCCTGCATAAGTGGCGATCACATCTGTGTTGATGGTAATTTCTCCCATTCCCGTGTTCATACGCCCTTTCATAGGTCAACCTCCATTCCCGGTTATTGTTCTGTCCGTCTTCTTCATTCCCCGGTTCCTCCCGGTATTGCTGTGCTGACGTATTTTATTTGTTTACAATAACCTGCTCTTTTCTCATTTTATAGCGCTGCTGTTCACTCCGTTCTCAACAACTTTATAACTCATTTTGGGGTGGAAATTCCCTCGCTGATGAATTATACTGTATGTATTATAACCTGTTTTTGTAGAAAAAGAAATATAATTTTTGAAAAATTTATATTTTTGCTTGCAAAATGATAATTCTTCTGTTAGAATATCTAGTGTTGCGAATCTATGATTACGAACGATTACGATAAATAGTGTTAAGGAGGTGCAGTCATGGCAAAGTGTGCGATCTGTGAAAAAGGTGCTCATTTCGGAAACAACGTGAGCCATTCCCATAGAAGATCTAGCAAAATGTGGAAATCCAATGTAAAATCTGTAAAGGTTAAGGTAGACGGTGGAGCTAAGAAAATGTACGTTTGTACTTCTTGCCTGAGATCCGGCAAAGTTGAAAGAGCATAATATTTGCATCCCTTAACTTGAGAAAAAGACCTGGAGGCTGACGCTTTCGGGTCTTTTTTTGTGTGTACACAAAAAGTATACACAAAAGAAGCGTTTACCATGCGGCCGCACGGAAAACGCTTCTGTCTATTCAAACATGTTAGTATAGTAAGATCTCTTTTGATGATCTTATCATACCATACATTTCTGACGAATCTTTCTTCTTTTTTCTTAACTTTTCCTTAAAATCTCTCAGGCAGCTCCGTCCGTCTCTGTCGTTGCCTGGTCATCCTGTGAATCAGCGGCCGTATCTGCTGCAGATCCCTGTTTTCCTGCCTGTATACGATTATAGACAGCTTTTGCATCCTCGATATGGTATGGCTCGGTGGAAGGTCCTCCCGGGGCTCCTGCAGTCACCAGGATGTATTCTACATCATCTACTTTGGCAAGACTTGCCAGACACTGTCCTGCTTCGCCGGTATATCCGGTCTTACCGCCTACGCAGTATTCATAATAGTGTGAATTCCATGTCTCCATCATCTCATGCCGCTGTTGGAATGTCCGGGACTCGTTCACCAGGTTCGTCGGCCCGATAGTGTGTTCATACGTCTCCATAATCTCCAAAATCTCCGGATGTTCAAACAATTCCGCAGAAATCAGCGCCATATCGTAGGCCGATGTGTAATGATTCTCATCCTGTAGTCCGTGGGGGTTCACAAAATGGCTGTCGGTTGCGCCAAGCTCTTCTGCCCTCTCGTTCATGGCTTTCACAAATGTTGCCTCGGCGTCTTTGGTCTTAGGGTCGATCTTCTTGCCCACATATTCGGCGAGCACGATGGCGGCGTCGTTGCCCGAGGGAATCATCAGGCCGCGCAGTGCCTGCTCCACGGTAAGCTCGTCGCCTTCGAGCAAGCCGGCGGTCGAATTACCCACGGTGGCTGCGGCGTTGCTCACCGTGACCTTCTCGTCCATCTTGCAATTCTCGACGGTTAGGATTGCGGTCATGACCTTGGTGATCGAGGCAATCTTGACCTGCTCATCGGCGCCGCGCCCATAGTAGACGGTGCCGTCTTTGCCCATGACGAGGGCATTGGTCGCATCGATATCGGGCAGGTTTTCGGCCGTGATGCCGCGCGCATCGGCGGTTTTGCCGCAAACATTGTCGGTCGTGAGCACTTGGGCGCCGGCGACGGTGGGCACGCCAGCGGCAAGGGCGATAGCGCAGACAAAGCCGGCGGCAAGCTGGGCTGAGCGCTTTGCAAAAGAGGTGAGGGACTTCACAGATTTCGCTTTCGACGGGATGGTCTCTTCTGGAACTAGAGTATATCGTTTGCCGGCGTCGGCGATCATCGCGTGCGTGCGTGGCCCACATCCGCGCCCGAACGGGCACAAGGGTGCTTAAGGCCGACTTAATCACCCACGCTTGTTGTGTGTGGCATGCGCCCCCTCGGGCATAATGGAGCGCGAGAGGAGCACGCATGAACGAGCGCATTTTGGTAGTTGATGACGAGAAGGCCATCGCCGACTTGGTTGGTATCTACCTTACAAAAGAGGGCTTTGATGTCCAGATTGCCTATAGCGGGGCCGATGCTGCCAAGGCAATCTTGGAGCAGGAGTTCGATCTGGCGCTGCTGGATGTCATGCTGCCCGATATCGATGGATTTGAGCTGCTGCGTACGATCCGTTCCAGCCATACCTATCCCGTGATCATGCTGACGGCGCGCGATGCCCAGCAAGACAAGATCGAGGGCCTTTCGCTTGGCGCGGACGATTACGTGGTTAAGCCGTTCCGTCCGCTGGAGCTCATCGCGCGCGTGCACGCTCAGCTTCGCCGCTACACCAGCTACGGTAGCCGTGCACAGGCGGCCGAGTCGCCGACCATTCAGCTCGACGGCTTGGAGATCAACCGCGATGCTCGTTCCGTGACAGTGGACGGTTCACCGGTTCGCCTCACGCCCACCGAGTATTCAATCTTGCTGTATCTGGTCGAGCATCGCGGCAGCGTGGTGGCCGTGGAGGACCTGTTCCGCGCGGTGTGGAACGAGGATTTTATGCCCGGCTCCAACAATACGGTGATGGTGCACATTCGCCACTTGCGCGAAAAGATCGGCGACGACGCACAAAAGCCACGCTTTATCAAAAACGTCTGGGGCGTCGGCTACATCATCGAATAACGCTTTTCGCTTGTGAGGATCTTGATATGACAAAAGACGATAGGCAAGCGTTCGAGGTGCCCGATCGACTCTTTGAATACGTGAGGTCGGTCGTCGACAACCGCGCGCTTGCAACGGTGCTGCTCTTTTTGCTGAGCCTGCTGCTGATTGGCATCGATAACATCGCTGGAATCTTGGCGGTGCTGCTTGTCGGCTTTTTGCTGATCGATCGATTTGAGATCGTGTGCCGCTGCGTGGTGATTGGCGGCGCCGCGTGGGCCATGACGTTGGCGATTGGCGCCATGGCGCTCGGCGGCATCGAAGGGCCGGTGCTGTTCGATGCCGGCTTTGTATTCAACATGCTTGGCTTTGTGCTGGCGCTTGCCGCGTGCGTGCTGTTCTTGTGCGGCCGCGCCCTGTACTACCAGGGCTACGAACAGGGCGAGCAGCATGCCGATTGTGTGCTGGCCGCTCGTATTCAAGATCGCCTGATCGATCACCCCGACACCTGGGACAACATCGACGGCGACTTCTTGGAGGTCGAGGGCGCCCTTAACCGCGTGCGTGACCGTGAGCGCAAGGTGCAGCAAGCTCTGCGTGACGAGTCGCATCGCAAGGACGATCTGGTCACGTACTTGGCACATGACCTACGCACCCCGCTTGCCAGTGTGGTGGGCTATCTTTCGCTGCTGCAAGAGGCTCCTGAGCTGCCGGTTGAGCAACGTGCGCACTTTACGGGCGTGGCGCTCGACAAGGCGCACCGGCTCGATACGCTCATCGAAGAGTTCTTCGATATCACGCGCTTTGACTTCCACGATATCGTGCTCACGCGCGGCTATGTTGATCTGGGGTTGCTGCTGGCTCAGGTGGCTGACGAGTTCTATCCCATCCTCAACGAGCAGCATAAGGAAGTCCAAGTTGATATTCGCGAGGACCTGACGGTGCTCGTGGATGGCGACAAAATGGCTCGCGTGTTCAACAACATCATGAAAAACGCCGTTGCCTATAGCTATGAGGGCTCGACCATCACGATCGAGGCCAGACGCCGGGACGGCGGTGGCGTGCGCGTGCGCTTTATCAATCAGGGCGATCCCATCCCTGCGGCTAAGCTCAAGGTGATCTTTGAGAAGTTCTATCGCCTGGATGCGGCGCGTGCGACCAATCGCGGCGGCGCTGGACTGGGGCTTGCCATCGCCAAGGAGATCGTATGCGCGCACGGCGGTACCGTTGCATGTGAATCGACGCCCGAACACACGATATTCACCATCGAGCTGCCCGCCGCATAGCCAGTGTGCCCTTACAAACACTTGACAATGCGCTCACGTGCATATGAGCCGCGATTCCTACTATCGATACTGCTGAATTGATATCGATGTGGAGGTATGCGGTATGACGGCTGCTGCGGCTGTGGAGCCCACGGAGCTTGAAGAACTCATGAAAGCGCAGGCCGAGGCCGCGCACGAGCGCGAGGTTGGGGATGCGACTCGCCCCACGGCAGAGGATCTTGCCGCCTCGCCGACGCGCATCGACGTCGAGGGCCTCGACCTGTTCTATGGCGACCACCATGCGCTCAAGGACGTGAATATCAAGATCCGCGACAAGCAGATCACCTCGTTCATCGGGCCTTCGGGCTGCGGAAAGTCCACGTTGCTGCGCTGCTTTAACCGCATGAACGACGGCATCAAGGATTGCCGCATCGAGGGCAAGATTGCGCTCGATGGTCAAGATATCCTGGGCGACTACGACATCTGCCGCTTGCGCCAGCGCGTGGGCATGGTGTTCCAGCGCCCCAACCCGTTTCCCATGAGCATCTACGACAACGTCGCCTACGGTCCTCGCGGCATGGGAGTGCGCGACCGCGTCGTGCTCGACGAGCTGGTCGAAGACTCCCTGCGACGCGCCGCCCTGTGGGACGAGGTCAAGGACAAGCTCAAAGAGTCGGGTCTGGGTCTTTCGGGCGGCCAGCAGCAGCGTCTGTGCATCGCCCGCGCACTTGCCGTGCAGCCCGACATTCTGCTGATGGACGAGCCGACCTCGGCACTCGACCCTGTGTCGACGCTGGTGGTGGAGCAGCTGGCCTGCGAGCTCAAAGAGACCTGCACGCTCGTGGTCGTTACGCACAATATGCAGCAGGCGGCGCGTATCTCCGATTCGGTCGCATTCTTTTTGCTGGGTGAGCTGGTGGAGCACGCGCCCACCGCGCAACTCTTCAAGAATCCGACCGATCCGCGCACGGCGGATTATTTGACGGGGCGTTTTGGCTGATACCATCTAGTAAAGGTACCTTTAGGGTTAAGATGCGGTCATGCCGGCCGCAAAGGGGTTCAACATGATCTATTACGTCGAGGACGATGACAACATCAGGGATTTGACGGTCTATGCGCTGCGCAAGCAGGGGATTGAGGCCGAAGGCTTTTCGTGCGACGGTGAGTTTAAGGCTGCCGTGGCGCGACGGGTACCCGATGCCGTCCTGCTCGACATCATGCTGCCCGATACCGATGGCTTGGCGATTATGCGTCGACTGCGTGCCGATCGCCTGACGGCGACGGTGCCCATCATGATGCTTACCGCCAAGGATACCGAGCTCGACAAGGTGATGGCGCTCGATGGCGGTGCCGACGATTACCTGACTAAGCCGTTTTCGCTCATGGAGCTTGCGAGCCGCTGCCGCGCACTGCTGCGTCGCGGCGGCATGGTCAAGCAGGCGAGCGATGTGCTCAGCGTGGGCGACATCGTGCTCTCGCCCAGCCATCGCGAGGTGACCGTTGCCGGCGAGCCGCTTAAGCTCACCCTGCGCGAGTTCGACCTGCTCGAGTACCTCATGCGCAAGCCCGGCGTGGTCTTTACCCGCGAGTCGTTGCTGCAGAGCGTGTGGGGCTGGGACTTCGACGGCGGTTCGCGCACCGTTGACGTGCACGTGCAGACGCTTCGCCAAAAACTGGGCGAGCATGCCAGCGCCATCGAGACCGTGCGCGGCGTGGGCTACCGCTTGGCCGAGCCTTCTGCCGGTGATGGTGCCGAAGGTGACGACACCGCGGCCACCGCATCGGAGGAGTAACCCGTGGTCTTCGCCCCCCAGGGAAAACATACGCTGTCGCACCGCGTTTTTGTGACGATCTTTGTCTGCGCCATGGCGGTTATCGTGGCGTTTACGGTGCTGGGTGCGTTCTTTGTGCAAAACACCTTGGCGGATGCCACGAGTACCAATCTGGCGCAGGAAACCGAGCTCATTGCTGCCGCCCTCGACGAGCAGCAGGAGCCCATCCCGTTCTTGCGTAGCCTCGATCGAGAGGACTTGCGCATCACGCTGATTAACAAGGATGGATCGGTTGCCTACGACAACGAGGCGTCGCCTTCCACACTGCCCAACCATGGCGATCGCCCCGAGGTCATCGAGGCCTTTGAGAGTGGTTCGGGTTCCGCGGAGCGCGCAAGCTCTACGCTCGACGAGATTATGCTGTATCGCGCCGTCGCCCTTGATAACGGCCAGGTTGTCCGCTTGGCGCAGGCCCAGCCTGGCGTTGCGGCGATTTTGCTGTCGATGGTGGCGCCGATGCTGCTTATCGCAGCAGCGGGTGCGGTACTCTCGTTTTTTATGGCGCGCCGCGAGTCCCGTGCCATCATCGCGCCGTTGCAAGAGGTGGATTTGGACCACCCACGCCGTAGCTATGAGCACGCCTATGCCGAGATGGTCCCCATGCTTGAGCGTATCGAGTCGCAGCGCCAGGAACTCAAGCGCCAAATGGCGGTGCTGGCGGACAACGACCGTATGCGCCGCGAGTTCACGGCGAATATCACCCATGAGCTCAAGACGCCGCTTACGGCGATTTCGGGCTATGCCGAGCTCATCGCAAACGGCATGGTCGAGGGCGAGGGCGACCTGCGCAACTTTGGCGGTCGCATCTATCGTGAGGCGGGCCGCTTGGCAGCGCTTGTCAACGATATCCTTACGCTGTCTAACTTGGACGAGGCCGAGCGTGCAACTGAGGGCGAGGCGGTGCCCATTGGTTCCACGGAGCCTATTGAGCTCTCGCGTGCCATCTACGCGGTTGAGCAGCGTCTTGAACAGGTCGCCCGTCAGGCGAATGTGACGATAAGTCATGAGACCAAGCCTGTGGTCATCGAGGGCGTGTCGCGCTTGATTGACGAGCTCATCTATAATCTGGCAAGCAACGCCATCCGCTACAATCGACCCGGCGGTACGGTTACGCTGCAGTGCGGCACCAACGACGAAGGCCATCCGTTCCTTGCGGTCGCCGACACGGGAATCGGTATCGCGCCTGAAGAACAGGGCAAGGTATTTGAGCGGTTCTATCGCGTGGACAAGAGTAGGTCCAAGGCGCGCGGCGGAACCGGTCTGGGGCTTGCAATTGTCAAGCATGCGGCCCTGTATCATCACGCCACGCTCGATCTGTCGAGCGAGTTGGGCGTGGGAACCACCATTACGGTGACGTTTCCCATACGGCAGGACGAGCCATTCGCATAGCGATACAACATAGATATTGATGCAGACGCCGCATTTGACTTTCGGGTGCGGCGTTGTTGTGCAATTTTACGATTGCTTCCGACATTTTTACAGGAGAGCCTGTTTCTTATGTATAGAGTTTGGTCTCGGTAAAAAGATGCGATAACATACGGACAGTTTTGTCAATCCGAACTGGGGAAATGAAAGGCAAGCTGCATGACCCTTCTCGAACTGTTCCAGCTGCTGAAGAAGCACCTTCAGCTGGTCATCACCCTTCCGGTGGTCTGCGCGATCGCCATGGGCATCGTGTCCTTCGTTGCGATGGACAACACCTATACCGCGACGACGAGCATGTACATTCTCGCCAAGACCGACGATAGCGGTCAGATGAGCTACAACGATCTCTCGGCGAGTCAGATGCTTTCCAACGATATCGCCACGCTGCTGGATAGCGATAGCGTTAAGAGCGGCGCAGCCAATGAACTGGGCCTCACCGATCTGGATGACTACAAGGTGTCTGTTTCCTCCGAGACCACCACGCGTGTCATTACGCTTTCGGTTACCGGCACCGATGCCAAGGAGACGGCTAAGGTCGCAAAGGCCATGGCCAGCTCGGTGAGTACGGTCGCTCAGAACGTCGGCGCTGCCCAGAGCATCAACGTTATCGACGAGGCTAAGACCCCCGAAGCCCCCAGCGGTCCCAAGCGTATGCTGTACGTTGCTGTCGCGTTCCTCGCGGGCATCTTTATCGCAGTTGCCTATGTCGTTTTGGCAGACATGCTCAATACCCGCATCCGCGGTGCCGAAGAGGCAGAAGAGCTCCTGGGCATTCCCGTTGTTGGCCGAATTCCGGCTATGAAAGGTGGTAAATAGGCATGGCTAAGGCAAAGAACACCGATAAGCTCGTTGTACAGAATGCCGCCAAGACCCTTCTGGCCAACATCCGCTTTGCGAGCGTGGACGACCCCATTCGCACCATCACCGTTACGTCCTCGATTCCCAACGAGGGCAAGTCTACGGTTTCCATCAACCTTGCCCAGGCTATCGCCACGAGCGGCAAGTCCGTGCTCCTGGTCGAGGCCGATATGCGCCGCAGGTCCCTTTCCGATATGCTCGGCGTTCGTTCGCGCGGCGGACTCTATGCGGTCCTTTCCGAGCAGATCTCCATTGACCAGGCAATTGTCGAGACGGGTCAGAAGAACTTCTACTTCCTCGATGCCGAGCCGCATATTCCCAATCCTGCCGACATCATCGTCTCTCACCGCTTTGCCAAGCTGGTAAAGGCACTGTCCGCCAAGTTCCAGTACGTCATCTTTGATGCTCCCCCGGTCGGCACCTTCATCGATGCTGCCGAGATTGCCAGCCTGACCGACGGCACGCTGTTCGTGGTGCGTGAGGATTTCACCAAGCGCGAGGAGGCGCTCAACGCCATCGGTCAGCTTAAGAAGTCCGAGAAGGTCAAGCTCATCGGTACCGTTATGAACTACTGCGAGACCGAGACCAGCGAGTACTACTACTCCTACTACACCAAGGACGGTAAGAAGGTGAAGAAGGGCTCCGACGATCAGGGGACTTCCAAAAAGGGCATCTTCACCAACCGAGCAAACGTTTAGTTGATTAAGGCTGACCTATGCGTGACATTCATTGCCATATCTTGCCGGGTGTAGACGACGGCGCCGCCGATCTCGATGAGAGCTTGGCGATGCTCGAGGCTGCCAAGCGGGCCGGTGTAACCAGAATCGTTTGCACTCCTCACTGCCGTGATCCCTATTTTGATTACGACAAGATGTGGGATGCCTTTGAGCTGCTGCGTGATAACGCTGACGGTTTTCCGCTCCAGATGGGCTTCGAGGTCAACCATCGAAAGCTCGTTGAGCTTGGTATCGATGCCGCGGAGCACTTGCATTTCGATGGGACCAACGAGTTTCTGCTCGAGCTTTCGACGCATGCCGATGCGTATGCGTTTAGAGAGTACGAGAACACGATTTACGATTTGCAGTGCCGTGGCTACCAGGTGATCATCGCTCATCCTGAGCGCTATCGTGCGGTTCAAAAGGATGTAAGCGTGGCGGAGCGCCTGGTCGATATGGGCTGCAAGCTGCAGGCTTCGGCGGACTTTATTGCCGGCGGTCGCTTTGGTCGCGAGAAAAAGCCGGCACAGCGCCTGTTCGATCAGAACCTGTACAGCTTCATCGCGAGCGATGCCCATAACGTGGGTCATTACGACTGCCTGGCGAAGGCTCGCGCGAAGTTTAGCGTGCGCGGAGCTCATTTTCGCTAAAATCTGTCCCTAACGTTCGCATTGAATGAAAGGGCAGCCATGGATATCCAACTTAAGACGGGATGCTTTGATGACGCGGCGTTGGTGCGCCGCGTCGTTTTTATGGACGAGCAGGGCTACGAGAATGAGTTCGACGCTATCGACGAGGATCCGAACTGCATTCATGTGACGCTCTATGTAGACGGCGAGCTTGCCGGTTGCTCGCGCGTGTTTCCCGAAGAGCTTGAGCGCGTGGCTGACGCAGAGGCCCCGGTGTTGCCGGCATGCGACATGGACGAAGGCGTTGCGGCGGGGGAGACCTACATTATGGGGCGCGTCGCCGTGCTGCCGGCTATGCGTCGTCGCGGACTGGCGAGTGCGATCGTCGAGGCCAGTGCTTCGTGTGCACGCGATGCCGGCGCTAAGCTTATTAAGCTGCATGCGCAGGAATACGTGTTGCCGCTCTATGCAAAGGCGGGCTACACGCAAATTGCCCCGGTAGATTACGAAGACGAGGGCCAGCCCC
>ERZ650312.2352-NODE-2352-length-10364-cov-6.029877_pt1 | contig 10364 bp, 7 predicted proteins | sample MGYA00376248_ERZ650312 | MGnify/ENA primary metagenome ERZ650312 (study PRJEB26733, sample SAMN07839316) | wastewater metagenome | biome: urban; feature: wastewater treatment plant; material: waste water | place: USA: North Carolina | collected 2016-07-28 ... | reverse complement strand
GAGGACCGAAGGTCCGAGTTCCGCAGCCCTCCCGTTGCGGCTGAGCAGCGCAGAGCACCCGGCGAAAGCCGGGCGACGCTGTGGGCGCGCATTTTCTTTGGCTACTTTCTTTTTGCAAGAAAAAAGAAAGTACGCCCGCGCGTCAGGCGCGGAACACAGCCGGAACCCAGCGGTTGACAGGCCAACACAACACCCCGTTCTCTCCGGTTTCGATTGTCGCCATCGAGCGCGTAACCCCTACGTTCGACCAGTCATGCCAGATGCGTGCGTAGGCGGCAAAAAAGTTGCAATAGAACGTGATTTCTATTTGACATCGATAAATAGAAAATATATTGTTGTTGCACGGTTGAGCAAACAATGACGAATGCCGCCAGAAGTGCCGTTTTGTGTTGGCTTTATTGCGAGCATTAGACATTCGCCTAGGTCGTGGCAAGCGTGGGTTCAAGTCACCGCGCGCGCCGGAAAAGATCAACCTCAAGGCCATCCATTTACTGTTAGCCCACGACGAGGTACGTGCAAATGAGTAACCCTGAACAAACTGAAGTCCAGAGCCCGCTGAGCCTGACGACGTCGAACTACATCACCGATTTCTGGAACGACTCGTGTTCCGTCGATGAACTCAAGTACGCCATGTCACACGGCGGCGTCGGCGCCACGACGAATCCGAGCATCGTGCTCAACGTCCTGAAGAAGGAAATGCCGACGTGGCGCGGCCTGCTCAACCAGTTGATCGAAGACAACCCGACCTGGGGCGAGGAAGACGTCGCCTGGCGCCTGATCGAAGAGATGGGCCTGCGCGGTGCGGAACTCCTGATGCCGATCTTCGAGCGCGAAGGTGGGGTCAAAGGCCGTCTTTCAATGCAGACGAATCCTTGCTACTTCCGCAATCCCGAAGCGCTCGTCAAGCAGTCGGTCCACTTCCACTCGCTGGCCCCGAACATTCAAGTAAAGATTCCTGTAACCGCCGCCGGCGTCGCTGCCATCGAAGAAGTGACCTACCAGGGTGTCACCATCAATGCGACGGTGTGCTTCACCGTGCCGCAAGCGGTTGCTGTGGCTGAAGCCGTCGAGCGCGGCCTCAAACGCCGTGCTGCCGAAGGCAAGCCCTGCGACATCCATCCGGCGTGCACGATCATGGTCGGCCGTCTTGACGACTGGATGAAGGTCGTCGCTGCGCGCGACGGTATCGCGCTCACCCCGGGTTACGCCGACTGGGCGGGCGTCGCGGCGATGAAGAAGGCGCTCGCTGTCTACAAGGAACGCGGCTATCGCACGCGTCTGCTCGCCGCCGCCTATCGCAGCCATTTGCATTGGTCCGAGTTCATCGGTGGCGATGTCATCCTGACCATCCCGCATGAGTGGCAGGTGCTGTTCAATAACTCCAAGGTCGAGGTCAAGGAGCGGATCAATGATCCGGTCGACCCGAAGATCATCGACGAGTTGTACCGACTGATTCCCGACTTCCGCCGCGCCTACGACGTCGACGGCATGACCGATCAGGAATTCACTCAGTACGGCGCGACCGCGCGCACGCTGCGCGGCTTCTGCGACCACTACCACGAACTCCTGTCGATCGTGCGCGACGCGATGATTCCAAATCCGGACAAGAAGAAGTAATCCCTCTGGTTTGTTGGCTTGTCGTTGAATCGCCGCGGGCTGGAAAATCCAGCGCGCGGCGTTTTTCTTGAATCTACGAAAACAATGGAGTCAGGCACGTGAAAAATGTAAATATCGGTATCGTCGGACTGGGCCGTCTCGGTCGCCGGCATGCCCTGAACTTGTTGGCCTCCGTGCCCGGTGCGGTGCTCGTCGCCGCGGCCAGCCCGGTGGCGGAAGAACGCCAATGGGGTAGCGAGAACCTCCCGGGGGCTGCCATTTATGCCTCGCTCGGCGAACTGCTCAAGCACGATGGTCTCGACGCTGTCTGGCTGGTGACGCCAACCTCGCTGCATGTGGAGCAGATTGAGGAGTCGCTGCTTGCCGGCAAGCACGTCTTCTGCGAAAAGCCGCTATCCCTGACGCTTGCCGAGTGCGACCGCGTGTTGGCGCTCGCCGAACAGCGCCCGGATCAGATGGTGATGATCGGCTTCACGCGCCGCTTCGACGCCGCCTACATGGCGCTCAAGCAGCGTATCGACGCTGGCGAACTCGGCCAGGTCTATCGCGTGCACTTCGAGTCGCACGACCCGATCGACCCGCACGGCTTCTTCGTCAAGTTCGCTCCAACTTCCGGCGGCCTTTTCCTCGACTGCGGCATCCACGACGTCGACCTCGCCCGCTGGCTCGCCAACGGCGCGCGCGCCGTGCGCGTGAGCGCCAGCGGTTCGAACCAGCAGTACCCCGGCCTCGCCGAATGCGGTGACATCGACACCGGCGTCGGCACGATTGAATTCGACAATGGCCTGATCGCCACGCTCTTCATCTCGCGCACCTCGCACCGTGGCTACGAAGCGACCCTGTGGGCGAGCGGCACCGAAGGCGGCGCGCTCGCCGGCAAGGGCATCGCCGCCCCGGCGATTACGGTGGAGCAGGGCAATCGCGTTGCGCAACAGGGACTGCCAGACTTCTTCGCCCGCTTCAGCGACGCTTTCCTGGTCGAAGCCAAGGCCTTCGTCGATGCGATCCGCCAAGGCGCGCCGTCACCGCTGACGCTGGCCGACGCACGCGAAGCGACGCGTATCGCGATCGCGCTGCGCGAAGCCTGCGAAGGGCATTGCGTGATTGAGTTGGGCTGAGTCTTACGGTCGGCGGAAGGCGATGTCTGAGCGACGTCGCTTTCCGCCTGACGAGTGTGTGGCAGGGCAGCAAGGGCGAGAGATCGCGTTTTTTTGAATCTAAAAATAGAAAAATAATTCCGATAAAGAAAATTTAAGAATTTGTGTTGCAATTACGTTGGGACCGCGCTATCGTAATTGCCAACGGATCTTCAAGTTTTACGAGTGCCGATGCGAGGGTGGTGGAAACATCCCGCTAGTTGAATACAAATAATGGAGGTGTGTGAATGGCTACGGTTCGGTTGACGATGGCGCAAGCGCTGGTGCGCTATCTGATGGCGCAGAAAGTGCTCACGGAAAACGGTACGGAGCCGCTGTTTGGCGGTATGTGGGCGATTTTCGGGCATGGCAATGTGGCCGGTCTGGGTGAGGCACTGCATGCGGTCAAGGAGACTTTCCCAACCTTCCGTGCGCACAACGAACAGGGCATGGCGCTCGCCGCCGTCGCCTACGCCAAGGCCCACTTCCGCCGCCGCATGATGGCGGTGACTTCGTCGATCGGGCCGGGCTGCACCAATCTCGTCACAGCCGCCGGTACGGCGCACGTCAATCGCCTGCCGGTGCTGCTGCTGCCGGGCGACATCTTCGTCTCGCGTGCGCCTGATCCCGTGCTGCAACAGATCGAAGACTTCCAGGACGGAAACGTCTCGGCCGCCGACTGTCTGCGCCCGGTTTCGCGTTACTTCGACCGCATCGTCACGCCGCTTCAACTTTTGACTGCCTTGCCGCGCGCCGTCGCCGTGCTCACCGATCCGGCCCAGTGCGGCCCGGTGACGCTGGCGCTCCCGCAGGACGTGCAGGCGATGGCCGCCGACTGGCCGGAAGAGTTCTTTGCCGAGCGCGTCGTCAACTTCCGCGCGCCGCAGCCGGAAGCGTTCGAAATCGAAGCCGTCGCCGAGATTCTCAGGAAGGCCAAGCGGCCGATTCTGGTTACCGGCGGCGGTACGCTTTACAGCCAGGGCGGCACGGCGGCGCTGAAGGCGTTTGCCGAGAAGCACGGTATTCCGGTTGGCGAATCGCATGGCGGCAAGGGTGCGCTGGCGTGGGATCACCCGTTGCTCTCCGGTTCGATCGGCGTGACCGGGTCAATCGCCTCGAACGCGCTGGCTGCCGAAGCCGATGTCGTCATCGGTGTCGGCACGCGCTTGCAGGACTTCACGACCGGTTCGCACGCGCTCTTTGCGCAGGCCAAGCTGGTGTCGATCAACGTGACGCCGTTCGACGCCGTCAAGTGGGGTGCCGTCAGTGTGCATGCCGACGCGGCGGCTGCGCTGACCGCGTTGTCGCAGGCGCTCGGTGGCTGGCATTCCGACGGAGCCTGGCAAGACAAGGCGCTGACGTTGAACAAGCAATGGCGCGACAAGGTCTCCGAGATCGTCGTCAGCTCGCGCGCCGCGCTGCCAACCTACGGTGAGGTGACCGGCGCCGTGCAGGCCTCGTCGCCCGACTCCTACACCAACGATATCTCCGTCTGCGCGGCCGGTACGTGGCCGGCCGAACTGCACAAGCTGTGGCGCACAAGCACGCCGGGGGGCTATCACATGGAATACGGCTACTCGTGCATGGGCTATGAAGTCGCCGGCGGCGTCGGTGTCAAGATGGCGCGGCCCGATCGCGAGGTGATCGTCATCGTCGGCGATGGCAGCTACCTGATGCTCAACAACGAGCTGGCGACCTCGGTGATGCTTGGTCTCAAGATCATTGTCGTCCTCACCGACAACTTCGGTTACGCGTGCATCAACCGCCTGCAGCAGGCCTGTGGCGGCGCCGAGTTCAACAACATGTACAAGGATTGCCGCACCGGTCCGCACGGTGTGCCGGCCATCGACTTCGAGCTGAACGCGCGCTCGCTCGGCGCCAACGCCGAGACGGTTCGGACCATCGACGAGCTGAAGGCGGCGATGGTGCGTGCTCGCGCTTCCGACAAGTCCTACCTGATCAGCATCGTCATCGACGGTCCGCAATGCACGCCAGAAGGCGGCAGCTGGTGGGAAGTCGGTGTGCCCGAAGTGTCGACGCGTCCGCAGGTGGTCGCGGCGCATGAACAGCTGGTGCAGGAAAAGAAAAAGCAGCGCGTGTAATTCAACCAACATTCAAATAACTAAACGATCACTGGAAAAGAGACAGACATGGGAAAACTCGAAGTTCGCATCGGCATCAACCCGATCTCCTGGACGAATGACGACCTGCCGCAGCTGGGTGGCGATACGCCGTTGGAAACCTGCCTGTCCGAGGGGACAGAGATCGGCTACGTCGGCTTCGAACTCGGTAACAAATTCCCGAAAGATCCGGCCGAGCTGAAAGCCAAGCTGGCGGAATACGGCGCGGTCGTCGTCTCCGGATGGCATTCGGGCAACCTCGCCGAAGGCACGCTGGAAGACGAGATCAAGGCCGTGGATGCCCACATGAAGAAGCTCGTCTTCAACGGCTGCAAAGTCATGGTCTACGGCGAAGTCGCCGGCTCGGTGCAGGGTCAGCAGCAGGTGCCGCTGTCGCGCCGCCCGCGCTTCACGTCGCTGGCGCAGTGGGAAGACTACGCGAAGAAGCTCGACGCCTTCGGCGCTTACCTCAAGTCGAACGGCATTACGCTGGCTTATCACCACCACATGGGCGCTTACTGCGAAAGCACACAGGATCTCGACACGCTGATGCAGCTGACGACCGACAACGTCGGCCTGCTCTTCGATACCGGCCATATCACCTTCGGAGGCGGCAATGCGCTCGCCGAACTGAAGAAGCACATCGGCCGCGTTGTGCATGTGCATTGCAAGGACGTGCGCGAAGCTGTGATGAAGAAAGCGCGCAACAACGACCAGAGCTTCCTCAATTCGGTCCTCGACGGCGTGTTCACGGTTCCCGGCGACGGCATGATCGACTTCGAGCCGATCCTTGCCTTGCTCGCCGAGCACAACTACAAGGGCTGGCTGGTCGTCGAAGCAGAGCAGGACCCGGCAGTTGCCCCGAGCTACGAGTATGCGAAGAAGGGCTACGACTGCCTGGCCGGTTTGGTGAAGAAGATCAACGGCTAACCAGCAAAACAAGGGGAAATGAGCGTGAGCAAGTTATTGGTCAAAGCGAAGCCGGGCAAGGAAATCGCCAACGTCACGCCGGCTTCGGCCGGCTGGGGTTACGTCGGGTTCGCAGCCTATCGTCTTCAGCCCGGGGAATCGGTGTCGTTTGAAGACCCGGCGCGTGAGGCTTGTCTCGTCGTCCTGGCGGGCAAGGCCAAGGTGCAGGCAGGCAGCATCGATTGCGGCGTGCTCGGGACGCGTGAAAGCGTCTTCGAGGACAAGGCTCCCGATGCGGCCTATGTGCCCAATAACTGCCGCGTCAGCGCGACGGCCGTCACGGCCTGCGAAATTGCCATCACCCACGCGCCGGGTTTCGGTACGCATCCAGCGCGGGTGATCCCCGCTGCGTCGATGCGCCGCTCGGTACGCGGTGAGGGCACCAACCAGCGCTTTGTCACCGACATCCTGCCGTCCGACCAGCCGGCCGACAGCCTGCTGGTGGTCGAAGTCATCACCCCGGCCAGCCACTCGTCGAGCTACCCGCCGCACAAGCACGACCAGGACAACATGCCGGTCGAAAGCTCGCTTGAGGAAACCTACTACCATCGCCTGAATCCGCCGCAGGGCTACGTCTTCCAGCGCGTCTACACGGACGACCGCAGCCTCGACGAAGCGATGGCCGCGGAGGATCACGACGTCGTGATGGTGCCGCGCGGCTACCACCCGGTCACTGTCCCGCACGGCTACACCTCGTACTACCTCAACGTGATGGCCGGCGAGAAGCGCAACTGGGTATTCAAGAACGACCCGGTGCATGAGTGGATGCTGAAACCGGCCTAGAAGCCAAGTCGAACTAGCCTTCGCACGAAGGCAATTCAGGGAAGAACAAAGGGAAGGAAGCCACGGCTTTTGCCGCGGCGTGGGATCGTGTTGCCCGAATTCCGGTAGTCGCCACGTGCATCACGGCGCGGCCGAATCGAAAAGGAGTGATGAATGTACGAAGTGCTGCAATACATCGATGGCAAGCTCACCCCCGGCACCCCCGGGCGCAGTCAGGACATCAACGATCATGCGCGCGGCGAGATGATCGGCCGTGTCCGGCTGGCTTCGCGTGAAGACGTCGACGCCGCCGTGGCGGCCGCTCAACGAGCATTTCCGGGTTGGGCAGCGACGCCGCCGCTGCGCCGTTCGCGCATCCTCAACCGCTTTCGCGCGCTGCTTGAAGAACACGCCGAAGAGCTGGCGGCGACGATCACTTCCGAGCACGGCAAGGTACACGCCGATGCGCTCGGCGAAGTGCAGCGCGGGCTGGAAGTCGTCGAGTTTGCCGTCGGCATCCCGCATCTCCTGAAGGGCGAAGTGACCGAGAACGTCGGTACCAGTGTCGACTCGCACAGCCTGCGCCAACCGCTCGGCGTCGTCGCCGGCATCACGCCGTTCAATTTCCCGATCATGGTGCCGATGTGGATGTTCCCGGTCGCCTTGGCGTGCGGCAACACCTTCGTCCTCAAACCGTCGGAACGCGATCCGTCGGCGTCGCTGATCGTGGCGCGCCTGCTCAAGGAAGCCGGCTTGCCGGACGGCGTGTTCAACGTCGTCAACGGTGACAAGGAATCGGTCGACACACTGCTCGAACATCCGGACGTCAAGGCGGTGAGCTTCGTTGGTTCGACGCCGATCGCCCGCTACATCTACGAGCGCGCCTGTGCCTTCGGCAAGCGCGCGCAGGCGCTCGGCGGCGCCAAGAATCACATGGTGGTGATGCCCGACGCCGACCTCGATCTCACGGCCGACGCGCTGATGGGCGCCGCCTACGGCGCGGCCGGCGAGCGTTGCATGGCGATCTCGGTCGTCGTCGCGGTCGGCGACGCCACGGCCGACGCGCTGGTCGAAAAGCTCCTGCCGCGCATCGCGGCGCTGAAGACCGGTCCGGGTTCCGACCGTACTTCGGAGATGGGGCCGCTGATCACCGCGCAGCACCGCGACAAGGTCGTCGGCTACATCGACAGCGGTGCGGCGGAAGGCGCGACGCTGCTCGCTGACGGGCGCGAATGCAAGATCCACGGTTATCCGCGCGGCAACTGGGTCGGCCCGACACTGTTTGACCACGTGAAGCCGGAAATGAAGATCTACCGCGAGGAAATCTTCGGGCCGGTGCTCTCGATCGTGCGTGTCGCCGATTACGCGGCGGCGGTCGATCTGATCAACGACCACGAATACGGCAACGGCACGGCGATCTTCACGCGCGACGGCGACGCGGCACGCGATTTCAGCCATCGCGTGCAGGTCGGCATGGTCGGGGTGAACGTGCCGATCCCGGTGCCGATGGCCTTCCACAGCTTCGGCGGTTGGAAAGCTTCGCTCTTCGGCGATCACCACATGCACGGGCCGGAAGGCGTGCGCTTCTATACCAAGCTGAAGACGATCACCACGCGCTGGCCGACCGGCATGCGCGCCGGTGCGGACTTCGTCATGCCGACGATGAAGTAGCGGCAAGGCACCCGACAACACGCAACACCAGGGATTCTCAACGTCATCCAAGGAGTAGTGAAAATGGCCTACATCAAGCGTTTGAAGTACTGCATCAACAACGAGTGGCTCGAATCGGCAACGTCGAAGTACATGCCGGTGATGAACCCCAGTCTCGGCGTTCAGATCGCCGAAGCCCCGTGCTGCACGCAGGGCGAAGTCGACGCCGCCGTCAAGGCCGCGGCCGCTGCGTTTCCGGGATGGTCCAATACACCGATCCCTCAGCGCATCCAGCTGATGTTCCGCTTCAAGGCCCTGCTCGATTCGCATCTCGATGAGCTTGCCATGCTGCTCGCCACCGAAATGGGCAAGGTGCTGGCCGAGGCCAAGGGCGATGTGCTCAAGGCGATCGAAGTTGTCGAATGCGCCTGCTCGTCGCACTACCTGATGCAGGGCGATACCTGCATGAACGTCGCCGCCGGTTACGACACCGTGTCGTTCCGCGAGCCGCTCGGCGTCTTCGTCGGCATCGCCCCGTACAACTTCCCGGCGATGATTCCGATGGGCTGGATGCTGCCGTTCTGCATCACCACCGGCAACACCTTCGTCCTGAAAGCCGCTTCGATGGTGCCGCAGACGTCGAGCCGCATGCTTGAACTCTTGATCGAAGCCGGTCTGCCGAAGGGCGTCGTCAACCTCGTCACCTGCTCGCGCGTCGAAGCCGACTCGTTGCTCACCAATCCGGCGGTCAAGGGCGTCACCTTCGTCGGCTCGACCTCGGTCGGCCTGCACATCTACTCGACCGCCGCTGGTGCCGGCAAGCGCGTCCAGGCGCTGTGCGAAGCCAAGAACCACGCGCTGGTGATGGAAGACTGCGTGCTTGAACGCACGGTCGCCGGCATCATCAACTCGACCTACGGCTGCGCCGGTCAGCGTTGCATGGCCTTGCCGGTCGTCTGCGTGCAGGAATCGATCGCCGACGAATTCATCGCGCTGTTCAAGAAGAAGGCGATGGAGCTCAAGCTCGGCCCGGCCTACGACCCGTCGTCGCAGCTTGGTCCGCTGGTCTCGGCGGCGCAGAAGCAGTCGGTCGAGAACTGGATCCAGCGCGGTGTCGATGAAGGCGCCAACCTCGTCCTCGACGGGCGCGGTGCGAAAGTCGCCGGCTTCGAGAATGGATACTTCGTCGGCCCGACGATCTTCGACAACGTGCTGCCGGAACACAGCGTCGGCAACGACGAAATCTTCGGGCCGGTGACCTGCATCAAGCGCGTCAAGGACTTCGAGGAAGGCCTGGCGATCATGAACGGCAACCGCTTCGCCAACGGTTCGTGCATCTACACGAGTTCCGGCTACCACGCCCGCGAGTTCGCCAAGCGCACGCACGGCGGCATGGTCGGCGTCAACGTCGGTATCCCGGTTCCGTTCTCGATCTTCCCGTTCAGCGGCCACAAGGACTCGTTCTTCGGCGACCTGCACGCCATGGGCAAGGACGGCGTCGCCTTCTTCACCGAAACCAAGGCCGTCACCTCGGTCTGGTTCACGGAAGAAGACTCGAAGAAGGCCGTCTCCACCTGGGATGGCACGCTGACCCGCAACTAAGCAACCGATTCGCGAACGGCTGATCTCCCTCGGGTCAGCCGTATCGACCCCCTTCGGCATGTGACGCTGGCAACAGCGCTTGAGCGCAAACCTGATCTCGGTCGGGTTTGCGTTTTTTTTTGCTTTCGCGAGGCTGTTTCAGACGGCGCACGAAATATTTACATCGAGGGGGCTTGTTTTTACATTTCGCCCTGTTTATATTGCTAACTCGACTCAGCTAAAAACAACAGCGGAAAAATTGGTAGTCAAGCAAGCGCGTGACGAGCCTCCGCAACCGGCGCGTGTACATCGCTTGTGCCAGGCACCGCCAGCGGTTTGTAGTATTTGTAATAAGAACAAGAAAAAATTGAAATCTGGATTTGCTGCACGAGTCGTAGTATTCGTGCGTTTGACCATGCCACGACAAGAGCATGGCAAATGAAGAAGCCTCAGGTCTGATTTTTAGGGAAGGGGAATACGTGACACCGATCGTCGAGATTAGGAATCTCAACAAGTCATTTCCGGGGGT
>ERZ650312.2348-NODE-2348-length-10385-cov-4.304259_pt1 | contig 10385 bp, 3 predicted proteins | sample MGYA00376248_ERZ650312 | MGnify/ENA primary metagenome ERZ650312 (study PRJEB26733, sample SAMN07839316) | wastewater metagenome | biome: urban; feature: wastewater treatment plant; material: waste water | place: USA: North Carolina | collected 2016-07-28 ... | reverse complement strand
CGCTCTTCCGATCTAAACCAACCAATACCACGGCTTTTGGTAAGCTGCGCAGTCTTGTACTACCACTTGTTTTACCGTTATCTGTATTGATATATAGATTGGCCGAAGTGGTCGTTTGGTTGAGACTGGTTGACTCGCTGTCAGTCGTTGGGTTTGCCTTGCTATCTATTTCTTGGATAATGGCATAGTCTTGCTCACTATCCACGAGCCACACATCGGCGTCTTGCTTAAAATGCTCCGGGGTCAGTTGGTTACTCGTGACACAGGCTAACAACTCATACCCCCAGCTTTGAATGGTATCACTAAAGGCCAAACGCTGCTGGGTTTGCTCTGCGACTACAATGATACGCAATTTTGGTTGAACGGGTTGCACACTTGTCACCTTAAGTTTTATCCCTATGTTTGTGGGGCTTGCTGGTGAACCAAGCGCGCTATATTTGTCAACAATGCCTGCTCTTGGAACGGTTTGCCCATGTACGCATTGACGCCAATACTCATCGCTCGCTCACGGTGTTTTTCACCCGTACGTGAGGTAATCATGATAATCGGTAGCTTCTCTAAGCGCTTGGTATGACGGATTTGGTTGGCCAACTCAAAACCATCCATACGAGGCATCTCAATATCCAAGAGCATCAAGTCTGGGGTCAGTTCTTGAAGTTTTTCTAGGGCATCAATACCATCGGTCGCGACATAGGTCTCATAACCACTACGCTCAAGTAAGCGCGAGGTCACTTTACGGACTGTCACCGAGTCATCCACAATTAACACAACTTGCTTACGGCTAGCTGGCTGACTTGGCAATGATTTTTTGCGTTGCTCGACTTTGACGACCGCACTGACGTTACGCATCAAGGCAATCAAGTCTAGGATTAGCATCACCGAGCCATCACCCATAATGGTGGCCGCTGAGATACCGGCGATATGCGATAACTGTCGACCAAGCGGTTTGACTACAACTTCGATACGCGAACCTGCCAAGGCATCGACTTGCAATGCCATACGTTGACCTGATTCGCTACGAACAATAATTACCGGCACGCTCATCGACTGTTGACGCACTGAGTCAAGCGGGTCGCTGGCATACAAGATTTGATTGAGGTAGCGTAAACGATAGTCCTCGCCTTCGATTTCTAACGTTGGCGCATCTGAGGCATGGAACTGGTAAATGGTTTCGGCATTGACCCGTACCACGCGCTCAATCTGTACCAGTGGAATTGCAAAATGCTTGTCTGCTGCACGTACCACCAACGCATCCGAAACAGCCACCGTTAATGGTAAGCGCATGGTAAAGCGTGAGCCTTTACCGCGCTCAGAGTCCACAAGAACCGTACCACCGAGCTGCTTAACCTCGCTTTGTACCACGTCCATACCAACGCCACGACCCGAGATTTGTGACACTGATTTGGCTGTTGATAAGCCTGCGTTAAAGATGTACTGCATGATATCCAGTGGTTTTAAACTGGTATCGTTGGCTGCGATAAGTTTTTGTTCAATCGCTTTATTACGTACTGCATCGACATTGATACCACGACCATCATCGCTTAAGTGGATGACAATTTCACCACCCTCACGAACCACTTCTAAGGTAATCATACCAGAACGCGGTTTATTTAACTCTAAACGTTCTTGGGTTCTTTCAATACCGTGGTCAATCGCATTACGCAACATGTGCTCAAGTGGTGAGGTAATGCGCTCTAAGATATTACGGTCAATTTCACCATCGTCATTGATAATGCGCAATTCCACCGTTTTGCCCAATTCCATTGAGGTCTGGCGAGCAATGCGCTGGAGTCGCGGTGTAATCCGTGAGAATGGTACGGTACGCGAATCCATCAAGCTTTCTTGTAATTCTGTCTGTGTACGCGATAATTGCAACAGCAAGTTTTCAGTATCACGCGTACGCTCAAGCATGGTACTCTTAATATCAAGTAAGTCCGATGCCGATTCTGACAGCGATTTTGAGAGCTGATTTAATGCTGAGTATTGATCCATCTCAAGGGGGTCAAACTCACCTTCATCGTCATGCTCATCACCAATTTGGGCAAGAATTTGGATTTCAAGCTCGGTTTCCATTCGGCGTAACTGGTCGGCAAGGCGCTGTACCGTGGCTTCCATCTCTTCAAGTGAATGGCTCAAACTGCTGATGCCCATTTCAATACGTGCGCGGTTAATCGCTGACTCACCCGATAGGTTAATCATGCGTTCCATCAAGCTTGCAGAGATACGTAGCATTTCTGCATTGAGATTCGTCTGCTCTTGCTCTTGCTCAAAATTGCCCAACATCTGTGGCATCACGCTCAAGTCACGCGTTTTTTGCTCTTCTGCGTCTAAGCTACTGCGATAGATATCAATTTGTTCAAGCTGTGGTGCTAACGATACAACTGGGACTTCTTTTAAGCTATCAGGGTTTTTGGAGAAGTCTTGTAATGCACGAATTAATGCGGTCGCTTCTTTGGGGTTATAGACACTTTCTAGAACAATTAACGCATTGGCCAACCAGTCGTGACACGCGGCTAATAGATTGCCCACCATACGTGTTGCCGGTTTGCGGCGGCTACCAAGCTCTTCATAAATGGTTTCCATTTCGTGTGCCAACGTCGCAACCGACTCAGTGCCCACCATGCGCGCGCCACCCTTGATGGTGTGCAATTCACGCTGTAGCGCCTGTAGCGCCGCGATGTCATTGGTGTTACTGCGGAATGCTTGTAAATGTTGGCTACTACTATCGACTAGCTCTTTTGCTTCCTCTAAGAACACGTTCAAGATATCTGGGTCAGGCTCATGACCTAACCAAGTTTCTAGACGTCGTTGTTCAAAATTATTGATAATCTCTTGAACATACATCGGGTCATGACGATTGCTCTCAAGCGTATCCGCGCCTTCTAGCTCGTTGTTTATGCCAATCTCATCCAAGTCGCCTTCCACGATTAATGGCACGTCTGGCACCAAATCATGGGTCGATAGCTCTTGACGTAAGATACCGTCTAACTGCTCGACAAACTTATCAGCAAAGAACGAACGGTGATGTTGTCTGATTTGTTGGAACTGTGCCGTCACTGTCTCATGCATACGCTGCATAATTTGTGCAATCTCTGGGTCGCTCGCGATTTTCTGCTCAGAGATGGCTTGATACAACAAACTACCACGCTTGGCAAGTTCGGCCATACTTCGTATACCGACTAACGCCGCACCACCGGTTAGGTTGACAAAATAACGCTGTAGCTCACGAGTGGCTTCTAAATTGGTTAAGTTATTCTGCCATTGATTAAGGCTTTGACGCACGCGTGTACGCTGCAACATACTTTCTGCAATGAAAATCTCTAACAGCTCTACATCAACATCGATGGCCTCATAATCAATCGTTGCCATATCTGTTAGGTATTTTCGCTCAGCCAATAATTGCAGCAGTTGGTCAATCGGATGATTGTCAAGACGTACCTGTAGACCAGCAGCAATCGTATCAAACAGATTAATCAACTGTTCATGCAGCTTGATTAATAAGCTAATAATTTGACCATCTTTGGCAAAGCTTGGATACTGCATTAAGCGTGTATAAGCAGTCTGCAGGGCTTCTGGTAATACCAAGTAGCTCATGCTCATACTGGCATTCGCTAGTTTTTCCGCTTGCTGTTCACGCACGGTGGCATAAGCGATGACCTCTTGCTCATCAAATGTTGTTATCTCACTTAAGGTTTGCTCACTGTCAAGTAACGCATCGATATCTAATGCCAGTAGCTCTCTGACCGTGACGATATGTGGGGTGCGCTCAGTGTCTAATACGCTTAATAACTGCTGCTCAATCTCAGCAATTTGCGCATTATCTTCGGGTTGTAACTGCACAATGCCTTGTGTTTGATAATCTTGCAAATACTGCTGCAATAAATCTTTGGCATGCGTCAAAATATCAAGCTGCACATCGACCAACGCAATTTCTTCACGCATTAATTCCGCTAAACTATCCTCAAGCGTGGCGCTTACCACCTGAATACGTTGGAACTCGGACAATGCAGCGCCACCGCGCAAGGTGTGGAACGCTCTTACCAAGTCATCTGAAATGTCAACCGGTGCTTCTAAATACGCTTGTGAGATAAACTTGCTGATACTCGCCAAAATCTCTTCGGCTTCTTCTATAAACACCTCATCGCGTGGATGGGTTGTGCCCTCTGTCTCGACAGTTGCAGATGCGACCATTGAGGGTTCACTATCTGCGTGCGGCATGTCACTTAATGGATAGCTACCCAATGGATAACTAACGGCATCACCCTGTTGTTTGGCGTATACATTGGCGAACGCCTGCCATTGCTTGATGGTATCTGGGTAGTTTTGACGATTATCAGCAAAGTATTGGATAAGGTCAGGGAAAGCACTAATGACATCCCCTATCAAGCGCACGATACTATCGCTAATCGCCAGATTGTGATCTAACACTTGGTTTAACAAGTTTTCCATTGCCCAAGCCAGCTCGCCCAACTGGTTGGCACCGACAATACGACCTGAACCTTTGAGCGTGTGAAAACCGCGACGAATTTCCTTTAGCGCTTGTTTATCGTCTGTCTTGTTTTGCCAAGCTTGGTATAAAGGCGTGATGGTGTCCATCACCTCTTGCGCCTCTTCTACATAGATTTCTTGTACGTCAGCGTCTAACACTTGGTCTGCCACACTTGGCAATGCATCATAAGCTTGCTGAATAACACCAGGCAACGCTTGTTGACTTAAGTGAACATCAGCCATTGCACTCGGTACAACCGTCGTTTCACTGGCCACAGGTGCGCTCGAGGACGTGATTAGGTCAAGCTCATCACTCTCGGGTGCCATAACGTCGTTTTCGACTGGGGTAGTAACGCTATCTTGTACGGATGGTGCGACGGCACTTGGTACACCCTGATTAAGCGGCTGCTTCGCTAATAGGTTTTGTGCTTGTAACACGATAATCGCGGGGTCAATGCTAGGGGCTTGCTGTTGATTAAAGTCCGCCAGCAATGTCGGTAGCTGTTGGCGGGTATGAATGATAAACCCAATCAACTCGTCTGTTACCGGCAAGGTACCATCAAGAACACGATTTAATAGGTTTTCAACCGCCCAAGCCGTTTCGCTAAATTGCAGCGCACCGACCATACGGCCAGAGCCTTTTAAGGTATGAAAACCACGGCGAATTTCTTTTAACGCGATCATATCTTGATGATCTGCTTGCCACACGGGTAGCTGGTTATCTAACTCAGCAAATACCTCTTCCGCTTCTTCACTAAAGATTTCCTGAATATCAGCATCGGCAAAGCCATAATCATCGGCTTTTAGGCTCGCTTGTGCAGCAAGGTAAGCATCTGACAATAGCACTGGTGCGGCGACTGTCTGATGCGATACAGCTTCACTATCTATACTATCTGTCGGCACAGCCACTGGCGCAGTTGAGTCATCAGTCGTTTCATCTGATGCGTCATCTTCCATAACATCGTTCGCAATCTGGCGCTCACCTTCGTCATCATAGACCAAGGTATCAGCGCCATACACCTTCTGTGGTGCTACCACGTCAGTGTGTGCTAATGGTTGGTCTATCAAATCACTCAGTAACTCGTTCGCGCGATTAAGCTGGGTTTGGGTCTGCGTGAGCAAGGTTTCATCGATATGCTGATACGACAAGTGGTCTAAAAACAACTCAAAGCGCGCAATCATCTCGGCAATTGCGTCTGTCGCTTCCCAACTTAATACCTCGATGTTGTGTTCATGTAGACGCGCGATCAACAATCGCAATTGCTCCATCAAGGTTTGTGACTCGGCTAAACCCAAACTGCCAAACACTTGAACCATTTCGACCAACTGCTCGTTAACATCTAGCGCGCTTAATTGGTGGGTTTGGACATATTGGTTAAAGGCGTGCTTCACCTGCTCAAGCGCGATACGCGTGAAACGTAATGCTTCTTGCTCGGGGTCAGCCGCATACGTAAAACGCGATAGCCCGATTTGATTTTCTAGGGTTTTTGCGGTCTGTAATAACTGGCTATATAAGTCTTGTAACTGGCGCTCAACTTGCCAGCCCATACTATCTGCTAAGCTCGTATCCTCGACCATCATCTGTGCGTCAGTGATAACTTGCGCTAATTGCTGCTCATAGAACACCCAACCGCGATTCGAGAGACTGGCTTGGACCTTTGTTAGCAGTGATAATAATTGACTGGGTTGTTGGACACGAAAAATCGCTTGTTCTAAGTCAGCTAAGATTTGGCTAAATAGACTGGCCTTAACGCTCTCATGTGCTAAGTCCATGGTTATTAATAGCGATTTTGCAGGTTCAGATTGTTGTGACAATGCGGCTAACTGTAACAACACATCGACTGCTAATTGTGCTAGTGATACAGTCAGGGTCGTATCATCCTCGGCCATTAATGTTTCTTCTAATTGGCCTAGCAGGGTTGCATAGTCTTCTGGTTTGGGTGTTTCGTTCAGGGCTTGGCTATTTAACCAAAGGCTGGTTAATTGCCACAATTGGCGCTTGGCTAGGCTCAGTGATTGACGTGCCAAAAAGTCCGCAATGTCTGTCAACCCCATTAGCGAGTCTGCATCGTTTTGACGCTGCTTAAATAATTGCAGACTGTGATAACGCCATAGCTTGGTCAGTTCGTCTGGTTGGTAAGTTTGCGCATCACTGTGTGGTGGTAACACAAGCGCATCAAATAACGGCAACCCCGTCTCGCCTGATAAGTCACCGTTGGCTGTCATGGTGATGGTGTTGCCAGTTGTATCCGATAACAGCAAGCGTTGACGCTCATGGTCTGTTAGCTGAGGGTTACTTAGCAAGGTGTTTAGGTAGTCGATACGCGCCAACAACCAAGCGTTATGGCGTTGTTGCTTACGTTGTAATTGGCTAATTTCATAACGCAATAGCCGACTGCCTTGCAAAATAGCATACGCCGATGCAGGCTGTATTGCCTCTTCACTGACGGCAATCGCTACTTCTTCAAGCTTGGTCGCCAGTAATGCCAATGCCGGTTGATTGGTTAACGTCAACGCACCTGCCATTTGATGCAAGGCCTGTGTTATCACCGGCCAGTCGATGCTAGCATCATGCGCTGCCTCAAAGAATTGACGTGACTGTAATGTGCGCTCAATCAAGTCAAACTCATCTTGCAGTACCGGCATCAACCAGTCCAAGGCAATCAAGGTGCGTTGTGTACTCATATCTTTATCCTATGTCAACCGAACGGACTGCGTTGACGTTATTTCTATCATTACCAACTGATAACTTACAGCCATGCTATGTCACAATCGCTTCAAGCAAACAAACTTCAAAAAAGTTATCTTTCATTAACTAAATGCTATCTAATCAATCATCGGTTTCGTGATGATATCAGCACCACACTCTAGCGATATCATAGCACCGGCTGTATTGGGTGAATAGCATCAACCCCACCCATCTTAACGATTTTTCTGTGGCTATTTGGCCTCTTTTTATTCACTTAATGTCATCAACCAACTGGGGGCATTTTGCTTAACATACGCATCCACTTGGTGAGTGGGCAGACGCACCAATTCACGCTGATTTAAGCGCAGTATCTCACCTGACCCTAAAATCAGCACCCCATCCTCTGCCAAGAACTGGGTTAAATACTTAATCACATCACGCTGCACGAATTGGCGAAAATAAATCAACACATTCTGGCACACAATTAATTGGCATTGACCTGGTTGTATCGGCAACGATGGCGGTGGCTGTACCAAATTTAGGCTAAAGTATTGCAAATGCTGCTGTAGTCGATTTGCTATCACCAAGCTATCATCTTGTTTCATCAACCAATAGCGATAAAGTGGTGGCACTAGGTCTAACTCATTCAGCTCATATTTACCACATTGTGCTTGCTGTAAAGCTTTCTGATGAAAATCCGAACCAAATACCGTGAATGCACTATGGGTCGGCAAGATAGACTTTAGCGTCATGGCTATCGAGAGCGGCTCTTGCCCAGTCGAACAACCAACACTCCACGCGGTAAAAGGTCGCGCCGTTTCAGTTTCGCGTGCCATATTGGCAACTTGCCAAGCCGTGGCATATTGCTCGATAAAGCTAAAGGTAAGTGGGTGGCGAAAAAACTGGGTACGCGGGATTAAAATATCATCAAATAGACGGTGATAGCGTTGTTTGTCAGTGGCAATCGCTGCCAAAAAATCCGTATTGCTTAACCCATTTGCGGCCAGATGGCGCTCAATGAACCACTTAATCCACTCGATCTGTGCATTGGGCAATACAAAGCCCACTTGGTGCTCAATATAGTGCAGCCAAAGCGACGATTCATTAGGCGTCAAACGATAGGTAGAATTGGCCATAAACGGGTTATATATCCACTATCAAAATTGCTAAGTGCGCTTATACAATAAAACTTGCACTATAAAAAAGGGTGGCTTTCACCACCCTCATGTTGTCGTTATGCCTGCTTAAAGGCCTCATCGGGTAGCTTAAAGCCAGAAACCGATTCTTGTAACGCTGCGGCCATTTCATTGAGCTGACCTACTGAGCGTGCGGTTGCCAGTGTACCTGATGTCGTCTGTGAGGTAATGTCTTGAATGATATTCATGGTATTCGAGATATGGCCCGCTGACGCTGCCTGTAGACGGGCGGCATTCGAAATGTTCTGAATCAATTCGGCCAAGTTATTCGATACGTTCTGTACTTGTTCGAGTGCCTCACCCGCGTCTTTAGCAAGTTTTGCACCGCGGACAACCTCTGCAGTGGTCGATTCCATCGAGATAACCGCTTCATTGGTATCGGCCTGAATGGTTTTAACCAAAGTTTCAATCTGCTTGGTCGCTGTGGCTGAACGTTCTGCAAGACGTTGTACCTCGTCAGCAACAACCGCGAAACCGCGACCCGCTTCACCGGCCATCGATGCCTGAATCGCTGCGTTCAATGCCAAGATATTGGTTTGGTCAGCAATGTCGTTAATCAATCCGATGATGTCACCAATCTCTTGCGATGATTCACCCAAGCGTTTAATACGTTTAGAGGTTTCTTGAATCTGGTCACGAATGGTATTCATACCGTTAATTGTACGTTGTACCACCTCTGCACCATTATAAGCAATCGCAACCGAGCGATCCGCAACCGTGGCAGACTCAGCCGCGTTGGCTGATACTTGGTCAATCGACACGGCCATCTCGTTAATCGCCGCTGATGCACCGGCAATCTCTTGTGCTTGGCTTTCTGAGGCCTCAGCAAGCTCTACCGCGGTGGCCTGAGTTTGATCTGAGGCACGCGCAACGCGCTCTGCCGTGACGTTAATCGCCGAAACCAGTTGACGTAATTGGTCAATCGCAAAGTTCACCGAGTCTGCAATCGCTCCGGTAAAGTCTTCTGAAACCGTGGCATTAACAGTTAAGTCACCCTCTGCCAAGTCACCCAACTCATCCAGCAAACGCAAAATTGCCATTTGGTTACGTTCGTTTTCTTCTTGGATTCTGCGGGCACGCTCAGATTCGATTTCCATCTCATGGCGTTGACGCAAGGTTTCACGCTCACTGATGATACGCTCTTCCACATTTCGGGCTTGCAATTGGCGATACAAAAAGTAAAACGCCAATAAGAAACCTAACAGTACCAATAACGCTGGGAACCAAAGCGTCAGTAGATTACTGCTGGCTGCCTGATTGGCATTCAGCCCTGTGCTACTGACCACATAAAATAACAGGTAAGCAAACGCTGCCATAGCGATAAACGAGCTAACAACCGCCCAAGTGAGCCACTTAGCTGAGCCCTCTTGCCCATTACCTGTCAATCCTGCCGTTGGTCGTGCAACGGGCGAATTGACCGCTGGCTTAACTGCAGTTTTGCTATCCGCACTGTTGTTATCCATGAACGCTCATTCCTCTACGCAATAGTATGATTCAAATATAAATAAGTGTTTATAATGCCGCTTCTAAATAGTCTGCGTCTTCAGCCAACAAACTTGGCATAAATACATACCAAATTTGCTCATTCTGCCGAAATCGACCATGGGTGTAAATTGCCAATGGTGACTCAGGCGACAACGCTACCGGCTCGTAGTGACGCTGACCAAAGGTTTGAATACCCAATACTTCATCAACCACTAAACCACTAAATAACTTGGGTTGGTCAATCACCAACAGTTTTTGGTCACGGCCTCGTAATGGACTGGGCGGCAAGCCGACAAACTCGCTTAGATTGACAATCGGTAATAAGCGACCCCGGATATTGGCAATACCCGCCATCCACGATTTTGCTAAGGGGACTGGCGTCACATCTGGCAAGGCCAATACTTCAGCGATATCACCCAATGGCGCGACAAACTGGGTACTGCCCAAACTAAAGGCCACGCCTAACCATTGATTGGTGTCAATTGTATGCGTACCTTTACGGCGTTTTAGGCCACGGTCGGCCAAAC
>ERZ650312.2346-NODE-2346-length-10389-cov-13.358235_pt1 | contig 10389 bp, 9 predicted proteins | sample MGYA00376248_ERZ650312 | MGnify/ENA primary metagenome ERZ650312 (study PRJEB26733, sample SAMN07839316) | wastewater metagenome | biome: urban; feature: wastewater treatment plant; material: waste water | place: USA: North Carolina | collected 2016-07-28 ... | reverse complement strand
AAAGAGCAAAAAAAAGATGGAATTTTTCATTTAAAACAGGATGCAGGTGGTATCGTTGATATCGAATTTATGGCACAGTATGCGGTATTAGCCTGGAGTGGGTCGAATCCTGATCTCGCCCATTATTCCGACAACGTAAGAATCCTTGAAGATGCCGCAAAAACAGGTTGCTTATCCAGCGACGATGCGACAGCATTGATTCAAGCTTATCTCCGTGAACGAGCCGAAAGCCACCGCTTAGCCCTTGCAAATCAATCCATGCAAGTCAATGCTGCGGACTGGTACGATACCCGTGAGGTCGTTTGCAAGTTATGGCAAAGATTAATTGATCCGACTGCAATGTCTGCGTTGGATTAAAATGACTATTGTATAAACATTTGGAGTGTGTGCCATGAATTTGGCTGATCGTGATGGTTTTATTTGGCAAGATGGACAATTGGTTGACTGGCGTGATGCAAAAATTCACGTCTTAACGCATACCTTACACTACAGTATGGGTGTGTTTGAGGGTGTCCGCGCTTATGAAACGCCAAACGGAACTGCGATTTTCCGTCTTCAGGACCATACTAAGCGTTTGTTAAACTCTGCAAAAATCTATCAAATGAAAGTACCATTTGATCAAGCAGCTCTAGAACAGGCGCAAATTGATGTGGTACGTGAAAACAAACTTTCGTCGTGCTATTTACGCCCTTTAATCTGGATTGGTTCTGAAAAACTGGGTATTGCTGCAACCAATAACACCATTCATGCTGCTGTTGCGGCTTGGGGTTGGGGGGCATACTTGGGTGAAGAGGCAATGGCTAAAGGCATTCGCGTTAAAACTTCATCATTTACGCACCATCATCCAAACGTGACTATGTGTAAAGCCAAAGCTTCAGGTAACTACACCTTGTCTATTCTTGCACACCAAGAAGTCGCGCAAGCAGGCTATGATGAAGCCATGTTGATGGACCCACAAGGTTATGTATGCCAAGGTTCTGGTGAAAACGTATTCTTAATTAGAGATGGCGTTTTACACACACCAGACATCGCAGGCGGTGCTTTAGATGGTATTACGCGTCAAACAGTGATCACCATTGCTAAAGACTTGGGTTATGAGGTGGTTGAACGCCGTATTACACGTGATGAATTCTACATTGCCGATGAAGCCTTCTTTACAGGTACAGCAGCGGAAGTCACCCCAATTCGTGAATATGATGACCGTGTGATTGGTTGTGGTTCACGTGGCCCAATTACCACTGAAATTCAAAAAACTTTCTTTGATGCAGTTCAAGGTAAGAATGACAAATATGCACACTGGTTGACTTACGTTAAATAAGTCACGCTTGTGTGCCTGAGTGAAGGAATTGACTCAGGTGTGATGACCCCATTCAGGCAGTGCTTGAATGGGGTTTTATTTTGTCTGCTATTACCTTATGCGCTCGCTAAACATCGAGCAGGATTTATCACTCACGTTACCGATATAGATGAATAATCAATTATTTCTTCGTTGAGTTAGTGATGTGCAAATTTGATCTTAACGATAAATTTAGTTGCTCAAAACATAGGTTTTTTATAGCGAGAGGCAATCCCTGTAATTGGTGAGATTTGATGTTAAAAAACGCTCAGTCTGTCGAATGTGATAGGAGATAGCGAATCAAATATGTGAAAAGTATAGCAAAAAATGGGCTAAAAATTATAATTCAACCATTCAGTTAAAAATAAACCGACTTAAAATGTAACAAAAGTTAAAATGAAGTTAAAGTAAAAATTCCATAAAAACAAAATCTTAATCTAGAAGTTAAGAAATATATTTTTTTATTATCCCAAAAATTTGGGTCACAAATTTTAGGGAGTGAGCTGCTCCCTAGTTTTTTGTGATGTCATTTAAAACAGTACTTTAATCTCCTAATTTTCTGAAATTTAAAGTTTATTCAAAATTGTGTGAAATGGAGCGTATAGATGGATTTTTGTGAGAAATACCTAAAATGAAGAAACTTGCTAAGGATTGAGTTTCAATAATTCTAACGATATCTCAAGCGAGTGAATGATTAAAAAATGGTTTTTTATAAGAGTTATGGAGAAATGACATGTCTAAATTTATTAAAACAGCTGCAGCTGTGGTGGTTTTCGGCGCTTTTTCAACGGTAACAATGGCAGGTGGTGGCGGCAATCACGGTCCTAAACCAGACCCTAAGCCAACCCCAGTATGTAACGAAGGGCCGTGCACAGGAAGTATTCCAATTCAAGTGACTGTACCTAAGCGTTGTGAGCTGAATGTAGTAACATCAAGTATCTCATTAAAAGATGGTGCGGAAACTTCAGGTCAATTTATGGTTGGAGCGAATGCAAATTACAATCTACTGGTAAATACCGACAACCGTTTGGGGGATAAATCAACAAAATCTAAAGCAAAATTAGGTGTTGGTAATAATGCACCTGCAGTGGGTCTCACAGTTGAAACCAAGCGTGCGGGTTCACCGTCTATTATTCTGTTAAATGATAAGCAAACCAATATTGCGCCAGGCAGCAATGGTTGGAACACTTACAATGTCTTGGTTAAAAGTGAAAGCGTAGGTATTTCTAAACCAGCGGGTACTTATACCGATAATTACAGCATTGAAGTTTCATTCTAATACGTTTGAACTCAATCTGAATGAGTTGGCTTTGCCGATGGGTGGAGTCAACTTTTTAGTCTAAATAAATACAAAATAAGACATTGCTGGGGGAAGCATGAAACGATTATTGAAATATATGCTGATTGCAAGTTGCTTATGTGTAGAAGCTGTTTATGCAAACATGGTGATTTCACCTACACAAATGTATTTGGGCGATAAAGCACGACAACGCAGTGCAACGGTTGCGATGGAAGCTACCGATCTTGCAGAACCGAAAAGCTTTGAAATGTTTGCCTATAAATGGTCGCAAAATGCTCAGGGTGAAGATGTACTAGAGCCAGATCAAGATCTTTTAATTAATCCAAAAAACTTTGTTTTACAACCTAATACACAACAAATTATTCGTGTAGGTTTTAGCCGACCACTTTCGAAGGAAGAAATGGCGCAAGAAAAAACTTGGCGCATTGTTTTTAAAGAAATTGCTCCTGTAGTGGAAGAAGACGCCTTACAATTTTTATTCACAATTTCTGTTCCTTTATTTGTGGGTAAGCAAGAAGCCATTCAGGTAACAGCAACCCCGCGTTATCAAAATGATCATTTATTTTTAGAGATAGAAAATCATGCTGCATCGCATGTGCAAATTTCTTCAATCAGTATTTTAAATCAACAAAAACAACCTGTCGCAACTACTCGTGAAATGAAATATTTGTTAAATCAACAAAAGCACAGCTTTGATATGGGGCAAATCAAACTGAGTGATTTGAAAAATTACATACTCAAACTTGAAACAGATAAAAGTGAGCAAGCCATTGAGTTGAAAATGAAGGGCTAAATCATGCATAGAACTCGACTGTTTTTTGCGCTGCAAAGTGTCCTGTGGGGGATACCATTACAAGCCGCTGCTGCTCAGCCTGAAATGGTATTAAATAGTGTCTGGCTAAATGGCGTTGATCGTGTCGTTGAAAGTCTAGTATTGCAGCAGGATGGGCAACGTTATATGGAATGTGAAGTCTTGCAACAATTGGGTTTGCTGCAAGAGCGCTTACAAAAACACAGCGCACAAACTCAGTTCTGTTCTGTAAGCACCAATGAAATTCAGTCCGTGCAAGACGCTGCGCTGCAAGCCATTAAACTGACTGTACCAGCCAGCTATTTTATTGATGCACAATTTACCCAAACGCATGCGATTCCCTCAAAAGCGGACTTGGGTGGCTTTTTAAATTATGATGTGCTGTATGCACGTTATGATAATTACAATGAAATAAATGGCTTGGCGGAGCTTGGTATTTTTAAAGATTACTGGATTTTTAAAAATGCCATGATGTATCGCAAAGAGGTAGAACAAGATCAAGATAAGCTACTGCGTTTGAATACCAGTTTTGAAATAGAGTTTCCATCACGTTATCAGCGTTTAACCTTGGGTGATAACACAAGTATTTATAATCCATTATTAGATTCATTTAGATTTGGCGGTGTATCTTTTGGTTCAAATTTTAGTAGTTATCCAGATTTTATTTATTGGAATGTACCCACCTTAAGGGGGAGTGCTGTACTGCCATCCACAGTCGATTTATACATTAATGGCATCAATTTATATCAACAACAGGTTACGCCTGGACACTATAGCTTAAATACAGGTGCCAATATTCAGCAGTCGGGTGAGGCACAGGTGGTGGTGGAAGATGTATTGGGTAACCGTACCGTGCAATCCTTTCCTGTCTATGTCACCACCCAATTACTCAAACCAGGGTTAAATGAATATAACTTTTCTGCAGGCAAGCTGCGTTATGACTATGACTACGTGTCGGATGATTATCGTGAGTTTTTTGGCAACCTTTATTTCAGACGCGGGATTACCGACAGCACGACCTTAGGCACTAATTTAAGTTATAGCAAGGATGTGCAAAATGTTGGTTTGTTATGGACGCAAGCTATCAACAAATATGCCTTGTTAGATACGCATGCAGCTTCTAGTCACAGTGATTGGGGCGATGGCTATACCTTTGGCGCTTCGCTAAGCCGTAGTGGAAGTTGGATTGCGCTTGGTGCAAGTCATAAATACTACAGTCCTGAATATCGCGGTTTGGGATATAGCAATACGACGCAAACAGTGGAATACGACAATTTAGCTTATGTCAGTATTTTCAATATTCCTTTAATCAACACCTTAAATGTGAATTATCTAGAGCGCCGTTATCGTCCAAATGCAAATAATAGTTTTACAGATAGCCAAATGCTTACAGTCGGTTTTTCTCGTATGTTGGGACGTCAAACTTCACTGTCGTTTTCTTATTATAAAGATTTGAAAATGCAGGATAGCGACGGAGCCTATTTAACGCTGAATTATCAATTTGACCAACGCCGCAGTGCGCAGCTTACACATAATTTCGAAGAACAAACCCAGTTGCGTTATGCGCAAAGCAGCCTAACTCAAAATGGTGTGGATTACACGCTTGCAGTGCGCCATCAGCAAGCTGAAGGGGATATTGGTGTAAATGCTTATACAGCCCTGAAAATGCCGATGGGCAATTTATATTTAAGCCACGATGAAAGCGAGCGCTTTAGTTATAGTCAAGCCAATTACCAGGGTGCGGTGGTGTGGTTAGACCGAAAATGGGCCATGACCAAATATGTAGACAATGCTTTTGCTTTGGTGAATGTTAGTGATATTCCTAATGTGGAAGTACTGCGTGCGTTAAGGCCTGTTGGTAAAACCAATCAACACGGCTATGTATTTGTGCATGATATTGTACCTTACGTCAATTACGACGTGGCTTTTGATCAAGACCAGTTGGACATGTATGACAGCTTTGAATATTCAAGCCAAAAAGTAATTGGTATGAATCAACGGGGTTATAAAGTAAATTTCCCTGTTCAACGGACAGGATTGATTATATTGCGTTTACTTACGCCAGATCAGCAGACATTTGTGCAGGGGAGTGAGGTGTATTTAAGTCGTGAAACAACTGAGTTTGTACCTGTGGGCAGTGATGGAAATGTACATTTATATGGTGTGAAACCCGGCAGTTATACGCTAAAAGTCAAAACCAAAGGTGGAAAGATTTGCCATAGCCAGCTTGAATTACCTCAAGTTAAAGCTGGCACTGTTCCGCAAACAACGCAAATGGATTTAATTTGTCAGTAAGCATGCCAACTTCATGGGTGAGGATGAGAAAAATGAAAAGATTAGGGATCGTAAAAAAAATAAGTTTGTTGTTGTGTGGTTGTTGGGTCTGTGTTCCTGCACAGGCCTGCACTATTGGTTCGGTGAGTGAGTCTTTATTGCAAATGAGCGCTCAATACCGTAGTCAGACGGCAACCAGTTTTAATGTGCAGTGTGATCGCGGTTATAGCATTCAGTTTAGTAGTCGTAATTTACGGGACAAGCATGGCAGCAGTTTTGTAAATAATGGTGCTCACCGTTTACGTACCAGTATGAGCATTATGGGTGCAAAAAATAATCTGTGGAACACGCCAATTGAAGGACGGGCTTCTGCATCAGGGCATAAATACAGTGTAGCGGTACAGTTAGATGAACAGCCGAGTTTGACAACGCCAGCAGGACGCTATACCGATGAGTTATATGTTAACTTACTGTTTTAGATGTTTTGATTTATAACAGATTCAAGATGATGTATTGAGCAGGTTGGTATTGAATATCTGCTTTTTTCATCTGTTATTAGGCTAAATGACAGCAAATTATGGGGGTTGCTAGCTTTTTAAAATTGAAAAAAATGACAAACGTGTCACCAAAGCATCATATTATTGCAATGCTGCTGCTTTAGGCTAACGAGCATAAAATAAGAATTGAGCAGAAAGGCGATGAGTAATGTATTGGCAAAGCAGAGCAGTAAATTAGAGCGTTACAGCGATGCGTTTAAATTTTATTTCAAACAAAATCAAAAACAAAAAAGCAGCCAACCTACTTCTGATCTCTCAGACCTTGTCCGCCCACGTTTAAAAATTGCCCTTGTGACAGAAACCTGGCCACCCGAAATTAATGGTGTAGCACGTTCATTGCAGCAATTGTGCAAAGGCTTACAGGCACTTGGACATAAAATTCTGCTCATACGTCCTGAACAAAAACAGCATGATGGTCAGTTTCAGCCCTATAAAGAATGTCTAGTTAAAGCCCAAGCGATTCCTAAATATCATAATTTGCAATTCGGCTGGCCACAGTGGTCTAAAGTTTCGCAGGCGCTAGATGAGTTTCAACCCGATGTGGTGCATATCGTCACTGAAGGTCCTTTGGGTCTAGCCAGTTTACAAATTGCAAAGTCCAAAAATATTCCAATATCGAGTGGTTTTCACTCTGCATTTCAAGATTTTAGCCGTTTTTTCGATTTGGCATTTTTACTCAAACCCATTCAGCATTATCTAAAATGGTTTCATAACAATACCTTGCTCACTTGTGTGCCAAGTAGTCATACTGAAAAATCATTGCGTCAGTTTGGCGTGCAAGGGCCTCTGGTTGTGGTTGGGCGTGGTGTTGATGTTGAATATTTTTCCCCGGCTTTTCGTTCGACCCAACTGCGAGCAAGCTGGGGTGCCAGTGAAAACACACGGGTGATGTTGTATGTCGGGCGTTTATCACCTGAAAAAGAAGTCAATCTTATTATTGATGCCTATCAGCGTATGCCAAAAAATACAGAACAGGCTGTGAAATTGGTGATTGTCGGTGACGGGCCAGACCGTGAGCATTTAGAAGCCATGAACACTCAGGGAGATATCATTTTTACAGGTGGTTTAAGTGGCACAGCACTTGCACAAGCCTATGCCAGTGCCGATGTATTTGCTTTCGCCAGTCAGGTGGAAACCTTTGGCAATGTCGTGTTAGAAGCTATGGCTAGTGGCTTACCTGTCATTGCTTATGACTATGCTTGTGCACGTTTACATTTAAAACCGAATGAAACAGGTTGGTTGAGTCCACTCGGTCAGCCAGAAGATTTGGTCGGTCATATCCACCGACTTCCCGATCTTACAACCCTTAGACAGATGGGCGAACACGCCCGCAAAGCGACTTTAAATATTGGCTGGCAGTATCCAGTCCAACAATTTGAGCAGGCGTTATATCAGGTGGCGAAGGAGCTACACATGCCATCTTAGCTATACGCCAAAGAGGAGAGAACTGATGAAGTTTAAAAATGCAAAAATAAGAATGCTGGATCTCGACTTAAAAGGCTGTTTGTATCTTAACCATTTTTCCCACTCTCAGCGGGTGGCACAATTTTTTAAAGTTATTAGCCGTTTGGGCGATGGTGTGTTCTGGTATGTCATGCTCGCAAGTGCATGGATGATGCAGGGCATTGGCTATAGTTTACAAATTATTTATCTGTTATTAGGCGGTTCTGTTGGTACAGGTATTTATAAATATTTAAAACAAAAAACAGTCCGTCCGCGCCCATATCAGGTACACCAAGTGATTCGTTTGGGTGAACGTCCCTTAGATCATTTTAGCTTCCCCTCCGGTCACACTTTGCATGCAGTTATGACTACGACGGTTTTGGGTTATATCCAGCCAGTATTGTTGATGTTGATGTTGCCTTTTACGATATTAGTTGCCATTTCCCGTATGATTTTAGGCTTGCACTATCCGAGTGATGTGGCGGTTGGGGCGATGATTGGCGGTGCAGTGGCGAGTGCGATTATCTTGGCCGCGCCTTATGTAAATATTGTTTTATAAGTCTGGATAAAACCAAATCGAAAATTCAGAGCAGAATGGCAGGCAGCCCATGCGAAATTTGTTAAAGTAGTCGCTGTCTTGACTAGAATAGGGAATACACATGGGTTTACGTTGGACAGACAGCATCGACATTGCCATTGAGTTGTATGAGGCGCATCCTGATGTCGATCCGCAATGGATTCGTTTTACCGATTTACACGCTTGGGTTTGTGCTTTACCAGAATTTGAAGATGATCCTGAAAAATCGACTGAAGGCATCTTGGAAGCCATTCAAATGGCGTGGATTGATGAAGCGCGTTAATTTAGCGGTATGAAGCAAGATTGATTTGCCGATCAAGGTCCTGCACAATGCGCTTCATATCGAAAAAAGCAATTTTTTTACACATCAAAAGCAGAAAATAGCCCATTATTCGGTATAATGCGGCAAAATTTTCGCGTCAACATTGACTTAAGGAGCCAATCATGGCTATTGAACGTACTTTATCTATCGTAAAACCAGATGCAGTTGCTAAAAACCACATCGGTGACATCTTTGCTCGTTTCGAAAAAGCTGGTCTTAAAATCGTTGCGACTAAAATGAAACACCTTTCTCAAGCTGAAGCTGAAGGCTTCTACGCTGAGCACAAAGAACGTGGTTTCTTTGGTGACCTAGTTGCGTTCATGACTTCTGGTCCAGTAGTTGTGTCAGTTCTTGAAGGTGAAAATGCAGTTCTTGCTCACCGCGAAATTTTAGGTGCAACAAACCCTAAAGAAGCTGCACCTGGTACAATCCGTGCAGATTTCGCTGTAAGCATCGACGAAAACGCTGCTCACGGTTCAGACTCAGTTGCATCTGCAGAGCGTGAAGTAAACTACTTCTTTGCTCAAACTGAAGTTTGCCCACGTACTCGTTAATACGCAGTATTCAAACCAGATAAGTGTTATTATGCTTATCTGGTTTTTTATTCTCCGATTTTTATTTTCTGAATAAACCTTTGCTCACCTCTTGAGCTTCTCCTTTCATCTTTAGACATGGTTTAGGTATACACACATGAGTACAGAAGTCCTCGCTGCATCTGCGACAGATGTTCAGCAAGCATCTGCGTCCGCTCCTGCACAGTCTGCGACTGCAGAGAAAGTGAATCTCCTTGGCATGTCACGTCTACAAATGGAAAAATTCTTTGAAGATTTAGGTGAGAAGAAGTTCCGTGCAGGACAGGTGATGAAATGGATTCACCAGTTTTTTGTCACAGATTTTGCCGAAATGACCAATATTTCAGGCAAGTTACGTGAAAAATTGGAAAAGATTTGTGAAATTAAAGCGCCTGAAGTGGTGCATAAAAATTATTCTAAAGACGGTACCCGTAAGTGGGTGTTTCGTGTGGGTGATGGCGAAGGCTCATTGGTCGAAACCGTTCTGATTCCTGCAGAAGACAAAACGGGCTCACGTAAAACTCTGTGTATTTCATCGCAAGTGGGTTGTGCGCTCGATTGTTCATTTTGTTCTACGGGCAAACAAGGTTTTCAGCGTGACCTGACTCAAGCCGAAATTATTGGTCAGTTGTGGATGGCAAACTATTCCTATATGGAAGATGTGCCTGTGATTGAGCGTGAGCGTTCAGTGACCAACGTGGTGATGATGGGTATGGGCGAGCCGTTGCTGAATTACGATGCCGTCTTGAATTCCATGCGCATTATGCTGGACGACTTTGCTTATGGTATGTCTAAGCGTCGTGTGACTTTATCGACTTCGGGTGTTGTACCTAAAATTGACCAATTGGCACAAGATATTGACGTGGCTTTGGCAATTTCTTTACATGCCACCAATAACCAACTGCGTGATGAACTGGTTCCTATTAATAAAAAATATCCGTTGGAACAATTAATCGCAGCTTGTCAGCGTTATATTGGTAAAGATGGCAACGAAAGCGCACGTAAACACGTGACCATTGAATATGTGATGTTAGATGGTGTAAATGACCATCCTGAACATGCGCAGCAAATGATTAAACTACTCAAGAACCTGCCAAGCAAAATTAATTTGATTCCATTTAACCCATTTCCACATGCGCCGTATGGACGATCAAGCCGAAATCGAATAATTTCTTTCCAAAAAACTTTGTCTGATGC
>ERZ650312.2344-NODE-2344-length-10399-cov-7.547757_pt1 | contig 10399 bp, 10 predicted proteins | sample MGYA00376248_ERZ650312 | MGnify/ENA primary metagenome ERZ650312 (study PRJEB26733, sample SAMN07839316) | wastewater metagenome | biome: urban; feature: wastewater treatment plant; material: waste water | place: USA: North Carolina | collected 2016-07-28 ... | reverse complement strand
TCCGAAAGATCCAGCCAGCGCCCGAGCCGTTCGCCGAAGTCGTACTTCGGTTCGGGGATCTGCGGGTGCTGTGCTGAGAGGAGGCGGACGAGAGCGGAGCGGTGGAATGTGGCGCGTTGCAATTCGGTGCTGCCGGCGGATCAGCTGTTGTGGAGTAACTATCCGCCGTAAGGGCTTCAGTCGCCGCTGGGCGGGTTTTCCAGGCGCGCAACGCGCTCTTCCAGCGCCTTGAGCTTCTCGCGCGTGCGCAGGAGCACTTGCGCCTGGATATCGAATTCCTCGCGCGTGACGAGGTCGAGTTTGGCGAAGAAACCGGACATCAGGGCGCGCGCGTTCTTCTCGATATCCGCGGCCGGGCTGGCGGCGATGAGGGTGCTCAGGCGGTTGCTGAATTCCTCGAATACTTTGGGGTCGAGCATGGCGTCGGTCTTTCGGAAAACGGGAGTTTTTGACGCGTCGAGTTTAGCACAGCGCACCAGAACGACGCCTCGGCGGTGCTTGGGCGGCCTCCGGCACCGGCTTGGTGCGATGCTCAATTTTCGTGCGCCAGCAATGTGCGCTGATGGGCCATGAATTCTTCTAATGGCGGATAACTGCCGGATAACAAAAGAAAAAACGATCTGGCACGCGTTCTGCTTAGTGTTGCTCGCAAAGCTTGCAATCCATTTCCACCGTCTGAGGAGCCGCCATGCAACAAGTGAATTCGTTTTGCAGCTGTTGTGGTCGCGACGTCGCCGTTACCCCGGCCTGTCGTTCGCGTCGTTTGACTTGACACTTATCTGTAACCGGGGAAATCAACCGCATCCCCAGAACTGGAGCACATCATGAAAATGGTTACCGCAATCATCAAGCCGTTCAAGCTTGACGAAGTGCGTGAGGCGTTGTCCGTCATCGGCGTTCAGGGCATCACGGTTACCGAAGTCAAAGGTTTCGGCCGGCAAAAGGGGCATACCGAGCTGTATCGCGGCGCCGAGTACGTCGTCGACTTCCTTCCCAAGGTCAAGGTGGAAGCGGCGATCCGCGACGACCATCTCGATCAGGTGATCGAGGCGATCGAGAAGTCGGCTGGAACCGGAAAAATCGGCGACGGCAAGATCTTCGTCTACGACATCGAACAAGTCATCCGCATCCGCACCGGCGAAACCGGTGAGGAAGCCCTGTGAGGAGCCCATCATGAAACGACTACTGGCAACACTCTCCCTGCTCGGCGCATTGGGCATGGGCATGGCCTTCGGCGGTTCCGCCTGGGCGGCGGACGAGGCGGCAGCACCCGCCGCGACCGCAACCGAAGCAGCAGCGCCTGCTGCGGCTCCGGCGACGGAAGCTCCGGCGGCTCCCGCAGCCGCAACGGCTCCAGCCGAGGCTGCCCCGGCAGCTCCCGCGCCGAGCTTGAGCAAGAGCGACAACGCCTGGATTCTGGTCAGCGCGGCGCTTGTCATCCTGATGTCGATTCCGGGCCTGGCGCTGTTCTACGGTGGTCTCGTCCGTTCGAAGAACATGCTATCGGTGCTGATGCAAGTCTTCGTGACCTTCTCGTTGATCAGCGTGCTCTGGGTGGTCTACGGCTACTCGCTGGCCTTCACGGAAGGTGGCAGCTTCTTCGGCGTGCTCTCCAAGCTGTTCCTGAACGGCGTGACGATCGACTCACTCGGCGCGACCTTCAGCAAGGGCGTGTATATCTCTGAATTCACCTTCGTCATCTTCCAGGGCGCCTTCGCGGCGATCACCTGCGGGCTGATCGTCGGTGCCTTCGCCGAGCGTGCCAAGTTCTCCGCGATCCTCGTCTTCATGATCCTCTGGTTCACCTTCTCCTACCTGCCGATGGCGCACATGGTCTGGTACTGGGCGGGTCCGGATGCCTACACGGATGCAGCAGCGGGTGAAGCCGCCGCGGCGACTGCCGGCTTCCTGTTCCAGAAGGGTGCGCTCGACTTCGCTGGCGGTACGGTCGTGCATATCAACGCCGCTGTGGCGGGCTTGATCGGTGCCTTCCTGATCGGCAAGCGCGTTGGCTACGGTCGCGAATCGATGGCGCCGCACAGCCTGACCTTCACCATGATCGGTGCTTCGCTGCTGTGGTTCGGCTGGTTCGGTTTCAACGCCGGTTCGGCGCTCGAAGCGAGCGGCGGTTCCGCCCTGGCGATGGTCAACACCTGGGTGGCGACGGCCTGCGCGGCGATGTCCTGGATGCTGGCCGAATGGCTGATCAAGGGCAAGCCCTCGATGCTCGGTGCGGCTTCCGGCGCGGTGGCGGGTTTGGTGGCGATCACTCCGGCGGCCGGCTTCGTCGGCATCAAGGGCGCGCTGGTCATCGGTTTGCTGGCGGGTGTGGTCTGCCTGTGGGGCGTCAATGGCCTGAAGCGCATGCTCGGTGCCGATGACTCGCTCGACGTGTTCGGCGTGCATGGCGTCGGCGGTATCCTCGGCGCGATCCTGACCGGCGTGTTCTGCGACCCGGCGCTTGGCGGAACCGGCGTCTGGGACTACGTGGCGAACGCGGTAGGCGAGTACAACATGGCCGGCCAAGTCACGAGCCAGCTCTGGGGTGTTGGTGTGGCCATCGTCTGGTCGGGCGTAGTTTCAGTCATCGCCTACAAGCTGGTCGACATGTTCATCGGCCTGCGTGTGCCGGAAGAGGAAGAGCGCGAAGGTCTGGACATCACCTCGCACGGCGAATCGGCTTACCACCACTAAGAGTCACCGCAGTAACGAAGGGCGCCCATTGGGCGCCCTTTTTTCTTGCCATTTGTCCCCCGGGCCGGAACAAATGGCTGCCGGAGAGGACAAACGAGCATTCGCTGCCGGCAACGCGTCAAACAACCAAAAACGAATCTTCGCGACCAACGCTGGTCGTCACCTCGACGGACTTGAAATCATGATCCGGCTTTGTGTGGGCCTCATCAGTTATTTCTGTCTCGCGTTCCTGCCGGCGATTGCTCAGCCTGTGTCCGCCCTTGCCGCGGCGAACGAGCAGCGCCTGCGCATTCTCACCTGGCCGGGCTATGCCGACGCCGACGTCGTCCAGGTCTTCGAGCAACGCACCAACAGCAAGGTCGAGGTGACCGTCGTCGATTCGGACGCCGTGCTCTGGCAGAAGGTGGCGCAAAACACCAAAGCCGACGAAGCGTTCGACGTCATCGCGGTGAATACGGCCGAGTTGCAGCGCTACCTCCGCGCCGGACTGGTGCAGCCGATTGCTGCCGCGGCGTTGCCCAATCTGGCTTCGCAGCTGCCACGCTTCCGCGATCTCAGGGCGATCCCCGGTCTGGTCCAAGGTGATGAGGTTTACGGCATCCCTTACGCCTACGCCGAGATGGGGCTGATCTACGACCGGCAACAGGTTGCCGAAGCGCCCGACTCGATCGCCGCGTTGTGGGATGAACGCTATCGCGGCAAGGTGCTCGCCTTCGACGACGGCACGCACAATTTTTCGCTGGCGGCGCAGTCGCTGGGCCAGGTCGATCCGTTCCAGATCGCCGATCGTGACTGGCCGACCGTCGTCGAACGCCTGATCGCGCTGCGCCGCAACGTGCTGAGCTTTTATTCAAAACCGGCGGAGTCGGTCGAACTGTTCCGCACGCGCCAAGCGGCGCTGATGCTCGCCAACTACGGATCGCAGCAGTTGCAGTTGATGCGTGCGGCCGGCGCGGATGTCGGCTATGCCATCCCGAAGGAGGGCGCGCTGGCCTGGCTCGACTGCTGGGCGATCACGCGCAACGCGCGCAACAAGCGGCTGGCCGAGGGCTGGATCAACTACATGCTCGAAGCCGGCCCGAGCGAGGTGCTGACCGGTCGCCATGGACTCGATTCAACGACGCGCGCAGCGGCCCACCGCCGGGAAAGCGACGCGTTGATCTGGCTGCAACCGGTCGAGGATGTCGAGCGCCGCGTGGATCTGTGGGCGCGCATCGTTTCCGGCGACCGCCTCGGCAAGGTGCTGGCGCCGTGAAGTTCGGTATCGCCTCGCGCCTGAGTGTCCTGCTCGCCGTCGTCGTCACGGTGACAGCGGGCGTGACGGCGTACAGCGCCTACGACGTCAGCCGCGATCTTCTGGTCGCTTCCACCGAGAACGAGTTGCTGACGTCCACCAAAGTGCTGGCCCGGCGCATCGCGCTGACGCGCAACGAGATCGTGCGCAACCTGCATATCCTGTCGCAACATCCGGCGGCTGGCGCAGCGCTGGAGGCGGAGAATCCGACGGCGCAGGATCAACTGGCCAAGCTCTTCGAGCTCGTCATGCAGGCCAACCCGGGCTACTACCAGGTGCGGCTGATCGCGCTGCACGATCATGGCCTCGAGCACGTGCGCGTCGATCGTGACGGCACCAGGTTGGTGCGCGTGACCGGAGACGAACTGCAGGAAAAAGGGCACTACCCCTACGTATTCGATACCGCGCGGCTCGCCGCCGGCGAGATATACCTCTCGCGTATCGCCATCAACCACGAAGTCGGCACCCACTTTGTGCGGGACATGCCAACCGTCCAGCTGGCGACGCCGGTGCTCGGCACGGCCGGAAGCGTGCTCGGCGTCGTCGTCATCAACGTCGATCTGAACGGCACGTTTGCGCAGCTCGCCGCCGACCTGCCAAAGGACGTCCAGCTCTTTCTCGCCAACGGCGATGGCGATTTTCTCGTGCATCCCGATCCGGCGCAGGCCTTCGCTTTCGACCGCGGCCGGCGTGCGCTCGTGCAGGAGCAGTTTCCCGAAACCCGTGACCTTGTTCTGCGCAAGACCGACCAGGTGTTGTTCGAGGCGCGCGATGGCGCCTACGCGGAGGATCCGGTCGTCGCCGCGTTCATCTCGCGCAAGGTCGACGCTTCAACCATGGAGAAGTACCTCGTTCTCGGCCTCACGCAACCGCTGACGACGGTGCTTGAGCGCGTAGACACGCTGGCCGGCGTGACGCTGCGCATCGTCCTCGCGCTTGGCTTTGTTTGCCTCGTGCTGGCGGCCCTGCTGGCGCGTGCCGTGACGCGGCCGATCAACTCGATGACCCGCGCGGTGGAGCGTTTCGCCGACGGTGAACTGGCAACCGGTCTGCCGCTTGATCGCCGGGACGAAATCGGCGTCCTGGCGCGTCGCTTCTATCGCATGCGCAAGCAGATCCAGCAGCAGATCGCCGAACTGAACAGTCGGCGTGAGGAAATGGAGAATCTGGCGCGGAGCGATCCATTGACCGGGCTGGCCAACCGGCGCCTGCTCGTCGAGCGTGCCGAACACGCCTTTGCCTCCGCCCGCCGCGACAATGAACGGCTGGCGGTGCTGTTCATCGATCTCGATCGCTTCAAACCGATCAACGACAACCTCGGGCACGCGGTCGGCGACCTCCTGCTCAAGGCCGTGGCCGAACGTATCCGCGGCGTGATCCGCGAGTCCGACACGCCGGCGCGCATCGGCGGCGACGAGTTTGTCGTGCTGCTCGAAATGATCCAGGACGACATCGACGCGCAGACCGTCGCCGAGAAGATTCGCGTTGCGCTCAACCAGCCGTTCGAAATTGTGGAACACGGCGAGGAACACCGCATCGCGGTGTCGGCGTGCATCGGCATCGCCTTCTACCCGGAGGACGGTACCGACATGACCGAGCTCTCGCGCCACGCCGATGAAGCGATGTATCGCGCGAAGGAGAACGGGCGCAACGCGGTGGCCTTCTACAATCTGTCGAGCTGAACGTCGGGGGATGCCGGCCTATTCGAGATTCGCGTGCCGCCTGAACATGCCGGCGGAATTCTGGGTCGCGCGCTGCATCAGGCGCAGGATCGTCAGGTCAAGGAAGATCGAGAGGCTCTGCTCGAACAAGGTGCCCATCGGCTGGATGGAGGACCATCCCGACTCAGCGCTCACTTTCGGCGTCGGTGCCGGGATGCGTATGGTGACGTCGGCCAGCTGGCCAATGGATGACTCTGGAAATATGGTGACCAACGCGATATTGCCGCCGATCTCTCGGGCCTTCTTCGCCATCTGCACCAGACTGCCGGTCTCGCCCGAGCCGGAGCCAATGAGCAGCAAGTCCGTGGTTTCAAAGTGGGGTGTGACCGTCTCGCCGACGACGTAGGCGTCAAAACCCATGTGCATCAGGCGCATGGCGAATCCCCTGACGGCAAGCCCGGAACGGCCGGCGCCAGCGACGAGGATCTTCCTCGCGCCGACGATGCGGTCGACGAGCTTTTCTGCGGCGTCGGGCGAGATCGCGCCGAGGGTGCGTTCAAGTTCGCCGAGCACTGCGACGGTGTGATCGCGCGCGGTCATCTGTACAGAAATCCGTGCATTGTTCGGGCGGCCGCGACCGGGTTTTCAGCGTGGCAGATGCCGCTGCCGACGATGACGACGTCGGCGCCGAGGCGCGTGTAATCGGGCAGCGTCGCCGCGTTGATGCCGCCGGCGACGAAGATCTGCGATGAACGGCTCGCCGACTTCATCACGCGCAGGTCGTCGAGCGGCGTGCGCCCCGCCGCCTGCTGGTCGACACCGGTATGCACCGCCAGCGCACGCACACCGACCGCTTCGAGCTGCTTGATGCGCGCGGCAAGATCGGGTTCGCAGATCATGTCGACGACGATCGTCTTGCCGAACTCGGCGGCCACGGCCAGGCAGCCCTTGACGGTCAGGATGTCGGTGACGCCGAGCACGGTCACGTAGTCGGCTCCGGCTGCGAGCGCCTGCCGCGTCTCGTACTCGCCGGCGTCCATGATCTTCATATCGGCGAGGATTTCCTTTTCGGGGAAGCGCCGGCGCAGTTCGCGCACGGCCGCCAGTCCTTCCGCGTACAGGAAGGGCGTGCCGACCTCGATGATATCGATGTAGGCGCGCACGTCCTCGACGAGTGCCAGCGCGGCGGCGAGCGGGATGTCGTCGAGCGCGAGTTGGAGTTTCATCGCAGGATCAATCGTCGGCGAGCAGCGTCGGCTCCGTGATCTTCATGTCGTCGGCGAGCGCCAGCGTCGGCGGGCAATCGTTGGCGACGAGATCGTCGTGGTAGGCGACGACGGCTTGCTCCGGCGTCAGCTCGCGGGCGATGACGCGGCGCATCAATGCGACGAGTGTCAGCGGCCGTTCGGCGTAGTTGATCTTGCGCCCGAAGAGCGCGATGCGCGCACCGGCGGCTTCGGCGCGGTAGAGCAGTTCGAAGGTGTCGCGCGTCGTGCCCTTGCCGCCGCCGAGGACGCCGACGATCAGGCGGCCCGGGTCGTACTGGGCAAGCTCCTCGGTCGCACGTCGGCCGTTGTAGGCGATCTTCAGGAAAATCGGCTGTTCTTCGGCGACAACGCCGGCAAGCGAACGCACGATGCTGTCGCCGATGAACGTGCCGATCCGGTTGGACGGAATGCCGACATCGAACATCGGGTTGAATACTTCCAGCAGGTGACGCAGTCCGTGGCGCGCTGCCTCCTCGCGGAACGCCGAATAGGCTTCGAGCGTGCGCAGGTCGTAGTCGACGTCGTTGGAGAAGGTCATCGAATAGAGGCCGAGATCGGCAATCCCCTTCAGCTTGGCGAGGCGCGCGGTGCCGAATGGGCGCGAGGGTTTCATGCCGTAGGCGCCGCCGCGTGGATACCAGATGTCGGTGGTGTCGTTGTAACGCACGGCCGGGGTGACCGGCGAGTTCTCGAACAGTCGCTCGTCCTGCAGGATCTGCGCCGTCGAAACGCTGGTCAGCATGATGTCGATGAGGCCGGACTTCGTCATGTCGCGCATCGTTTGCAGGAACACCGGGCGGGTCGCCAGATGATCGAGCAGACGGCCGGACGAATCGCGCGCCGGGCCGGGGCAGGCGATGCCGAAGGCCATGTCCGGGTCTTTGGCGTCGGCCATGATGAAGTCGGCCGGGGTGTAGTTTCCGGCGCGGATGCGTGCAAGTTTCTGGTCAAGGCTTTTCATTGCGGATTCTCTTCAGGTCGGGGTGTGTTTCGGTGCGCTTGAGACGCCAGCATCGCATTGCGTTACCATTCCGACAAACGAAATATGTTCACCATAGCCATTCCAAGGGGGAAAGATGGAGCTTCGTGATCTGGCCGCTTTTGCCACCCTCGGCGAGTTGCTGCACTTCGGTCAGGCGGCCGAACGCATGCATGTGACGCAATCGGCGTTGAGCAAGCAGATTCAACGCCTGGAAGCCGAGTTCGGCGGTGCGCTGTTTGAACGCGGCCAGGCCGGAACCCGGCTGACGGCGCTTGGTCGCGCCCTGCATGCGGAGGCGCAGACGATTGTCGAGGGCGTGCATCGTTTCTCGCACCGCGCCCGACAAGCCGCGCAAGGCGTCCTCGGTACCCTGCGCATCGGTTTTGGCGTGACCTCGCGGGTGATTGCGCCGGAAGCCATCTCGCGCTTTCGTGCCGTCCGGCCGGACGTCCAGATCGAGCTGATCGAGGTCTCGGCGCGACACCAGATCCAGGCAATGAAGGAAGGCACCATGGACGTCGGTTTCTGTCGCCTGCCGGTGCCCGAGGGTTGGCCGACCCTGCCGTGCATCCAGGCCAATCTGGTCGCCGTTCTGCCCTCGGATTACGACGAACGGATCAGCCTCGAAGAGCTCGTGCGTCGGCCGATGGTGACGATCGTGCGCACCCGTTCACCGGCTTTCCACGATCACGTCATGTCCTACCTCACACGCAAAGGCTTGCGCATACAGGCGCTGCAGACGACCACCGATTTCTATACTGCGGTTGCCCTTGCCGAGGCCGGCGTCGCCTGGGCGATCGTTCCGTCATCGACGCCCTGCGAACCCACGCGTGCGCGCGTCAAGGTGCTCGGCGACGAGGATGCGCGCTGGCAGATCGGGCTGGTCCGGCCGCCGGGCGAACCGGGCGGCCTGGTCGACGCCTTCTGGTCGGTGGTCAGCGAAATTCGCGAGGAACAGGGACTGCTGATTTCGTAGCGTGTACGCTTCTATTGGAAGAATCCGGGCGGAGAGACTTGTTTTCGCCGGCGAGGCGCGGGACGATTGCCACCTTCGGCTGCTGCGTTGGCGCAGGAAGGCCGCCCGACCCCTTACTTGAGCACGTTGATGGCCCAGCCAAGAATCACCATGAAGAGCATCGCCGCGGACCTCGGCGTTTCGCGCTCAACCGTTTCGTTCGTGCTCGGTGGCGAGGCGGAGAAGCACCGGATCAACCCGGAAACGGCCCAGCGCATCGTCAAGTACGCGGAAGAGATCGGCTTTCGGCCGAACTATTTCGCCCAGGCGTTGAATCGCGGCAAGACCGGCTCGATCGGTCTGGTCTTTCCCGATGTCCATGAAATCTACATGTCCGAGATGCTGCGCGGCATCGACGAAGTCTTCGCCCAGCATGACGCGACGATGATGCTTTCGTCGAGCCGGATGTGCCGGCGGCTCGAAATGCGGAACGTCGACTCGCTGCTCTATCGCGGCGTCGATGGGCTGATCATCGTCCCCTGCGCCGACTTCAATTCGAAGCCGACCGAGATCGCTTCCCTGGCCAAGGTCATCGCCAAGAGCAAGCTGCCGGCGGTGTGCGTCGACCGGGTGCCGGACGACTGGACCGGCAGTTCGGTCGTCCAGGATGACCGCAGCGGCGCGCGGGAGGCGGTCGACCTCTTGGTACGACGCGGTGCGAAACGGGTCGCCTGCATTTCCTTCAACCTTGCCGCGTCGAGTATCGCCAGCCGCATCGCCGGTTACCACGATGCCTTGCGCGAACATGGCATGGTGGCAGACCCCCGCCTGCTGGTCCTGCTCGATCAGGTCGACGCGCAGGCGAACGATCTTTCCGATGCCATTCGGGCCCTGCTTGCGCTGGACGAGCGCGAGCGCCCCGATGCCTGGTTCGTCACCACGAGCGGCCTTTCCTACCGCACGCGGGATCTGGCGGTCAGCCTGTCGAACAACGCCGCGGCGCCGTTGATCGCCCGTTTCGGTGCCGATCCGCCTTTCTTCACGAGCGGCATGATCTCGGTCCATCAGCCGCACCGTGAAATCGGCCGCCAGTCGGCGGAGCTGTTGTTCAAGCAGATGGCCGACCCCGGCGCCGAGCCGACGCGGATCGTCGTGCCAACGACGGTCAGCTGATTTTGCCTTGCTGAAGCAATAAACTTGACAGTCGTACCGGCCGGTAATAGTGTGCCGGAAATCGTTAGCTCACCTAGGTTAGCTAGCAATAGATGATACTTGGAGGAAACCAGATGAAGCGCAGTCAGATCAACCAGATTCTTCAATCGGCACAGGCCTTCTTCACCCAGCACCAGTTCCACCTGCCGCCCTGGGCGTCGTGGACTGAAGCCGATTGGCAGGGGCAGGGTGACGCTTGCCGCGAGGTCATCGATTGCCAGTTGGGCTGGGACATCACCGACTTCGGCTCAGGCGACTTCGCCAAACGCGGGCTGACGCTGTTCACGGTGCGAAACGGCAAGGCCGGCAGCAGCTTCGGCAAGACCTACGCCG
>ERZ650312.2343-NODE-2343-length-10402-cov-5.172804_pt1 | contig 10402 bp, 7 predicted proteins | sample MGYA00376248_ERZ650312 | MGnify/ENA primary metagenome ERZ650312 (study PRJEB26733, sample SAMN07839316) | wastewater metagenome | biome: urban; feature: wastewater treatment plant; material: waste water | place: USA: North Carolina | collected 2016-07-28 ... | reverse complement strand
CGCCCTGTGGCCCCGCACCCTCGCCCGCCGGGCCTGGCGGCGCAGCAAGACCGGCTACGTGTGGCGCCTCGGCCAGTTCTCCCTGCGCCTGCAGCTGAAGAAGTCGAAGCCGGTGCGCCAGCCGCGCCCCCGCGCCACGCCCACCCCGACGCGAAAGGAAGTCGCCATGTCCACCCCGGTCACGCCGCACGGATCGCCAGCCCGCGAAGGCGGCGTCGCGCTCATCGTCGGGGTCGGCCCGGGGCTGGGCGCGTCGCTGGCCCGCCGCTTCGCCCACGAGGGAATGGACATCGCCCTCGTCGCCCGGGACGGCCAACGCCTCGAGGCGCTCGCCGACGAGCTGCGGGGCCTGGGAGTGACCGCCCGGATCTACCCCTGCGACGTCACCGAAGACCCGGCCGTCACCGCGATGGTCCGCGCCGTGTGCCGCGAGCTCGACGTGCCCCGGCTGGCGGTTTACTGCACCGAGCACTACGGCCCCGGCCACGTGGTGGACATCGACACGGCGGCCTTCGTGGAGTGCTGGGAGGTCAATTGCCTGGGCGCCTTCCTGGTCGGGCGCGAGGTGGCGCGGGCGATGCTGACCCGCGGCGACGGCACCCTCATCTTCACCGGCGCCACCGCCGCCCTGCGCGGCCGCGAAGGCTACGCCAACATGGCCGTCGGCAAGTGGGGCCAGCGGGCCCTGGCCCAGTGCATGGCGCGGGAGCTCGGCCCGAAGGGCATCCACGTGGCCCACGTGGTCATCGACGGCGGCATCCTGAAGGACGGCAGCTCGGCGCTGCAGTGGGAGCGCATGGCCGGCCTCTACCCCGACGAGATCGCCGAGAACTACCTCGCCCTGCACCGCCAGCACCCGAGCACCTGGACCCAGGAGCTCGACCTGCGGCCGTGGATCGAGAAGTTCTAGCGCCCCCGGGGCCGGGCTCCGCCCCGGCAAGGAAACCTGGGGCGGCCCCGCGTTTCCTTGAGCCCCGCCGTCAGGCCTTCAGCAGGTTGGCCCGGCCGCCGAACCAGCGGGCGGTGATCGCGTCGGCCACCCGCGGGGCGTCGCGGAGGATCTCCTCGGCGAGGCCGCGGGCGATGTCCACCAGCGCCGCGTCCTCCTCGAGGTCGGCATAGCGGAGCAGCGGCACGCCGCTCTGGCGGGCGCCGATGAACTCGCCGGGGCCGCGGATGCGCAGGTCCTCGCGGGCGATCACGAAACCGTCGGTGTGCTCGTAGATGGCCTTCAGACGCTCGCGGCCGGCCTGGGACAGGGGCTGCGCGAAGATCAGGATGCAGGCCGACTGGTGCGCGCCGCGCCCCACCCGCCCGCGCAGCTGGTGGAGCTGGGCGAGGCCGAAGCGCTCGGCGTGCTCGATGACCATCAGGCTGGCGTTGGGCACGTCCACGCCCACCTCGATCACCGTGGTCGCCACCAGCACCTTGAGCTCGCCGCTCACGAAGGCGTCCATGGTGGCCGACTTGACGTCGTTCTTGAGCCGCCCATGGACCAGCCCGACCGGCAGCTCGGGCAGCGCGGCGGAGAGCATCTCGAAGGTTTCCTCGGCGGTCTTCAGCTGCAGCGCCTCGGACTCCTCGATCAGCGGGCACACCCAGTAGGCCTGGCGGCCCTCCATGCAGGCGGCGCGGACGCGCTGGATCACCTCGTCGCGGCGCGCCTCGGCCACCAGCTTGGTGACGATGGGCGTGCGGCCCGGCGGCAGCTCGTCGAGCACCGACACGTCGAGGTCGGCGTAGTAGCTCATCGCCAGGGTGCGCGGGATCGGCGTGGCCGACATCATCAGCATGTGCGGCGACTCGCCGGCCTGGCCCTTCTCGCGCAGGGCCAGGCGCTGGCGCACGCCGAAGCGGTGCTGCTCGTCGACCACCGCCAGGGCCAGGCCGGGCAGCGTCACCGGGTCTTCGATCAGCGCGTGGGTGCCCACCGCCAGCAAAATCTCGCCGGCGGCGAGGCGGGCCAGGGTGGCCTCGCGCTCCTTCTTCTTGCGGCTGCCGGACAGCCAGGCCACCTCCAGCCCCAGGGGCGCCAGCCAGCCGGCGAGCTTGCGGTAGTGCTGCTCGGCGAGGATCTCGGTGGGCGCCATCAGCACCGCCTGGCGGCCGTTCTCGGCGGCCTGCAGCATCGCCAGCGCCGCCACGCAGGTCTTGCCCGAGCCCACGTCGCCCTGCAGGAGGCGCTGCATCGGGTGGTCGGAGGCGAGGTCGCGGGCGATCTCGGCAAACGCACGGGCCTGGGCGCCGGTGAGGGCGAAGGGCAGCTGGCCGAGGAGCTCGCGGGTCAGGGTGTCGCGCAGCGGCAGCCCCGGGGCGTTCTTGGCGCGGCGGGCGGCGTAGGCCCGGCGCAGGGAGATCTGCTGGGCCAGCAGCTCGTCGAGCTTGATGCGCTGCCAGGCCGGATGGCCGCGGTCTTCGATGTCCACCAGGGCGATCGACGGCGGCGGCGCGTGGAGCAGGTGCAGCGCCTCGGGCAGCGCGGGCAGGTTGAGGTTGCGGCGCAGGGCCTCGGGCAGCTCGTCGCGCACGCCGTTGTGGCGCATCGCGCCGGCAATGAGCTTGCGCAGCGCCGACTGGGCGAGGCCGGCGGTGGTCGGATAAACGGGGGTCAGGCTCTCGGGCAGCGGCTCGCCGGCGGCCACCGGCTTGAGGCGCGGGTGGATCATCTCGGCGCCGAAGAAGCCGTCGCGCAGCTCGCCAAAGATGCGCAGCCGGCTGCCCGCGGCCAGCTGCTTCTGCTGCTGGGGGTAGAAATGCACGAAGCGCAGCATCACCTCGCCGCTGGCGTCCCGCGCCCGGGCCACCAGCTGGCGGCGCGGCGGCGGGGTGACCTCGCAGGACAGCACCTCGACCTCGCACTGGGCCGGCACGCCGGGGCGCACGTCGGCGAGCATGGTGAGGCGGGTCTCGTCCTCGTAGCGCAGCGGCAGGTGGAGGATCAGGTCGGCCGGCGAGAACACGTCGATCTTCGCCAGCCGCTCGGCGAGCTGCGGCCCCACCCCCGGCCAGCCGCGGTGGGCGGGCTTCTTCGGGGCGGCGGGGGCGCGTTCGGCGGGCGCGGGGCCAGCCGGCTCGACGGCTTCGGCCAAGGCTCAGCCGATCACCAGGATCGCGTCGGCCTCGACCACCGCGCCGCGGGGCAGCTCCTTGACGCCGACGGCGGCGCGGGCCGGGTAGGGCTCGGCAAAGTAGCGCGCCATCACCTCGTTCACCTTGGCGAAGTTGGCCAGGTCGGTGAGGTAGATGTTGAGCTTGACCGCGTCGGCCAGCGAACCGCCGGCGGCCTCGGCCACCGCCTTGAGGTTCTCGAACACACGCACGGTCTGCGCCTCGAAGCCCTCGACCATCTGCATGGTGGCCGGGTCGAGGCCGATCTGGCCCGACAGATACACGGTGTTGCCGGCCTTGACGGCCTGGGAGTAGGTGCCGATGGCGGCGGGGGCGCTGGTGGTGGCGATGATCTGCTTGGACATGGGGTGACTCCGTGGGGTTGGACTGACTAATTTTACAGGCGGAATGGGAAGTGGGGGGCGTAGTCGGGTTAGCCCGAAGGGCGTGACCCGACACCGGGCGTGCCGCCCCGCACGGGTCGGAACACCGGAGACGATGGCGCGACGGTATTGCTCGGGGATGTCGGGTTACGCTGCGCCGACCCGACCCACGAATTACCCAAAAAGCTTAGCATTAAGTAATATTCCCTGGCGCGCCAGAACAGCCGCATTTCGAGCCTATCCATTTCAAATTCAGGAACACCGCCATGGCCCAGAACCTCATCTCCCTCGACCTCACCGATGAACTGCCCAAGTTCGATGCCGCGCTCGACGCCATCGAGCAGCTGATGGACATCTTCGTCTCCCTCACCCCGGAGCAGATGCGGCGGCTCACCAAGATCGGGGAGCGGAGCGAGACTTTCTGCCGGCAGACCACGGCGATCCTCGAGCAGAACCAGCAGGCGCTGCCGCCGGGCTTCGACCTGAAAGAACTGAAGCGCGATCTGGCCGCCTACGACGCGCTGCGCCCGCGGCTGCTGCGCCTGCAGGCCCTGACCGCCAAGTGCGCCGACACCCGGGTGGCCCTGGGCAGCGATGTCATGGCGGCCAGCTACGACGGCTACGGCCTGCTCAAGATGTTCGGCAAGGCCGACAACGTGACGCCGCTACAGGAGACCATGCGCTCCAACGTCCGCCGCAAGTCGCCGGCCCCGGGCACGGACGCGGCCTGAGCCACCGGGGCGCCCCCGCCGGGCGGGGGGGAGCGCTTCATCGACGGAGGGTGGCCATCACCCTCCGTCGCCTCATTTTTAATCAGCCGAGGGTGGACGGCAGCCTCGGCCGCCTCATTTTTAGGCGGCGGGGGGGTCTCCGGGCCCCTCGGTCGCCTCATTTTTAGGCAAAACGGGGGCCCGGGAACCCTCGACTGCCTAATCTTTAGGCGACGTCGCCTCAAAATGAGGCAACTGAGGGTAACTCCGATCCCCGGTATCACCTGACGGCATCCCCGAAAAGGCTTACGGCCAAGCGCCTTGGGGGCGGCGGTGCATGGTCGAGATTTCCGCCTGCGTCCTTCATACTCCCAGACACCACCGGAATCAGGAGATTTGCGCCATGAAGCCTCCCTCGATGGAATTCATGCCGCTGGTGAACGAGCTGCGCGGCCTGATCGAGCAGGCCCGCCAGCATGTCGCGCAGACGGCCAACAGCACGCTGACCTTGTTGCACTGGAAGCTCGGAGCCCGGATTCAGGGAGAAATTCTGCAGGGCGCACGAGCAAGCTATGGCGAAGAGATTTTGCCGACACTGTCGGCAAAATTGGTTCCCGAGTACGGCAAGGGCTTCAGTGCCCGGAACCTGTCCCGGATGATCCAGTTCGCCGAGGCCTTCCCCGACGAGCCGGTTGTCGCGGCGCTGTCGCAACACCTGAGCTGGAGCCACTTCGTCGAGATCCTGCCGCTCAAGAAGCCGCTCGAGCGCGAGTTCTACGCCGAGATGTGCCGCATCGAGCGCTGGAGCGTGCGCGCCCTGCGCGAGCGCATCGGCAGCCAGCTCTACCTGCGCACGGCGCTCTGCAAGCAGCCCGAAGCACTGGTCGATGCTGAGCTTGCCAGGCTGCGCGCGGGTGGCCAGATGACGCCCGAGCTGGTGTTCCGCGACCCCTACATGCTGGACTTCCTCGGCCTGGCCGACGGCTATAGCGAGCGTGACCTCGAAGCCGCGATCCTGCGCGACATGGAGCGCTTTCTGCTGGAGATGGGCGCCGGCTTCACCTTCGTCGCCCGCCAGAAGCGCATCAGCGTGGGGAGTGACGACTTCTATCTCGACCTGCTGTTCTACCACCGGCATCTGCGCCGACTGGTGGCGGTGGAGTTGAAGCTGGAGAAGTTCCAGCCCGCCCACAAGGGCCAGATGGAGCTGTACCTGCGCTGGCTCGACAAATACGACCGGGCCGCGGGCGAGGAGTCGCCCATCGGCCTGATCCTGTGCGCCCAGGCCGACACCGAGCAGATCGAGCTGCTGGACCTCGGCAGCGCCAATATCCGGGTCGCCGAGTACCTGGACAAGATTCCCGACATGCAGCTGCTGCGCGAGCAGTTGCACCGCTCGGTGCAGCGGGCGCGCGAACAGGCCGCCCAAGACGCGTTGCCGCCCGCGGCGGGGCCCGATGAAAAAGGGCACTGAAGCTGACTCCCCAGCAGGAAACCAGCTCCCCTATGCCAAGCCCGCCCGCGCGCCTGCGGCGTTCCCGGATAGTGGTCGGCGGCGAAGCGCGCTAATCTTCCGCCTGCCCCTGACTCCTGACGCGCCCCAACCGACCATGCCCCTGCCCGCCCCCTTCTCCGCCCTGCTCGCCGAGCGCTTCGGCAAGCGTTTCTCCACCGCCGAGGCCGTGCGCACCCACCACGGCCACGACGAGTCCCACTTTCCCGACGCGCTGCCCGACGGGGTGGTGTGGGCCCATTCGACGGCCGAGGTGGTCGAGATCGTAAACCTGTGCCGCGAGCACCGCGTGCCGCTGATCCCCTACGGCGCCGGCAGCTCGCTGGAGGGCCACATCCTGGCGGTCAATGGCGGGCTGTGCCTGGATCTCTCCGAGATGAACCAGATCGTCGCCATCCACGGCGAGGACATGGACGCCGTGGTGCAGCCCGGCGTGACGCGCAAGACGCTCAACGCGGCGCTGCACGGCACCGGCCTGTTCTTCCCGATCGACCCGGGCGCCGACGCCTCGCTGGGCGGCATGGTGTCGACCCGCGCCTCGGGCACCAACGCGGTGCGCTACGGCACGATGCGCGAGAACACCCTCGGCCTCGAGGTGGTGCTGGCCGACGGGCGGGTGATCCGCACCGGCGGGCGGGCCCGCAAGTCGTCGGCCGGCTACGACCTGACCCGCCTGTTCGTCGGCTCGGAGGGCACGCTGGGCATCATCACCGAGGTCACGGTGCGCCTGCACCCGCTGCCCGAGGCCATGTCGAGCGCCACCTGCGCCTTCCCCGACGTGGCGAGCGCCGTGCAGACGGTGATCCAGACCATCCAGCTCGGCGTGCCGGTGGCGCGCATCGAGCTGCTCGACACCCTCACCGTGCAGGCCGTCAACCGCTACAGCAAGACCACCCTGCGCGAGGCGCCGATGCTGTTCTTCGAGTTCCACGGCTCGCCCACCGGCGTCGAGGAGCAGGCCCAGACGGTGCAGGAGATCGCCCGCGACAACGGCGGCGAGGGCTTCGAGTGGGCCACCCGCCAGGAAGACCGCAACCGCCTGTGGCACGCCCGCCACCAGGTGCTGCACGCCAGCATCAACCTGGTGCCCGACTGCAAGGCGATCTCCACCGACGTGTGCGTGCCGATCTCGCGCCTCGCCGAGGCGATCACCGGCACCCAGGACGACATCGCCGCCAGCGGCCTGATCGCCCCCATCGTCGGCCACGTGGGCGACGGCAACTTCCACGTGGTGATCCTCACCCACCCGGACCAGCCCGAGCAGGTGGCCGCCGCCGAGGCGCTGGGCCGGCGCATCGTCGAGCGGGCGCTGGCCCTCGACGGCACCTGCACCGGCGAGCACGGCATCGGCATCGGCAAGCAGGACTTCCTGCTCGCCGAGCACGGCGACGCGGTGGCGGTGATGGCCAGCCTCAAGGCCACCCTCGACCCGCTCAACCTGCTCAACCCCGGCAAGGTGCTGCCGCCCGGCGTGGTGCAGGCGGCCTGAGCCCGGGCGCTGCCGGCGGCTAGGCCAGCAGCCCCAGCGGGGCCGGGGCCGGGAGCCCCGGAAAGACCAGCGCCTGCTCGCGGCCGGACAGCGTCAACAATTCGGCCAGCACCGGGCGGTGGTCGGTGGTGGCGGCCAGGTCGACGCCCTGGTCGAGGCGCGGCGTGTCCAGCCCCGGCCACGCGCCGAACATCCGCCCGCCGCGCACGCCGTCGCCGAGCACCAGCATCGCCGAGCCGTGGCCGTGGTCGGTGCCCTGGCTGCGGTTGGCCCGCAGGCGCCGGCCGAACTCGGTCATCACCACCACGCGGACGGGCCGCCCGGCGGCGGCCATGTCCTGGTGGAAGGCCGCCAGCCCCCGGGCGAGCGTGCCCACCAGGGCGTTGAAACGGCCCGGCTGGGCGTCGTGGGTGTCCCAGCTGGCGTGGTCGATGCACGCGACGCGCAGCCCCACGTCCATCCGCGCCAGCCGGGCAATCGCCTGCAGGCCCTGGGTGAAGCCGTTGTTGTCGTAAGCGGCCCCCGCCGGGGCGTAAGGGGCCGGACGGCCGTCCGGCAGGCGCGGCAGGCGGGCCTCCACCAGCGCGGAGCGCGCCAGCACGCCGGCGCCGGCGCGGCGCACCGGATCGGTGGCACCCGGCGGGTAGAGACGGCCGAGCACCGCGGCCGCCTCCCGCCCGCCGGCCAGCGGCAGGCCACCGGCGAGATCCGGCGCCGCCAGCGCATCGTCGAAGCGCGCCAGCGCTGCCGACACCCCCGCGTTGGCCGACAGGGCGGCGATGCGCCCGGCGGCGGCGCCCTCGCCGAGGGTGGCGAGATAGCGGGTCAGCCAGCCGGTGTCGGTGCGGGCATAGTCGGCCACGCTCACCACCCCGCGCTCGATCAGATCCTGGGCCTCGAAGTGGCTGCGGGTGGCGTTCTGCAGCCCGCAGGCGTGCAGCACGGCAAGCCGGCCGCCCTGGTACAGCTCGAACAGCGGAGCGGCCTCGGGGTGGAGGCGGAAGTCGATGCCGTCGGCCAGCCCGTTGGCCAGCGCCAGTCCCGGCCGCTCGCCGCCATCGAGCACCCGCAGCTCGGGCGGGCGGGCCTCGACGTAGGCCTTCTCGTTGGCCGGCCCGACGAGGTTCAGCCCGTCGCAGCCGCCGCGCTGGAAGACCAGCACCAGCAAGGGCGGGGCGGGCCCGTCGGCAGCGAAGGCGAGCCGGCCGAGGCCCAGCCCGGGGGCGAAGGCGCCGGCGGCGGCGCAGGCCTTGAGGAAATCCCGGCGGGTGGTCATCTCGTCGTCTCCGTCAGCAGGTCTGGAATGCGGCGCTCATCGCGGCAAACGCCGCCACGCGCCGCAGCAGGGCGGCGTCGGCGGGCTTTCCCGCGTCGAGGGGCCGCTCGGGCGGCACGGCGAGCCCGGCCAGGATGTCGGCGCCAACCTGCCCGGCGGCCGAGCCCAGCAGCCGGGCCGCGATGGCGTCCGCCGCCGGCCCGGCGGTGCGGGCCCCATCGACGAGCCCGCGCGGGTCGAGGCTGCCGTTGCCCCAGCGGTTCTCCATCAGGCCCTGGACCAGCTGCCAGCGCTGGCGCATGCCGTTGGCGCTCAGCCAGTAGGCGGCCTCCTCCGGATGGCCGGTGGGCGGCCCCCAGCCGAACAGGCGCTGCCCGGCCGCGGCGAGGGCGCCGACCAGCCCCTCGCTGGCGCTGAAGTCGATGCCGGTGGCCCGCACGAAGGCCGCCGCGAGCTCCAGCGGACGGCGCACCCGGGCCCCGCCGCTGCGGGCGAAGTCGGGCGAGCGGGCGATCAGCTCGACGACCCGGGCGATCTGGTCGGGCTGGCGGCGGGCGCGCCACCACAGGTCGGCGGCCGCCGAGAGCAGCCTCGGCGAGGCGCCTTCGCCGACCAGCCGGCGGCACAGCTTGCCGCTCACGTGGCGGGCCGTGGCCGGGTGGTCGGCGATCAGGTCGAGCACCTTGCGGCCATCGGCCCGGGCCGGCTGGAAGGGGTCGAACTCCACGCCCAGCACGCGCTTCTGGTATTGGTCGTGCCACGACTCCACATAGGCGAAGCGCCCGCTGGCCGGCAGGCGGTCGGCCCCGCCGAGGCCGCTGCCGTCCTCCACGCCCCAGCCGGTGAAGGCCCGCGCGGCCTCATAGACGTCCTGGTCGATGAAGCCGCCGGGTTGCCCCTTCAGCGCGCCGGGCACCTCGCGCCAGCGGTTGTAGAACTCGTTGAGGTAGTGCTCGCGACCGAAGCTGTGCAGCTCGAACAGCTCCCGCGCGTAGTTCTCGTTGGCGGCCCCGGCGCGGGACGAGCGGTTGTTGAGGTAGAACAGCATCGCCGTGCTGCCGGCGACAGCCTCGAGGAAGTCCCGGAAGTTGCCCAGCGCATGGCGGCGGATCACGTCGCGGTCGTAGGCGGGCAGCGCCACCGCCACCTGCACGGACTGGCTGGCATCCACGTTGAAGTGGTTGTGCCAGAAATCCACCAGCACCTCGCGCAGCTGCCAGCGGCCATGCACCGCGCGGATCAGGCACGCGGCGGCCACCTCGAGGCGCGGGCGGAAGCGCTCCGCCCCGGCCATCGGGCGCTTGTAGTCGGTGAGCGGCCAGAGGGCCTCGATGGGCGCGGCGAGGGTGGCGAGCGGGCGCAGCGCGTCGGCGGCCGGGTACTCGGGCGCCGGGGCCTTGCCCGCGTCGTAGCGGATGCGCAGGCGGGCGGCGGCGAGGCGCTCGGCGCAGTCCGGGTCGTCGCCTTCGGGCGGGGCGAGCTGCTCGGCCAGCCACGTCCGCAGCCCCGCTTCGCGCAGATGCAGGCGCTCGGGGAGCGGCCCGGGCCCGAAGGCCAGCCGGCCGAGCACGAGATCGTCCGCCACCTTGGGGGGATTGCCGGGATTGTCGGGGTTGCCGGACTTGCGCCCCGCACCTGTTCGCGCCATCGAAGGCCTCCGCTGCCAGTCCTTGAGCCCCGATGATAGCCCCCGCCCTTTGCACCGGCCTTGCATGGCGCTGGAACCCCGGACGCTTCTTCGTATCAAAACGTCAGATTCCGCCCCGGACCGGGCGCTGCCCACGAAGCCGCGCCCTCCCGCAGTCGCACCCCGATTTTGCGAGGAAACCACCATGGCCGAGCAGGACCCCCGCCCCGTCCGCAGCAGCTCCCTGGACGACAAATACACCACCGAATCCGGCCGCGTGTATCTCACCGGCTACC
>ERZ650312.2342-NODE-2342-length-10410-cov-4.042492_pt1 | contig 10410 bp, 7 predicted proteins | sample MGYA00376248_ERZ650312 | MGnify/ENA primary metagenome ERZ650312 (study PRJEB26733, sample SAMN07839316) | wastewater metagenome | biome: urban; feature: wastewater treatment plant; material: waste water | place: USA: North Carolina | collected 2016-07-28 ... | reverse complement strand
GTTCAGACGTGTGCTCTTCCGATCTCCGTGATCCAGATGCTGGTCCACCAGCCACTTGCCGTGGGCCAGCGAGGCGCGCTGGGCGCTCTCCAGATCGGCCAGAAAGGCGAAGCGCAACGGTAGCGGGATGCGCCTGGTGCTGTGGCCGTCCGCCAGGGTGATCTGGCAGCCGGCCGCCCAGGGCGTGGGGATACCCGGATGCTCCATGACCACCGCGTGAATGACGTGGTCACGGTAGATGCAGTGCTGATTGTTCATGGTCCGGCCTCGTGCGGTGACGGGAAGACGGTCCCGTCACCATAAGACCAGATCGCCCGGGCCAGTGGCCGGGGCGACGACCGGCAGGCCTACTCGCCGCCCACGGCGAAGTTGGGCAGGCTGTCGACCGGCTGGGCGAAGTTGAACGGGATGGACTCCAGCGCCAGGCCGACGTTGCGCTGCACCACGAAGTGCAGGTGCGGGCCGGTGCTGTTGCCGGTGTTGCCGGAGCGGCCGATCTGCATGCCGGCCTCGACGCGCTGACCCTCACGCACCGCCACCGAGCCGCGCATCAGGTGCAGGTAGACGCCCATGGTGCCGTCGTCGTGGAGGATGCGCACGTAGTTGCCGGAGGGGTTGTTGCCGCGCCCGCTCTGGTGGTTCTCGGTTTTCACCACCATGCCACCGCGCGAGGCGACGATGGGCGTGCCTTCGGGCATGGCGATGTCCATCGCGTAGCGGCCCTTGCGGGTGAAGTGGCTGTACTTGCCGTTGGCGCCCTGGGTCAGGCGGAACGGGCCGCCCAGCCAGGGCAGCGGGTAGCGGAACAGCTGCGGCTGCAGGCGCGGATCGCCCATGGCGTAGCGCAGCCGGGGCTTGTAGCTCATCGGCTTGCCCGCTTCCAGCGGCGCCAGGGTGGTCAGGCGGATGTGGCTGCGCGGCGGCAGCACCCAGCGAATCGGCTCATCCGGGGCGCCGGCGACATTGACCAGGCGCTCCAGACGCAGCTCGACTTCCACCGGCGCATAGAGATCGTTGCGCAGCACCAGCGTCTCGCCGGCGTCGTGCTTCTTGGTCTCCAGCTTCACCAGGTTGTCGAGCTTCTCCACCATGCGGTCGCGGAACACGAACACCTGGGCACCGGGCACGGCCTTGTCGCTATAGGTCACCGTGCCGTGCTGGTCGACATATTTGTAGATGGTCAGCGCACTGGCCTGGCCGGCGGCCAGCAGCAATGCGCAGAAAATGATTGAACGCCCTAGCATAAGTTCGCGGATCTAATGGTTATTGGTATCCGGGACTGGCAAGACTAGCAGCGCCGAAAGCGGGTCGCGAGCCTCGCTGGCGCGAGCTGTGCGGCAATCGGCAGGAGCAGCCGGGGAAAATCCGCGATATCCGACGAAAGGTGCGGCGCAGAGCGCTCAATCCGACCTTGGTCGAACTGGCGCGGGCCGGCGCGGCGCCTAGACTGCCGGCCTTCGTAATTTCTGCCTGCCGAGGTTCCCATGTATTCCGAGCGCATCCGTCTGCCCGCCCTGCTGGACAAGGTGATGAGCGCGAGCGATGCCGCCGCGCTGATCGAGGACGGCATGACGGTCGGCATGAGCGGCTTCACCCGCGCCGGCGAGGCCAAGGCGGTGCCGCGCGCGCTGGCCGAGCGTGCCCGCCGCCAGCCGCTGCAGATCAGCCTGATGACCGGCGCCAGCCTCGGTAACGACCTCGACAAGCAGCTCACCGAGGCCGGCGTGCTGGCGCGGCGCATGCCGTTCCAGGTCGACGCCACCCTGCGCAAGGCAATCAACGCCGGCGAGGTGATGTTCATCGACCAGCACCTGTCCGATACCGTCGAGCAGATCCGCAACCTGCAGCTGAAGAAGCCCGATATCGCGGTGATCGAAGCGGTGGCCATCACCGAGGATGGCCACATCGTGCCGACCACCTCGGTGGGCAACTCGGCCAGCTTCGCGATCTTCGCCGAGCGCGTGATCGTCGAGATCAACCTGGCGCACAACCCCAACCTGGAAGGCCTGCACGACATCTACATCCCGACCTACCGGCCTACCCGCACGCCGATCCCGCTGGTGCGCGCCGACCAGCGCATCGGCAGCGGCGCCATCCCGATCCCGCCGGAAAAGATCGCCGCCATCGTCATCACCGAGCAGGCCGACTCCTATTCCACCGTCACCGCGCCGGACGCCGAGACCCAGGCCATCGCCGATCACCTGATCGCCTTCTTCGGCCGCGAAGTCGAGGCCGGGCGCCTGCCGCAGAACCTCGGCCCGCTGCAGGCCGGCATCGGCAGCATCGCCAACGCGGTGATGTGCGGCCTGCTGGAATCGCCGTTCGAGGATCTGGAGATGTACTCCGAGGTGCTGCAGGACTCCACCTTCGAGCTGATCGACGCCGGCAAGATGCGCTTCGCCTCGGGCTGCTCGATCACCCTGTCGGAGCGCTGCAACGCGCGGGTATTCGGCAACCTGGAGCGCTACAAGGACAAGCTGGTACTGCGCCCGCAGGAAATCTCCAACCACCCGGAGATCGTCAGGCGCTTAGGCATCATCGGCATCAACACCGCGCTGGAGTTCGACCTGTACGGCAACGTCAACTCGACCCACGTCGGCGGCACCAGAATGATGAACGGCATCGGCGGCAGCGGCGACTTCGCCCGCAACGCGCACCTGGCGATCTTCGTCAGCAAGTCCATCGCCAAGGGCGGGGCGATTTCCAGCGTGGTGCCGATGGTCAGCCACGTCGACCACAGCGAGCACGACGTCGACATCCTGGTCACCGAAATCGGCCTGGCCGACCTGCGCGGCCTGGCCCCGCGCGAACGGGCCCGGGCGGTCATCGACAACTGCGTGCACCCGGACTTCCGTGGCGCGCTGAACGACTACTTCGAACGCGCCTGCGCCAAGGGCGGCCACACCCCGCACATCCTGCGCGAAGCGCTGCAGTGGCACATCAACCTGGAAGAGTGCGGGCGCATGCTGGCCGGCTGAGCGCGGCGCGCAACGAACAACGGCGCCCGCGGGCGCCGTTTGCCTATCCATGGCGCCGGGCCTAGGCGCCCGGAACGAAATGCTTCTGCGCGGTGCCGCGGGCGATCAGGCGCGACAGGTAGTCGAGCTTCTGCGGGTCCTTGTCGACGAACCTGAAGGTCAGCTGCAGCCACTCGCTGTCGGGCTTGGGCTCCAGCGCGGCCACCGCGTGCAGGTAGCCATTGAGGCGCGCGGTTTCGGCGGCCTCGCCCTGCTCCAGGTCGAGCACCGCACTTTCCAGCACCTGTGGCAGCAACTCGGCGCGCTTGACCACCAGCAGGGCCTCCTTGAGGCTCAGCGCCTTGATCACACAGGCCATGCTGCCACCGGGCAGACGCAACTGCCCCTGGCCACGGCCACTCGGCGCAGTACTGGCCTTGGCCGCCGGGGCTGGCTTGGCGAAGGCGGCAGCGGCATCGGCCGCCGCCGCAGAAGGCTTGGCGGCCGGCTTGACCACCTCGGCCTTGCCGCCGGTCAGGGCTGCCAGCGAATCGTTGGCAAAGGCGCCGGTGCTGAGCATCTTCGGCGGCGCGCTGGACACCAGGGCCTGCAGCTTGCCGGCGCGGTGCAGGGCCTTCTTCACCTTGGTGATCAGCTGTTCATTGGAGAACGGCTTGCCGATGAAATCGGAAACCCCCGCCTGAATGGCCTGGACCACGTTCTCCTTGTCACCACGGCTGGTCACCATGATGAAAGGCGTGGTCTTCAGCGTCTCATGCTCCCGGCACCAGGACAGCAGCTCGAGGCCGGACATCTCCGGCATCTCCCAGTCACACAGGATCAGGTCGGCCGGCTGGCGGGCGAGCATCTGCTGGGCTTTGCGCCCGTTGACCGCTTCATCGATCTGGATGCCGGGAAAATGGTCGCGCAGCCCCTTTTTCACCAGATCACGGATAAAAGTGGCGTCGTCCACCACCAGCACACTGACTTTGCTCATCGACCACTCCCGACAACGATGTCGACAAGCATAGCCGCGGATACTGGCCCAAGGCCAACCGCATGCACGCGGTCATGCCGCGTGCGCAGCGGCGGGCCGGTTACTCGGCCTTGCCGCCCTTCACTTCTTCCTGCATGCGCGCCAGGCCCATGTGGCGGACGTCGGTGCCGCGCACCAGGTAGATGACCAGCTCGGCGATGTTGCGCGCGTGGTCGCCGATGCGCTCCAGCGAACGCAGCACCCAGATGATCGACAGCACGCGGCCGATGGCGCGCGGGTCTTCCATCATGTAGGTGACCAGCTCGCGCAGGGCGGTCTTGTATTCCCGATCGACGGTCTTGTCGTACTGCGCCACCGACAGGGCCAGGTCGGCGTCGAAGCGGGCGAAGGCGTCCAGCGCCTCCTGCACCATCTTGCGCACCTGGTCGCCGATGTGGCGCACCTCGACATAGCCACGCGGCGCCTCGCCGTTCTCGCTCAGCTCGATGGCGCGCTTGGCGATCTTCGACGCCTCGTCACCGATGCGCTCGAGGTCGATCACCGACTTGGAGATGCTGATGATCAGGCGCAGGTCGGAAGCGGCCGGCTGGCGGCGGGCGAGAATGCGCAGGCATTCCTCGTCGATGTTGGTTTCCATCTGGTTGATCTGGTCATCGATCTCGCGCACCTGCTGGGCCAGGCCGGAGTCGGCCTCGATCAGCGCGGTGACGGCGTCGTTGACCTGCTTCTCGACCAGACCGCCCATCGCCAGGAGGTGGCTGCGCACTTCCTCCAGCTCGGCGTTGAACTGCTGAGAGATGTGATGGGTGAGGCTGTCTTTGTTGATCATCTTGAAGTCCTTGGCAGTGCTTCTGTCTCCCCTCTCTCAGCGGAGGAGGGGGCGGGCCGTGTTCGGATGAGGAAGCCCGGCCTGGCCTGAAGCACCCTCACCCTAACCCTCTCCCAAGGGGAGAGGGGACTGTCCTGCATTAACCGTAGCGACCGGTGATGTAATCCTCGGTCTGCTTCTTGGCCGGGTTGGTGAACAGGGTGTCGGTGTCGCCGAACTCGATCAGCTTGCCCATGTACATGAACGCGGTGTAGTCGGAAACCCGCGCGGCCTGCTGCATGTTGTGGGTCACGATGACGATGGTGTACTTGCTCTTCAGCTCGTAGATCAGCTCTTCGACCTTGAGGGTGGAGATCGGGTCGAGTGCCGAGCAGGGTTCGTCGAGCAGCAGCACTTCCGGCTGCACCGCCACGGTACGGGCGATCACCAGACGCTGCTGCTGGCCGCCGGACAGGCCGAGGGCGGACTCGTGCAGGCGGTCCTTGACCTCGTCCCACAGGGCGGCGCTCTTCAGCGCCCACTCAACGGTCTCGTCGAGCACGCGCTTCTGGTTCACGCCCTGGATGCGCAGGCCGTACACCACGTTCTCGTAGATGCTCTTGGGGAACGGGTTGGGCTTCTGGAACACCATGCCGACGCGGCGGCGCAGCTCGGCGACGTCCAGACCCTTCTGGTAGATGTCGTGGCCGTCGAGGAGGATCTGGCCGTCCACGCGGCAACCGTCGACCAGGTCGTTCATGCGGTTGAAGGTACGCAGCAGGGTCGACTTGCCGCAGCCGGACGGGCCGATGAAGGCGGTGACGCGCTGCTTCGGGATGTTCATCGAGACGTCGAACAGCGCCTGCTTGTCGCCGTAGAACAGATTGAGGCCGGGCACTTCGAGGGCGACCGTCTCTTCGGCCAGGTTGAGGCCCTGCTTCTGGCGGCCGAGGGCGGCCATGTCGATACCGTGGGTGTGTACTTCGTGCTGCATGGGAGGCTCCCTACGCTAACAAATCGTTCAGGCCGCCGCGGCCGGTGCCGCGGCGACGTTGTTCATCAATGATCCAGCGCCTTGTACTTCTCGCGCAGGTGGTTGCGGATGAACACGGCGCTCAGGTTGAGCAGCGCGATCACCAGCACCAGCAGGAACGCGGTGGCGTACACCAGCGGGCGGGCGGCCTCGACGTTGGGGCTCTGGAAGCCGACGTCGTAGATGTGGAAGCCCAGGTGCATGATCTTCTGGTCCAGGTGCAGGTACGGGTAGTTGCCGCTCACCGGCAGCGCCGGGGCCAGCTTGACCACGCCGACCAGCATCAGCGGTGCCACTTCGCCGGCGGCGCGGGCCACGGCGAGGATCAGGCCGGTCATCATGGCCGGGCTGGCCATCGGCAGTACCACTTTCCACAGGGTCTCGGCCTTGGTCGCACCGAGCGCCAGGGAGCCTTCGCGCAGGGCCCGCGGGATGCGCGCCAGGCCTTCCTCGGTAGCGACGATCACCACCGGCACGGCGAGGATCGCCAGGGTCAGCGAGGCCCACAGCAGGCCCGGGGTGCCGAAGGTCGGCGCCGGTGCGGCCTCGGGGAAGAACAGGCGGTCGATCGAGCCACCCAGCACATAGACGAAGAAGCCCAGGCCGAACACGCCGTAGACGATGGCCGGCACGCCGGCCAGGTTGTTCACGGCGATGCGGATGATGCGGGTCATCACGCCCTGCTTGGCATACTCGCGCAGGTAGATGGCCGCCAGCACGCCGAACGGGGTGACGATCACGGCCATGATCAGGGTCATCATCACGGTGCCGAAGATGGCCGGGAAGATGCCGCCCTCGGTGTTCGCTTCGCGCGGTTCGTCGCTGAGGAACTCCCACAGCTTGGCGAAGTAGAAGCCGATCTTGGCCCCCACGCCCATGGCGTTCGGCTGGTAGGCACGCACCACCTTGCTCAGGGCGATGACCTGCTCGCGACCGTCGACGGTCTTCACCGTCACGCTGTCGCGCGCCAGCTGCTGGTTGAGGTCGATCAGCTCGCTCTCGAGGCCCTTGTACTGGGCATCCAGCTCGGCACGGCGGGCGTCCAGGTCGGCTTGCGCCGCGGCGTCCAGGCGGCCAGCGAGTTCCAGCTTGCGGCTTTCCAGGCGCAGGCGCTCCAGGCCGTGGTTGATCCGGCCGATGTCCTTCTTCTCCAGGCGCACCAGCTGCGCGTGCAGCTCGTCGACGCGGCTGATGCGCGCCTGCAGCTCGGCCCAGGCAGCTTCGCCCTCGGCGACCAGCTGGCCATCCTGCTTGACGTTCAGCAGGTAGCCATAGAAGTTGCCCCACTCGCGGCGCTCCATCACCAGCAGGCTCTCGGGGGTGCGCGGCTGGCTCAGCCACTCGGCCACCACCCAGCTGAAGTCGGCGCCGTAGACCTCACGGTTGCCGACCTTGTACAGCTCGCGGGTCATGAACTCGCCGCCCTTCACATCCACCGGCAGGCCGGCAGCGGCCAGGCGCGCACGCGGCACCTGTTCTTCCTGCACCAGCTCGCCTGCCATCACCCGGGCAGCTTCGCCGGGCACCTGGTAGTGGGCTTCCACCACGTCGGCCGGCCAGAAGTGGCCGAGGCCGCGCACGGCGATCACGGCGAGCAGGCCGATGGTCATGATCACGGCGATGGACACGCCGCCGGCGGTCATCCACACCCAGGGCGCACCGCTCTTGAACCAGGACTTGAAGTTTTGCTCTTTGCGTTTCACGGACTACTCCCAGTTCTCAGAGCGACGCGTATTTCTTGCGCAGGCGGGTACGGATCAGCTCCGCCAGGGTATTCATCACGAAGGTGAAGCTCAGCAGCACCAGCGCGGAGAGGAACAGCACGCGGTAGTGGGTGCTGCCCACCTCGGATTCCGGCATCTCCACCGCCACGTTGGCGGCCAGCGTGCGCAGACCCTGGAAGATGTTCATGTCCATGATCGGCGTGTTGCCGGTGGCCATCAGCACGATCATGGTTTCGCCGACGGCACGGCCGAGGCCGATCATCAGCGCCGAGAAGATGCCCGGGCTGGCGGTGAGGATCACCACGCGGGTCAGGGTCTGCCAGGGCGTGGCACCGAGGGCCAGGGAGCCGAAGGTCAGGCTCTTGGGCACGCTGAACACGGCATCCTCGGCGATCGAGTAGATGTTCGGGATCACCGCGAAGCCCATGGCCAGGCCGACCACCAGGGCGTTGCGCTGGTCGAAGGTGATGCCCAGGTCGTTGCTGATCCACAGGCGCATGTCGCCACCGAAGAACCAGTTCTCCAGGTGCCCGCTCATGCCCAGCGAACCGGCGCCGACCAGCAGGATCACCGGGATCAGCAGGGCCGCTTCCCAACCGTCCGGCACCACCAGGCGAATGCGCTCCGGCAGGCGGCTCCAGGCATAGGCGGCGAGCAGCACGCCGACCGGCGTGAGCAGCAGCAGGCTGAAGATGCCCGGCAGGTGGCCCTCGACATAGGGCGCCAGGAACAGGCCGGCGAAGAAGCCGAGGATCACCGTCGGCAGCGCTTCCATCAGCTCGATCACCGGCTTGACCTTGCGGCGCATGGCCGGGGCCATGAAGTAGGCGGTGTAGATCGCCGCGCAGATGGCCAGCGGGGCGGCCAGCAGCATGGCGTAGAAGGCCGCCTTGAGGGTGCCGAACGTTAGCGGCGCCAGGCTCATCTTGGGCTCGAAGTCGCTGTTGGCCGAGGTCGACTGCCAGATATGCTTGGGCTCGTCATAGCTCTCGTACCAGACCTTGCCCCACAGCGCGCTCCAGGAAATTTCCGGGTGCGGGTTGTCGATGTAGAAACGCTGCAGGCCGGCCTTGGACTCCAGCAGCAGACGGTTGGCGCGCGGCGACAGGGCACCGATGGCGCCACCTTCGACGACCTGCTCGGTCAGCAGGGTGCGGTGCGCGGTACTGTGGAAGAGGCCCAGGCGCCCTTCGCTGTCGAGGGCCACGAAGCCCTTGCGGCGCTCCTCGGGAATGATCTGGGTGATCGGTGCATCGCCCAGCTGGAAGCTGCGGATATGCGTCAGCACGGACTTGCCGTCGGCATCACGGACCATGAACCACTGGCCGATACCACCCTGGCTGTCACCGATCATCAGCGAGATCCCCGCCAGCAGCGGGTTGACCGCGCTGACCTCGGCATCGCCCTGGAGCAGGGTGTAGCGACCATTCAGGCTCTTGCTGCGCAGGTCGAAGACATCGGCGGTGGCCTTGCCATTGATCACGAACAGCCACTGCTGGCGCGGATCGATGATCATCGCCTTGATCGGCTCGGCGATCTGCGGCAGGTCGATGCGGGTCTCGTCGAGGGTGACCTCGCCGGTCATCATGTTCTCTTCACGGCTGATGTTCAGCAGCTGCAGCTCGGCACCGACCGAGCCACTGAGCATCAGGCTGTCGCCGTTCTCGCTGATAGCGACATGTTCCAGCGGACGGCCCTGCGGGTCGAGGGTGATCGGCGCCTCGCCGAAGGGGTATTCCAGCTGCGGCGTGATGGTCTTGACGTTGTTCGGGTAGGTGACCTTGTAGACGTGCTTGAACACCAGCACCTGGCCGTTGGACAGGCCCAGCGCTATACGGTGGCTGCCAGGCTGGTCCTCCACCACCGAGACGATGCTGGCACCGGCCGGCAGGGCCAGCTGGTAGGCGTTCATCGCCACGCCGTCCTTGAGGCCGAAGAACTGCACCTGGCCGCTGCGCGACAGGCGCATGGCGACCTTGTTCTGCTCTTCCACGGAGAGCAGCAGAGCCTCGCCCTGCTCGGCCAGCCAGGCCGGCTGTTGCGGCTCGCGGGCCTCCAGGTCGGCGCCACCGAACATCGGTGCGACCACGTAGGCGAGGTAGAAGAAAATCAGGGTGATACAGCCCAGCACGGCCAGGCCGCCAATGGACACGTACCAGCGCGCCATGCGGTCCTTGAGGGCGCGGATGCGCCGCTTGCGTTGCAGGACGGGAGTATCGAAATCGATCCGGTGGCTGTTGGAAGCACTCATGCGGTTATTGGCCAGGTCATTCATGAGGAGTTCTCGGGCGCGGCGGACACAGCCCGCTCAATGTGAGGTACGTCAATCTATCCGCCTTGTGTGACAGAAAGATTACAGAGCGGTGACGCGACAACGCCCGCGACTCCAGAAGAGTAGCGGGCGTGCCATGGACGCGCCGGGGATGGGGCCGGCGCGTCTCCGGGACTGATTACAGGCCCAGTTCCTTCTTGGTTTTCTCGACCACTTTGGCCGGCAGCGGGATGTAGCCATCCTTCACCACCACCTGCTGACCCTGCTGGGACAGCACCAGCTTGACGAACTCGGCTTCCAGCGGGCTCAGCGGCTTGTTCGGCGCCTTGTTCACGTAGACGTAGAAGAAGCGGGCCAGCGGGTATTTGCCGGACAGAGCGTTGGTCTCGTTGGCTTCCTCGACTTCACCCTTCTTGTTCACCAGGGGAACGGCGCGGACGCTGGCGGTGCGGTAGCCGATGCCCGAGTAACCGATGGCGTTGATGGTGCTGGAGATCGACTGCACCACGGAAGCCGAACCCGGCTGCTCGTTGACGTTGGCCTTGAAGTCGCCTTTGCACAGGCCTTCTTCCTTGAAGTAGCCGTAGGTGCCGGATACCGAGTTACGACCGAACAGCTG
>ERZ650312.2341-NODE-2341-length-10417-cov-6.420672_pt1 | contig 10417 bp, 8 predicted proteins | sample MGYA00376248_ERZ650312 | MGnify/ENA primary metagenome ERZ650312 (study PRJEB26733, sample SAMN07839316) | wastewater metagenome | biome: urban; feature: wastewater treatment plant; material: waste water | place: USA: North Carolina | collected 2016-07-28 ... | reverse complement strand
TTGTGCCGCATTATACAGGGAATCATGACTATTTGATGATGTCATAAATGATTTTTCTGCGTTTTCCTGATCTAACACAATAGATCTTGAGCATATGCACGGAAATTTTGGGTTCATTGCGGTGTGTTCGGGCTGTTTCTGTTTTTTGTAACAAGTGTAACGCTGGAAAATATGGCTCATGTTCTGAAAATGGAACTGTCTGTAGCAGATCCAAGCTTTGGAACGCGGTGCTAGAATGCAATTTTACGATGATATGTGATGGAGACACAGATGCTGAGCCCGGATACCTTTCTTTTGTTTCTTACTGCATCATTGCTGCTGTGTATTGCTCCTGGCCCTGACAATATATTTGTTTTGACACAATCGATGCTGCGGGGCAGTAGTGCTGGGATTCTGGTGACGCTGGGTCTATGTACCGGGTTACTGGTACATACGACGGCGGTTGCGCTGGGGGTGGCTGTCATTTTTCAGCAATCGTTACTGGCTTTTACCATTCTTAAATTATGCGGCGCAGCTTACCTGCTCTATTTGGCATGGGGAGCATTTCGTGCCGGTGCCGGCGGTTTAGGAAGTATGCAGACAGAGACACTGAAAAAAAATGTGCTCTATCGCCGGGGAATAGTCATGAATATTACTAACCCGAAAGTCTCTATTTTCTTTCTGGCATTTTTGCCTCAGTTTGCCGATCCGGCATCCGGTCATTTGAAATTGCAATTGATGGCGTTGGGCGGGATCTTCATTGTTTGTACGTTACTGGTGTTTGGTGTGATCAGCCTTCTGGCTGGCAGACTGGGTAACTGGTTCAGCAGAAGTCCGGGGGCTGAAGTTGTGATGAATAAGCTGGCGGGCAGTGTGTTTGCGGCTCTTGCAGTTAAACTGGCATTAACAGAACGGTAGCTATTGACTTTATTAGCATAAAATATCGGATTGATGTGAATTTCTGCATCAATCCGGCGATTTTAATCCTTTCACTGCTTTATTCTCCCGAAAAGCTCACGTATGCTAGCAGCCCTTTTTAGCCATTTGATCTGTCCGCTGCCATGGAAAGGCAAAGCGCTCCGGAGGGTTTGTTCTCTGACGGGATGTCAGAAGGTTCAAGCCGGTGTAATTGGAGTTTATTTTGAAACAAACCATGACGCGGGCCGATTTGCTTGGCCTCGGATTTATGACTTTTGCCTTCTTTCTGGGGGCGGGTAACATTATTTTTCCTCCGATGGCGGGATATCTGGCTGGTGAAAATATGGGCTTTGCCATGTCGGGATTCCTGATCACGGCTGTTGGTTTACCCCTGGCGACTATTCTGTCTATTTCGTTTGCCGGTGGCGGATTGCTGACCATGACCCGCTTATTACCTCGTTGGGCCGGTTTATCTATAGCGATTGCAACCTATATCATCATTGGCCCTGCATTTGCGACGCCTCGTACAGGTCTGGTGACTTATGAGATGGCTGTCAAACCATTCATCGGCTCAATGGATGGCCAGATGATGCTGACTGCTTTCAGTGTGTTGTATTTCGGTGTGACACTTTTCCTTTCTCTGAACCAGGGCAAACTGCTGGATGCTGTAGGCAAGATCCTGACGCCGGTGCTGGTGCTGTTGCTGGCGGTGTTAGGCGTGGCTGTGCTGATTGAGCCGCAAGGTACGGTTCCTTCCGTATCTGCTGACTACATGGCGCATCCGTTAGTGAAAGGGCTGGTCGAAGGCTATAACACAATGGATACGTTCGGTGCACTGATGTTTGGTATGCTGATCATTGATGTCTTGAAATCCCGTGGTATCAGCAACACTGCGCAGCAAACGCGTTATCTGGCGGTGGCCAGCGTGATTGCAGCAACTGGTCTGGCTCTGGTCTATATCGCGTTATTTAATCTGGGTGGAACCGCTGGTGGTGTTATGGCCAATGCTCCTCAAAATGGGGGGGAACTGGTTGCTGCTTATGTCGCTCAGTTATTTGGTCCAATGGGATCTGTCGTGCTGGCGGCGATTGTTGGTTTGGCTTGTCTGACGACTTCTGTTGGTCTGACTTCGGCTTGTGCGGATTTCTTCCATACACTCTGGCCGCGTTACAGCTATAAGCAATGCGCTGCAGTGATTGCAGTGTTGTGTGCCATTGTTGCTAATGTGGGGCTCACTCAGTTGCTGGTTATATCAATTCCTGTGTTAGTCGCGATTTATCCGGTGGCTATTGCGTTAGTGATGGTGACTTTTATGCGCAGCTGGTTCTTTAATCAGGCTGTGGCTTACCGGCTGGTATTGGGTGTCGCATTGCTGTTCGGCAGCCTGGATGGTATCAAAGCCGCCGGTGCAGATCTGAGCGTACTGAACTTTATGCCATTATTTGAAATGGGTCTGGCCTGGGTGCTGCCGACGCTGGTTGCGCTGGTTGTCAGTCTGCTGTGGCGTGTCCCGGAAGCATCTGTGGTTCCTGCCGAGTAATTCTGCGTAAACCGGTATTTATCAAACATAAATACCGGTCATTTCTTTTGTCATTATTCTGTTATCCCATCTTAAACGAACGGTCATCTTTACCCTCTACTTTGTTGCTAATACAGGAAGGTGGAGATGAATATGCAATTTATTCAGCGTTGGGATCAAAAAACCAGCCAACTCTTCTTATCTCATAGTTATAACCAGTATCAGGCAAAGATCAGCCGCTGGATTTCCCGCACCGGAGATGGCCCTTTTTATCTGTTACTGGGTTTGACCCTGGCCGGGTGTGACGGGGCTCGGGGACATAATTTCTTACTTTCTGCCTTGCTGGCATTTGCCGTTGAACTTCCCGTTTATTGGGTTCTGAAAAATAGTTTTAAACGCGAACGTCCCCGGAATATGCCGGTATTTATTACGCCGTCAGATCGTTACAGTCTGCCCTCCGGCCATACAGCGGCAGCATTTCTGATGGCTGAAACTGTTGCTGTGTTTTATCCGATGATGTTGTGGTTTGCCTTCATATGGGCCGGATTGATCGGCGCTTCCCGCCTGTTACTCGGTGTTCACTATCTGACAGATTTGTTCGCGGGCGCCGGACTGGGTTTGCTGGCTGCCTGGTGTGTATTACCGTAAGGATAAATGGATGCGGATTTTGTATGGTGTTCAGGGTACAGGGAATGGTCATATATCCCGTTGTCGCTTAATCGCACAGTCTCTTCAGGCGGCTGGGGCTGAGGTAGATTATGTATTCAGTGGCCGCGAAGCAGCAGCCTATTTCGATATGCAGGCTTTTGGCGATTACCGGGCTTTGCCGGGGCTGACTTTTGCAACACGCAACGGGTTGATAGATTTGCTGGCGACTGTTGGCCGCAGTCAGCCTCTGCGTCTGTTACGCGATATCCGTCAGTTGCCAGTTGATGATTATGATTTGATTGTCAGTGATTTTGAACCCGTAACGGCATGGGCGGCTAAACGTCAGAAGCGGGTAAGCCTGGGTATTAGCCACCAGGCATCATTCCAGTTCGGAATTCCTCAGCGTGGTAATAACCTGATGGCCCGACTGACGATGCAGCATTTTGCGCCGGTTCATCATGCCATTGGTTTGCACTGGTATCACTTTGGGTATCCAATCCTGCCTCCGGTTATCGAGAACCTTAAACCGACTAAAGAGAGCGAAAATATTTTGGTATATCTGCCTTTTGAGTCGCCCCGTGCCATTTTTGAGCTTTTATCCCGTTTTAAATCCAACCATTTCGTCTGCTTTCATCCGCAGTTTTCTGTTCCGGTTGAACAGAATAATTTGATATTTCTGCCCTTGGGGCGTGAAAGTTTTGTGGATGTATTACGAGGTAGCCGTGGCGTGATCTGTAATGCCGGGTTCGAACTGGCATCAGAAGCTTTAATGCTGGGTAAGCGTTTGTTGCTTAAACCATTACAGGGACAGTTTGAGCAGGAGTCAAATGCAATGACGCTTGAATTAATGGGGTTGGCTCATGTCATGCCACAGCTTGATCCGGGGCAAGTCAGGCACTGGCTGAGTTCAGAAAAAGCTGGTCAGGTTTATTATCCCGATGTTGCAGCAGCGCTGGCAGAATGGTTGGTTGGCGGGAGACAAATTTCTGTTTCTGAACTAGCCAAGAATTTATGGCGCCAGGTTATCTTCCCGGAGCCAGTGATGGATCGGATACAAGAGTCTGGTATGGGGTCTGATCTCTCTAACGGAAAACTGATGCAAATCTGAAAATAAGATTAAAGATCTCATTTCGTTAGCCGCTGAACACATTGGGTTATCAGCGGCTTTTTCTTGTTGTGTACAAGCCTGAAGTGGCAAAAAACTGACTATTATCTGAAAATGAACCGGTAAATGTTGCCGTGTTGGCTCATGACATGTGCAGCTTTATACATGCTGTAGCCAGGATGCCATGAAGCTGTCTCCTCTTTGCTGTTGTTCTTTCGTCAGAAGACAGAACCTTCCTTATACCTAACACATTGATCTGTTTATCTATTTACATAAACTGACAAAAGATAACTTCATTTTACCATCTCATTGATTAATAAAGATATTTTTTGGCCGATACCTTGCTCAGGTAGCCTTGCCGTGACGGTTTGCGTAAATCATCGCTCTCCGTTTACAAGGATTCCTTCGGGAGATAAACCAGTTTACCGGTGAGTAATCGCACTGTATCGCAAGGAGGACGTATGTCCGTCAGTAATATTTCAGGCTATTCATCTATAGCCTCGCTGTATCAGACCAGTAGTACAACCAATAGTCAGCAAGTGAATGGACAGGAAGGGCAGATGCCACCACCGCCGCCACCTCCAGAAGGTGAAGAAGGTGGGTTGATGTCATCCTTGTCTGATGCGTTGTCTCAGATGGGGATCTCTCTGGACTCCTCCGGCAGCACATCATCAGCCAGTGAAGCCTCATCAACCAGTTCGACATCATCAGAAAGCACCGTCAAAGATTTTATGCAAAGCTTGATGGAGGCACTGCATGCTCAAAGCGAATCAGAAGATGACAGTAATGATTCAAGCACCACATCAACCAGCTCTTATCAGAATGAAAATCCGATGAAGACGGATCTGGAAAGCCTGATCAGCAAGTTGAGTAGCAGTGATTCTGATAGCGACAGCACAACATCTGAGTTGCAGAGCAAATTTGAGGCAATGGTCAGTAGTCTGGGCGGTGATACAAGTACTGCATCCCTGAGTGATTTTCTGCAGAGTTTCTCCAGCAGTTTGTCTGATCATGCCCCGCGTCAGGGCAGCATGGTGAGCACTCAGGCGTAATTTACATGGGATAACCACTTCTCGATGGCGGTGTGGTTATCCTGTTTTCTGATTTTTCATGACACATTCCGCGTTTTTACCTCCTTTCTGATCACACAGATGCACTTGGATATATAGTGGATTTGTCCTGAATTTATGTTGCCTGTTGGCTCAGCGTAAAAGAATCGTTAGGATAGAAGTTCTATTGCGGCAAGCAGAAGATCTCTTCCACCCGAAATAGGTAGCTGATTAATCTGTCAGGCGGGTCGTAGCGCAGGACAAGATTCAGGCTGCCGGGAGCCTCTGCACTCCGCGTTAGTTACCTGTTAAGGATGAACAGCGTGGCGTAAATCCGCCGAAGGCGGCAGCGTGAGCAAACTTCAAGTAATCGAGAGAAGCCTGGGAGGGCTTAGCATGGAGATGTTATCAGGCGCGGAAATGGTCGTACGAGCGCTGGAAGACGAAGGGATCGAACATATTTTCGGATATCCCGGTGGGTCTGTGCTCGATATTTATGATGCCCTTTTCGAAAACAGCAAGATTGAGCATATTCTGGTGCGTCATGAACAGGCAGCGGTTCATATGGCGGACGGGTATGCCCGTGCAACCGGTAAAGTGGGTACAGTTCTGGTAACTTCCGGTCCGGGAGCGACAAACTGTATTACAGGTATTGCTACTGCCTATATGGATTCGATTCCGCTGGTCGTATTGTCTGGTCAGGTGCCAACCAGTCTGATTGGGAATGATGCGTTTCAGGAAACCGACATGATCGGGATTTCCCGTCCGGTAGTGAAACACAGCTTCCTGTGTAAAGAAGCGGCTGACATTCCTTTAGCCATCAAAAAAGCATTTTATATTGCCGCATCTGGCCGTCCAGGTCCGGTGGTGGTCGATCTGCCGAAAGATGTGCAGAATCCGGCCATTAAAGTGCCTTATGAATATCCGGAATCAGTCACATTACGCTCTTACAATCCGACGAAAGCGGGTCACAAAGGGCAAATTAAGCGTGCTGCTAAATTGCTGGCTGAAGCCCGTAAACCGGTGATGTATATCGGCGGCGGTGCTATTGCCGCCAATGCCAGCGAGCAGGTGATCCGCATGGCTGAATTGTTCAGTCTGCCGGTAACATCGACTCTGATGGGGCTGGGCGCATTCCCTTGTTCTAATCATCAGTTCCTGGGCATGCTGGGCATGCATGGTACTTATGAAGCCAACAATGCGATGCACCATTCTGATCTGATCCTGGCGGTTGGTGCCCGGTTTGATGACCGTGTAACTAACAATATCGCCAAGTTCTGTCCGGATGCCAAAATCATCCATATCGATATTGACCCAACATCCATTTCTAAAACTGTTCAGGTTGATATTCCGATTGTAGGTGCTGTGGATACCGTACTGGAACAGATGCTGGATGCTATCAATGAGATGGAGCTGGATACGGACAATGATGGCTTAGCGGATTGGTGGGAACAGATCGATGGCTGGCGTGCACGCCGTTGTCTGAGCTACAGGAAAGAAGCTGCGGTAATCAAGCCACAGCAGGTGATCGAAGCGCTGTATAAAGTCACTGAAGGTAAAGCCATCATCGCGTCGGATGTCGGTCAGCACCAAATGTTCGCTGCACTGTATTATCCGTTCAACCGTCCGCGTCAGTGGATCAACTCAGGCGGCCTCGGCACGATGGGGTTTGGGTTCCCGGCTGCTGTCGGTGTGAAGCTGGCATATCCGGAGCAAGTGGTCTGCTGTGTGACCGGTGATGGCTCCATCCAAATGAATATTCAGGAATTGTCGACCTGTCTGCAATATGGCATTCCAGTGAAGATCATTGCCCTGAACAACCATTCTTTAGGCATGGTGAAGCAGTGGCAGAAGATGTTCTACGGTGGTCGTCAGAGCCATTCCTACATGGATTCGTTGCCTGATTTTGTCAAACTGGCAGAAGCGTATGGTCATGTGGGCATTCGTGTGGATCATCCCGATGATCTGGAAGGTGCGCTGGAACAGTGCTTTGCATTGAAAGATCGTTTGGTGTTTATGGATATTGCCGTTGATCCGGATGAACATGTTTATCCTATGCAGATCAAATTTGGCGCCATGAATGACATGTTCTTGAGTAAAACGGAGCGTACCTGATGCGACATATCATTTCTGTCCTGCTGGAAAACGAAGCTGGCGCTTTGAGTCGTGTCGTCGGTTTGTTTTCGCAGCGTGCTTATAACATTGAATCATTGACGGTAGCCCCTACCGAAGATGCCACTTTGTCTCGCATGACCATTGTGACCAGCGGTGAAATTCAGATCATTGAACAGATCACCAAACAACTGCACAAACTGGTTGATGTATTGAAGGTCACTGATATCACCGATGGTGCGCATATTGAGCGTGAAGTGATGTTAGTCAAAGCCCGTTGTGCGGGTGCTTCTCGTGATGAAGTGATGCGGATGGCCGAGATTTATCGTGGCCAGATCGTGGACGTGACGCCTGAGCTTTACACCGTACAATTGGTTGGCAGCAGCGATAAGCTGGACGCTTTCCTGAATACGCTGGCTCAGGTCACGGATATCGTGGAAGTGGTTCGCAGTGGTGTTTGTGGCATCGCGCGCGGCGATCGTTCTCTGCACGCTTAATTGAACATTGCAGATATAAAAACGGCCTCAATGATTGAGGCCGTTTGTTTTTGTACTGTGGTAGTTAATTACTGCTGATCTGGAATTGCCCGGTTAAAGATGACAACCGGTTAATAGAATGTTCGGTGTCATTGACGCTCTGGGTAAACTGTTCCAAAGCAGACTGCATCCCGACTGTAACATGATGGATGCTTTCAGTTTTTCTGGCGTGTTCCTGACCTTGTTCGGTCAGCCCTTGGATGGTCGCCAGCAGTTTTTCCACAATCTGATTATGCTCGCGCTGATCGTCAGTGGAATGTTCGGCCAACTGCAAACCGGCTTCCATATTCGCCATACTAACATTCATGATTTCGACTGCATTCGTGGCTTGTTGCTGAACGGTGGCAATCATCTCTTCTATTTCATTGGTCGACTGACTGGTGCGGGCGGCCAAATTCCGAACTTCATCTGCTACCACGGCGAACCCACGACCTGCTTCACCGGCGCGGGCAGCTTCGATGGCGGCGTTTAATGCCAGTAGATTAGTTTGTGCCGCAATGGCTTGGATCACACTGACAATATTACCAATGGCTTTTGTGCTTTGGTTTAACTGTTCAATGGTTTCTGTGGACTCACTAACTGTGGTGCGAATATCTCGGGTACGTGCCGAAACCAGCTGTAACTGCTGACGTGCGTTTTCCGCTTGTTGTTTCATCGCTTCACGCATTTCATTGGCGATATCATTAGCTGCATCTAACTGCTGCATCTGCATTTGCAGTGACATCTGCGTTTCCTGCATCGCATTCATTACATGATTGGTGGCACGTACTGCAGCCGTGTTTTGCTGCTGCATGTCGCCGTTATTACGTTCGAGAACCCGGCTGGTGGCGATCACTTGGCCTAACACACCATCCAGATGATCGATCATGCTATTGACCCAAGTAGCCATCATGCCACTTTCATCGTTGTGCGCTTGTTCGCGAGGAATTCGCATGCGCAAGTTACCGCCACCTTCCACAATTTGGCGCAACAAACTTATGGTATCGCGCAAGCGAGAAGATAGTGGTTTACTGAGTAAGCTATTAAAAGCCAACACGCCAAGTAACTGTAAACCGAGATAAATCAGTATGGTAATCAGTGCGCTGGGTTGTAATGTAAGTTGCAGGAGGGATGCCAATAACGTAGCACTCACGGCCGTGGTTAAATAACCGCCGGTGAGTCGCTGGCTAATAGAACGATAGCGATAGGCTTCCTCCAAATCGGCTTCACACATCATTCCCCAGACATCGGGTGAGCCTTGTAGTTGAAAAGTCACGCCTTTACCAATGACTGGAATGTAGCGGTAGTCGGAATAACCAGGATAGCTGACATACAAATTTTGCCCGTTACGAATGGTTTCCCGCACACCAGGATGTAACTGACCGGTCGATGGGTCATTAAAAACCAACTCAAATTCGGTATGGTTTTTTACCTGCACGACACCGAATGCGGTTTGTACGCCATCCTTCAAGTTGTCACCACGGGTAAATGCCCGATCTTCAAAACGTGAACGGGAGAGGGCAACACCTTGCGGCAATGAAGGATCGAAATTGGATTTCACCATAAACAGGTAGTTATCACCTGATTCATGAAATATATGCCCGGCTTCACGTTGAATTAAATCGCCAACTACATCGTTGGGTACTCGAGCACACAGATAACCCATCAACTGACCATTTTGTTGCAGTGGTTGGTAAAACATCAGTGTCACTGCATCATGAAAAGCGGATGTGCTCGCACCCAGCGATAAGGTAACCGGATCAATATACGGCCCGTGTAAAAAGGGTTGTTTGGCTGCTTGCTGTAAAATTCGGGTATTGACGGTGGGGGCTGCGCGTCGCTCGCGGGAACTATGCAGTAACTCACCTTGCGAATTGAGCACAAACAGTTCACTACAATCGGGTAACAGGTTATTTTTTTCTTTTAAAATCGAGCCAGTGAGCGTCTCTGGTTGCAGGTCGCTGTCTGCAATACTGGATAAGATCCGCCATTGGTGTTCAGCCCATTGTTGCAGCAGATTAACCCGGTAATTTGCAAAGTTTTCAAAGGCATTTTCCATTGCCAGATAACGATCGCGGTTTAAAAAACAGGCCCAGCGCATGGCTAACTTACCTGTTTTACCAAACCACGGACGCCAATGCCGTTCCTGCGACGACAAAGTCATACGGTTACTCTTCAGTTCCATTGTTACAAGTCCTTTGTAAATCCCATTTGAATCTATATTTGTTTTTTTAGAATAATTATTATCAAAAACTTTCCGGCACAGACTATATATTCATCTTTGACAGGGTTGGATTAATTCCTGTAAACCATAATGCCCTTACATTGAGAAAGCTTAATTTATACTTGTCGCGAGCTTGTAGAGAGCATGTGCCGATGAGGAAGACATGATGTTATTGACCGAGATGTCGATTTGTTCGCCAGTTAAGATTGGCATCGGCTATTTTCTATTGACAGTTTTATGAGCTGTCCCTATTATCCGTGTCGCTTCCATTATATGGTTGCATCCAGCATTGTGGGGTTATAGCTCAGCTGGGAGAGCGCTTGCATGGCATGCAAGAGGTCCGCGGTT
>ERZ650312.2337-NODE-2337-length-10421-cov-3.631488_pt1 | contig 10421 bp, 9 predicted proteins | sample MGYA00376248_ERZ650312 | MGnify/ENA primary metagenome ERZ650312 (study PRJEB26733, sample SAMN07839316) | wastewater metagenome | biome: urban; feature: wastewater treatment plant; material: waste water | place: USA: North Carolina | collected 2016-07-28 ... | reverse complement strand
GGAGTTCAGACGTGTGCTCTTCCGATCTGCCCTGCGCCAGCGCGGCTTTGCTCAAGGTATAGGACAAAAAATCGGGGTTCGGATTGCACAATTTCTGATCGAGCAAATTCACCACCACGCCCGTGTGCTCAGGCGGCAATTGCTGCGCCAACTGCTGCGTCAACAGCATCGGCGCAAAGGTGTTCGCCCGCCAATGCTGCTCAAACAATTCGACTGACAACGGCGCCTGCTGCGTCAGCGCATCGTACTCGAACATTGACGCATTGTTCACCAGCACGCCGATCACGCCCAATTGCGCACACGCCTGCGTGAGCAACGCCCCCGCGCTGTTTGCATCGTCCAAGTCCGCCTGCACCGCACACGCGCGTACGCCGAACGATTGCAGCTCCTGCACCAATTGCTCGGCCTGCGCCTGCGAATGACGGTAATGCACCGCCACGTCAAAACCCGCGCGCGCCAAGGCCACACACAGCACGCGGCCAATGCGCTGCGCCCCGCCGGTCACCAGCGCGGTTTTGGGTAAAGAGGGGGCAAATGCACAATCAAGTGGCGACATAGTATCGGTCGTTTAAAAAAGAGTGGACGCAGGCAAATGCGTTAAAATGTCATGGACGCTATTTTACTTGAAAAACACCATGATCAACCCGCAGAAAACACAGCCTTCTCAACTGCCCACACCCTCCTCAGCGCAAACCGCGCGCTCGGCACAATTGATCGAGCAGATCAAGCAGCAGATTGCAGCGCAGGGCGGCTGGATGGGTTTTGACCAATACATGAACGCCGCTTTGTACACCCCTGGTTTGGGCTACTACGCGAACGAGCTTTCGCCGTTTTCGATGTGGGCGGAGCAGGGTGACTTCGTCACCGCACCCTTGCTCACGCCACTGTTCGGCGCAACGCTGGCCGAGCAGGCGCTGGAAGTATTTGAGCTGCTGGAAAATGAACCGCCGTGCATCCTCGAATTCGGCGCCGGCACGGGGCGATTGGCCGCCGATATATTGCGCCATTTGGCCGAACGCGGCATCGCCGTGCGCTACCAGATCATGGAACTGTCCGCGACCTTGCAGGCGCAACAGCGCGCGACCATCCACGACGCATTGAGCACCATTGAGCACACGCATCAGATCGAATGGCTCGGCGAACTGCCGCACGCATTTGTCGGACTGATGATTGGTAACGAAGTACTGGATGCCATGCCGGTGCGTCTGATCGGTATGGATAACAGCCTGAGCTTTGAGCGCGGCGTATCGGTTGAACACGATCAACTGGTATGGCAAGACCGCCCCTGCGCCGAAGAATTACCCATGCCCGCCGACTGGCGCGAGGCGTTGCGCACCAGCCAAGCGCACTATCTGTCCGAGACACACGAGCAGCAAATGGCCTTTATGCACGCGCTGGCGCACAGTATGCAACGCGGCGTGATGATCATGATCGACTACGGTTTTCCGGCGCACGAGTACTACCACCCCGAGCGCAGTCGCGGCACCCTGATGTGCCACATCCAGCACGTGGCGCATGACGAGGCGCTGTATTATCCCGGGGTGCAGGACATCACCGCGCATGTGAATTTTTCTGCGCTGCTGCCCACTGAGGATGCCGATTGGCAGGCCATCGGCTACACGTCACAGGCGAATTTTTTACTGAATAACGGTATTTTGAATTTACTTGCGCAGATTGAACCCGAGCAGCAGCGCGTCCATGCCAACCGCGTGCAACGCCTGTTGTCCGAGGCGGAAATGGGCGAGTTGTTCAAAGTCATGGCATGGAGCAAAGGACTGGATTTTGCCGAGGATGAAACGCTGCAAGGGTTCATTCGCAGCGACCGATTGCACAGATTATGAGGTACAAAATGAATGGTTTGATTCTCTCCAAAGACGCCGCGCGCTTTGCCGAACTGGCGCGCGCACAGCAAGCGGATTTCACCGCACATACGGCGCACAACCTCACCGAACTGGAGGCGCTGAACATCACACAAACAAACGACGTACAGTGGCTATTGGCCGAGCCATCACTGGCCGCCGCCGTTTTACCGCAGTTGCCCCATCTGCGCTGGCTGCAATCCACTTGGGCGGGCGTAGAGCCGCTGCTCGCCTTGCCGCGACGTGACTATGTTCTGACCAATATTCGGGGCGTATTCGCACCCCTGATGGCCGAATTCATCCTCGCACACGCACTCGCCTACGAGCGCCACGTCATCGCGCATCACAAGGCACAGCAACAGCGCCGGTGGTTCAACGACGGCCGTAGCTCAACAGCCGGGTCGCTGCGCGGCAAAACCTTGCTACTGCTCGGCGTGGGCAGTATCGGCGCAGGCGTAGCGCACACCATGCGTCAGATGGGCATGCGCGTGTTGGGGATCGCCCGTCAACCTCGTGCGGTAGCAGATATTGAGCAAGTCGGCACATTCGCACAGCTCCCCGAATTCCTGCCGCAAGCCGATTACGTGATCAATACCCTGCCCAACACCGCGCAAACACAAGACTTCATCAATGCCGCATTTTTTGCCCAGATGAAGCCCACCGCCGTATTCATCAACGTTGGTCGCGGGCAAGCGGTCATCGAGAACGACCTCGCACAAGCCCTGCGCGACGGCGTGATCGCCCATGCGATACTCGACGTATACCGCGTCGAACCGCTGCCAGACGATCACGTGTTTTGGGACACACCGAACCTTGTTCTCACCTCACACACCTCCGCGCCGAGTTTTCCGCAGGATATTTTCAAGGTATTTTGGGACAATTACCAACGCTACACTGCGGGGCAAACGCTGCACCACATTGTTGATTTTACGAAAGGATACTGATATGTTCACCATTCGACCGCTCGAAAACACCGCCGAAGACCACGCGCAATGGCTCACACTGTGGCACGGTTATCTAAACTTTTACGAAAGCGAAGTCAGCGCCGAAACCACCGCACACAACTGGGCGGGATTTCACGATCCAAGCAGCCCGCTGGACGCGCTCGCTGCCTTTGACGCCGATGGCAAAATGCTCGGCATGGCCATGACCGTCATGCATGAATCCACCTGGTCCGTCGCGCCGCGCTGCTATCTGAATGATCTGTACACCATCCCCGCCGCGCGAGGACAAGGCGTTGGCCGTGCCCTGATCGAAGCCGTTTACGCCATGGCCAAAGCGCGGGGCTGCGCCAAAGTGCATTGGCTCACGCACGAATCCAATGTCACCGCGCAATCGCTGTACGACCAAGTTGCGGTGAATGAGGGGTTTATTCAGTATGTGCATGCGTTGTAAAAGCTATACAATTTTAATAAAAACCCAAATCAAGCAGAAGGTGATAACAATATGATTGAGTTCTTAACCGCACTATTAGTAATTATCACGGCATTCTACGCATGGGTTACTTATAAAATGCTTAAAGCAAATGAGCGTGTAGTTGAAACTATGCGCAATGAGTTTGAAGCAATGCAACGCCCATATATTACAATCACTCCATTTCTCGAACCAGATAACCCCATATTTTACTTACGCATAGCGAACACAGGAAAAAGCACCGCCACCGACTTGAGGTTGAAAATTGATCGCTCCTTCTTTAAATTTGGAGAACGAGTAGAAAAGAATGATTTAGCCTCATTCCCCATTTTTAATAATAAAATCAACGCCTTCCCTCCAAACGCTGAAATTATGTTCAGCTTAGCTCCGAGCTTTGTTATTTTTCAACAAACTGTGGACCCTACAGTTTGTCCAACAAAATTTACGATTATGGCAAGCTATCAGTTTGGCGGCACAAAAATTGAAGAATCTCATCTTATAGACCTAACACCTTATCTGCATACAGACATACCGCAAGATTCGACAATTCGCAAGCTCACGGCAATCAATGAATCACTCATCCAAATATCCAAGTTAATGGATAAATAAAATTATCATTACAAAAATACTTGTTTCTCTGTGACAGTAACACGTAGGTACGATTAGCGAAGCGTAATCGTACGTATGTCGTTGTTTCTGTTCCGTGTTTGATTTGAGAATACTGCTCTCCGCCGCGTGGCGACTACTTTTTTGCTTGATCAAAAAAGTAGTCAAAAAAATCAAGTTCGCGGTCATGCACATCAATGAACGCTTGAGCTGGGTCGGTTTGAAACTCGCGTTTGCACGCAAACGCTCAGACAGCAAACCGACGTAAAAAGGACGCATTCATTTGCCTGACAGCGACGATCTGACCTCACTTCGAAAATAAAAATGTGCCGATACAATTAAAGCCCAGATACACGCTTAGCGAAGCGTAATCGTACGCATGGCGTTGTTTTTGTTCCGAGCCTGAGCCAAGTAGGGTGGGTAACTCGTTACCCACGCACTCACTGAAATCAACCGCCATATCGCAATCATTTCTTCATCACTTAACTCAAATGCCGCTCCTGCCTCGCCTGTCCATGACCACTCGCTTGCGTGCGTGTCTGTACGGTGAGACCGCGTGTCATCCACGGCAGTTTGCCTTGCGCACCGCTGGCGATGTAGTCGTTGGTGACGGCGTTGCGAATCGCTTCGTATTCGTCCTCGGCTGAGGTGCTGATGAGCCATTCGGCGACGGCGATGTAGAGTTTTTCCAGCGGGATGCTGTGGCTGCGCTGCCACTGGTTTTTTAAATATTGCGTGAGCTGCGCGAAGCGTTCATACGGCTGGTGCTGCACGATCAGCGGCAGTGTCTGCGCGAATCGGCCTGAATTGGCGATGTGGTCCCAGTATTTGGCAAAGAGTTTGAAATCGGCCAGCTCATCCCGTGCGACGTCACGGTTTTCAATGATGTCGTACGGCGGTTCGGGGTTGTAGTTCATGCGAAACTCGGGCGTGTGGCGCGTGATCGGCGTGCCGCGCAGACGTTTCAAAATGCCGAGCTGTATTTCGTGCGCGCCCCATGTGTAGAGTTCGTTAAAGCCGCGCGCAAAGCTGTCCATCGTCTCGCTCGGTAATCCGGCAATCAGATCGACGTGTAGATGTGCGTCGCTGTGCTCGCGCAGCCAGCGAATGTTGTCCTGCGCTTTGGCGAGGTTGGTTTTGCGCGAGATGTGGCCTTGCACGGTGGTGTTGAGCGTTTGAATACCGACTTCAAACTGTAAACTGCCCGGCGGAAATTGTGCAATCGCGTCCTTGAGCATCGCGGGCAAATGGTCGGGCACGACTTCGAAATGCACGAACAGTGGGTCATCGGGCTGCGCATGGATTTTTTCGAGGAAAAAATCGAGGATGCGTCGGCCGGTTTCGGGTTTGAGATTGAACGTGCGATCGACGAATTTGAACGTCCTCGCACCGCGCTGATACAGTTTGTCCATCTCATCCAAAAATGGTTCGAGCGGGAACGCCCACGCGGTTTTGTCCAGACTGGAGAGGCAAAATTCGCATTTGAACGGACAGCCGCGCGAGGCTTCGACGTAGATATTGCGTTTGGTCAAATCGTGATCGGTGTACAGGTGATATGGCAAAATCAGTTCGTCCAGTTTGGCTTGCTCGCCCACATGCACTTTCATCAGCGGTTTGGGGCCGTGCAAAATCTGTGTGAGCAGGCGCGGCAGGGTGATTTCACCCCAGCCGGTGATAACGTAGTCGGCGAGTTTGCAGATGGTTTGCTCTTCCACTTCGTAGGACACTTCGGGACCACCGACGATCAGCACGACTTCGGGTGCGCGTTCGCGTAGCGCGCGCATGAGCGCGAGCGTTTCGTTCACATTCCAGATGTAGACGCCCAAGCCGATGACGCGCGGTGCGTTTGCCAAAAGTTCATCACACATCTGCTCCACTGGGGTTTTGATGGTGAATTCGATCATGCGCGTGTGCGCCTGATGCGCGCCGAGATTGGCCAGCAGGTAGCGCAGGCCGAGCGAAGCGTGCGAATAGCGTGCATTTAAAGTGGTCAGGATAATCATGGCCCGCATTATATCGTGATATATTAGACCGTATCATTTGATTAAAAGAGCACACAATGACCCGTTCTATCACCCTGAGTCGCCTACCGAATATGTACGCGATCACACGCCAAGCACCCGACCGACCGTTCCCTCTGTGGTCAAACGGCGCTGGCTTGGTTTCACTCACCCGCACGAAAAACGAGCTGTCCATCGTCTGCGAGCAATCGCGCGTGCCACACTCCATCCAGTCATCGACCGATTGGATTGCATTTGCACTCGAAGGCTCGTTTGGTCTGGACGAGCCGGGCATCGTGCTGTCGGTGATTCAACCTTTATCCGAAAACGGCATCGGCGTATTCATGATCTCCACCTACGATGGCGACCACCTGCTGATTCACCACAAGGATTTGACACTGTCTATCAACTTGCTCACCGAAGCGGGGCATATCGTTAAGGACGCATAGGCACCGACCACCCTCAGCTTAGCATCTGTATCAAACAAAAGAACTGTGCATCCAATGCAAGATATTGTGTCGCTGATACGCAGTTGAACGCTTAGTTTTTTCAGTGAGGTTTGCTGTTTGAGCGCTTGCAAAGCAAGTGCGAGTTCAAACCGAACACGCCTTAAGCGTTCAACGCCATGCGTATTGCGACTTGATTTTTTTGAATACTTTTTGCATCAAGGCAAAAAGTATTCGCCCGCCGCGGCGCAAGCGGCGAAACAAACCCAGCAAACACATACAAGTCCGCTATGACATAAGCAAAAACATCATGTGTTTTCTTTACTACGCCACGCCCAAATCTTTCACCGCCTGCATCACGATATAAGTCGAGGTGTGGCGCACATACGGCAAACTGGAAATGCGCTCAGCGAGGATGTGCCGGTAGCTGTTCATATCGCGGCTACGCACCTTGAGCAAATAATCAAAATTCGACGCGACCATGTGGCACTCCTCGATTTCATCGATTTTGTGCGCCGCTTGGTTGAATTCTTGCAACGCCGCCGCGCTGGTGTTGCTCAACGTCACCTGCACAAACGCGAGGTTCTCGCCCATCAGTTTCCCGTTATCAATCACCGCCGCGTAGTAGCGAATCACGCCTTTATGCATCAGCCGCTCCACGCGCGCCTGTGTTGCAGTGGGTGACAAGCCGACACGCTCGGCCAAACGCGTGTTGGCAATGCGTGCGTCGGTGCGCAGGATGTCGATAATTTGAATATCTACCCGGTCAAATTCTCCGCTTAATTCGCCATTCATGGTTAATTCACCTATTTAATACCAAAATAATTATCAATTTAACCACACAATTTAAATATTTTGGCGAATTTAATCAAGACAAATGATTAAACTTCGGGCATCAATGATCGATTCGGAGTCTCCATGAACACCCAAAACCAACACACACCTGAGCAAACTTATCACGCCCTGCTGCACGCCGATTACCAGCACGAGCCGACCATCGTGCGCGAACGCATCGGCCAAATTGACTGGAACGGCATGGCGCGCGAACAAGTCTCCGAGCATGCACAGGAGCTGGTGCAATCCGTGCGCCAGATCAAAACGCCGAGCTGGATGCAGGCGATGCTCAATGAATACCAACTGTCGAACCCCGAAGGTCTGGCGCTGATGAGCTTGGCCGAAGCCGTATTGCGCGTACCCGACGTGGCCACGCGCATGGCGCTGCTCGAAGACAAAGTCGCCGACAAAGACTGGGCGGCGCACAAAAGCCAATCGGACAGCACCGTGGTCAATGCCGCTACGCGCGGCCTGATTCTGCTCGAACAGGTGCTGGACGAGCAACGCAGCGCGAGCGTCATTGGCACGCTGAAAAACCTGATTCGCCGCGTGGGCGAGCCGGTGATTGACAAAATCCTTGCGCAGATTTTGAAGCAACTCGGCGGCCAATTCGTCCTCGGACAGACGATTGAAAACGCCTTGGACAACGCAAATATTTTGCAAGAAAAAGGCTACACCTACTCCTACGACATGCTCGGCGAGGGCGCGAAAACCCAGGACGACGCACGGCGCTATTGGGAATCCTACCGCGACGCGATCATCGCGATTGGCCAGCATTGCAAGCGCGAAAACATCGCCGAAAATCCGGGGATTTCGATCAAATTATCCGCACTGCATCCGCGCTACGAAGTCGCACAAACCGAAACCGTGATGAGCGAATTGTTACCCGAAGTGCTCAAACTCGCGCATCTGGCGGCGGATTTCAATATGGGGCTGAACATCGACGCGGAAGAAGCCGAGCGACTCGAACTGTCCATGCTGATTATCGAACACATCATGCGCGACGAAACGCTGCGCGAGTGGAAAGGTTTGGGCATCGTGGTGCAGGCGTACAATCCGCGCGCGCCGTATGTGCTCAAACACCTGTATGCCTTGACGCAAACCCACGATCGCAACATCATGGTGCGTCTGGTTAAAGGCGCGTACTGGGATGCGGAAATCAAGCGCGCGCAAGTGCTGGGGCTGAACACATTCCCCGTATTCACGCGCAAATCATACACCGATGTGTCGTATCTGGCGTGCGCACGTTTGCTGTTGTCCATGAATGACCGCATCTACGCGCAGTTCGCCACACACAACGCCCACACCGTGAGCGCGATTTTGCACCTGATTAACGATCAGGAACACTTCATCAACTACGAATTTCAACGTCTGCACGGCATGGGCGAAGCCATGCACGAAATCGCTAAAAATCAAAACCTGTACCGCTGCCGCATTTACGCGCCGGTTGGCCACCACCACGACCTGCTGTCGTATCTGGTGCGCCGCCTGCTGGAAAACGGCGCGAACGGCTCGTTTGTGCATCAGATCGCCAATCTGGACATTCCTGCGGCGGACGTTGCATCCGACCCGATTACCCGTGCGGAAAGCATTTTGCAGGCTATCGATGCTCCCGTCGAAAGCCCCGTTCGTCCAGCGGCAGAACTGTTCCGTCAACGCCAAAATTCGCGCGGCTTTGATCTGAGCCAACGTGTGGTTTTAGACCAATTGATGGCTGAACGCGCGCAGTATTGGCACAGCCGTCCCGCCATTCAGGCAGAAGGCGCAGAGGACGAACAACGGATGGCCAGCCACAATCCGGCCAACACCGCCGACATCATCGGTTACGTCGTGCGTACCGAACCGGAGCAAGTACCAGCGCTGATGGCGCGAGCGCAAGCAGCGCAAGGCGCGTGGGCGCAACGCCCGGTGCAAGAGCGCACCGAGATTTTGGAGCGCATCGGACATTTGTTCGAAGCCAACACCACCGAGCTGCTCGCCTTGCTCACGCGCGAAGCGGGCAAATCGTGGGCGGACGCGGTGGCCGAGTTGCGCGAAGCGGTGGATTTTTGCTACTACTACGCCGCGCAAGCGCGCCAGTTGTACACACAAAATCCACTCGAATCACGCGGCGTCGTGGTCTGCATCTCGCCGTGGAACTTCCCGCTGGCGATTTTTGCCGGACAAATTGTCGCCAGCCTCGTCATGGGCAACGCGGTGATTGCCAAACCGGCTGAATTAACGCCATTGGTCGCTGAACGCGCGGTGCAATTGATGCACGAAGCGGGGGTGCCGCAAGACGCATTGATCCTCGCGCAAGGGCACGGCGCTGACATCGGCGCAGCGCTGACCTCGCATCCGCATATTGCAAAGGTGAGCTTTACCGGCTCAACGGCGACGGGCAAGCAAATCGCCCGCGCGGCGGCGGACACGCTAACCGGGGTGACTCTGGAGCTGGGCGGGAAAAACCCGGCCATCGTACTAAAAGACGCAGACCCGGCGTGGGTGATCGAAGGCCTGATGACCGGCAGCTTCCTGAACCAGGGGCAGGTGTGCGCGGCCAGCTCGCGTATCTACATAGAGGCGCCGCTGTTTGACACGCTGGTCGGCGGGTTCGAACAGGCGGTGAAATCCCTGAGCGTCGGGCCGGGCATGTCGCCGGAGGCGTTTATCAACCCGCTGGTGTCGCGTGCGCACTGCGACAAGGTGCAGTCCTTCCTTGACGAAGCGAAGTCGCGCAGCGCGGAGCTGATCGTCGGTAACCGGGGGCCGGAAGGCAAAGGCTATTACGTTTCGCCTACGCTGGTGGTGAACCCGGATGCCTCACTGCGCCTGACCCGTGAAGAGGTGTTTGGCCCGGTGGTCAACCTGGTGCGCGTCGCCGACGGGGAAGAGGCGCTCCAGCTGGCAAACGACACCGAATATGGCCTGACGGCCAGCGTCTGGACGCAGAATATCAGCAAGGCGCTGGAGTACACCGACAGGCTGCAGGCGGGCACCGTGTGGGTGAACAGCCATACGCTGATCGACGCCAACCTGCCGTTCGGCGGCATGAAGCAGTCCGGCACCGGTCGCGACTTTGGCCCGGACTGGCTGGACGGATGGTGTGAGACGAAGTCGGTTTGCGTGCGGTATTAAGAAACAAGCCGGGTGGCGGCTACGCCTTACCCGGCCTACTTTCTCTGGTTTTGTAGGCCGGGTAAGCGCAGCGCCACCCGGCATTATTCAAAGCGACCACCGATCCCGCCCGGCCTCTTTCGCCCGATAAAGCGCCGCATCGGCGC
>ERZ650312.2336-NODE-2336-length-10428-cov-3.667695_pt1 | contig 10428 bp, 8 predicted proteins | sample MGYA00376248_ERZ650312 | MGnify/ENA primary metagenome ERZ650312 (study PRJEB26733, sample SAMN07839316) | wastewater metagenome | biome: urban; feature: wastewater treatment plant; material: waste water | place: USA: North Carolina | collected 2016-07-28 ... | reverse complement strand
GGGCCTTCGCCGTCTGGCTATCCCCCGAATCGACCGTCGCCTTTGCAGAGGAGAGCGCGCCAAGCGAGGCATAACTTGTTCTGCTGTATTTTTCGATCAACTCGCCGCTGGCAGCCTTGATCCGTTGCGTATCTTTTTCTTCGACGGCTTTCTGCAAAACGCCATAGATCATTGAGGCCTGCCCCGACTGATTCCGCTGGTACCAATTCCACCCTTGCCAAGCAACCGCAACCAAGGCAATGACCGTCGCCGCGTTGACCAACCGGTTTCCATAGACTTTCCACCAAGCCTTCAACTCGGCAATCTGTTCCTGTTCTTCAAGATCGTAGGTAGCCATCAGGCGTCATCTCCATCGAAAAATGCGTTCATGATTTCATCGGCAACCTGGTCGATGCCGATACGTTTTTGTTCGTTCCGCTGCTCACCTTCGGCGCGCAACGGCTTGAGGGTCACCTCGCCTGCATTCGCCTCATCGTCACCGATGATTACGGCGAACATTGCCCCGGATGCATCGGCCTTCTTCATTTGCGACTTGAAACTGCCTCCACCGCAGTTGAACAAGACATTGATTCCCTGATCACGCAATCCTTCTGCCACCCTCGGCGCCATGCGCGAGGCAGCGTCCCCTTGATGCACCACGTAAACGTCCGTGCCTTCGGGTTCGGGAGCACCGCCCGATTCCTGAATCAGCGTGACAAGGCGTTCAACGCCCATGGCAAAACCACAGGCCGGAGTAGGCTTTCCGCCGAGTTGGCCAACAAGTCCGTCGTAACGACCGCCGGCGCACACGGTTCCCTGAGCCCCGAGGCGGTCCGTCACCCACTCAAAAACGGTCAGGTTGTAATAATCCAGCCCGCGGACCAGTCTCGGGTTGATTTCGTAGGGCAGACCCACATCGCGCAACACTTGCTGAACCCCCTCAAAGTGCGCCATCGATTCAGCACCGAGGTGCGCCATCAATTTTGGCGCACCGGCAATCATCTCCTGCATTGTCGGGTTTTTGCTATCGAGAATGCGCAGAGGGTTGGTATAAAGACGGCGCTTGGCGTCCTCATCCAACAGCGTCGCATATTTTTCAAAATACGTTACCAGCTCTGCTCGATACTTTGCCCGCTCTTCAAGCTGCCCGAGCGAATTGAGTTGCAACTTGATGCCATCCAGCCCCAAGTCATCCCAAAGTCGAGCCCCCATGAGAATTTGCTCGGCATCGATATCCGGACCGGCAAAGCCCAGCGCCTCGACGCCAACCTGATGAAGACCATCGAGGTTTCCGACCCGGGCAACCAGTACGCCTTCCCCTACATGTGGGGTTCCATCGGCATCGGCTACAACCCGGAGAAGGTCAAGGCCGTGCTGGGCGAGAACGCCCCGGTGGATTCCTGGGACCTGCTGTTCAAGCCGGAAAACATCGAGAAGCTGAAGTCCTGCGGCGTATCCTTCCTCGACTCGCCGACCGAGATTCTGCCGATCGCCCTGCAGTACCTGGGCCACAGCCCGGTCAGCCAGGACGCCAAGGAACTCAAGGCCGCCGAGGAGCTGTTCCTCAAGATTCGTCCGTCGGTGACCTACTTCCACAGCTCCAAGTACATCTCCGACCTGGCCAACGGCAACCTCTGCGTGGCCGTCGGCTACTCGGGTGACATCTACCAGGCCAAGTCCCGCGCCGAAGAGGCCAAGGGCGGCGTGACCGTTGCCTACAACATTCCCAAGGAAGGCGCCGGTACCTTCTTCGACATGATCGCCATGCCGAAAGATGCCGCCAACCCGGAAGCGGCCTACGCCTTCATGAACTTCCTGATGAAGCCGGAAGTGATGGCCGAGATCACCAACTTCGTGCAGTTCCCGAACGGCAACGCCGCCGCGACCGCACTGGTTGACGAAGCCATCCGCAAGGACCCGGGCATCTACCCGAGCCAGGAAACCATGGCCAAGCTGTACGCCTTCCCGGATCTGCCGGCCAAGGTGCAGCGCACCATGACTCGCAGCTGGACCACCATCAAGTCCGGCAAGTAACAGACAGCAGCGACACCCTCCGGCGGGTGCTCCCGCCGGAGCCCCGCAGGAGGTTCCATGACCCCTTCGACTACCGTTACACACGAGCCCCACACAGCTCCGTGCGCGGGCGGCTGGGCGACGGGCATGGACGTCAGGGATAGGACAGACCGAATTTCCAACAGTCCGGGTCGCTCTGCGGCCTGCAAGATCAACAAGAAAGAGGACCGACGTGTGCGAATTTCCTTCCGCAAAACCCTGACTGCGGCCGCTGTGGCCCTGGGGCTGACCACTGTCGCGCAGGCTGCGCCCAGCGTGCATATCTACAACTGGACCGACTACATCGGCGAGACCACCCTGGACGACTTCCAGAAGGCCACCGGCATCAAGCCGGTCTACGATGTGTTCGACTCCAACGAGACCCTCGAAGGCAAACTGCTCGCCGGCCATTCCGGCTACGACGTGGTCGTGCCCTCCAACCATTTCCTCGGCAAGCAGATCAAGGCCGGCGCCTTCCAGAAGCTGGACAAGAGCCTGCTGCCCAACTGGCAGAACATCGACCCGGCGCTGCTCAAGCAGCTCGACGTGAACGACCCGGGCAACGAGTACTCCGTCCCCTACCTGTGGGGCACCAACGGCATCGGCTACAACGTCGAGAAGGTTAAGGCCGCGCTGGGCGTCGACAGCATCGACTCCTGGGCCGTGCTGTTCGAGCCGCAGAACCTGCAGAAGCTCGCCAGCTGCGGTGTCGCCTTCATGGACTCGCCGGACGAGATGTTCCCCGCCGTGCTCAACTACCTGGGCCTCGACCCGCGCAGCACCAACCCGGACGACTACAAGAAGGCCGAGGAGAAGCTGCTGGCGGTACGCCCCCACGTGACCTACTTCCACAGCTCGAAGTACGTCTCTGACCTGGCCAACGGTGACATCTGCGTGGCCTTCGGCTACTCGGGTGACGTATTCCAGGCCGCCGCCCGTGCCGAAGAGGCGGGCAAAGGCATCCAGATCGCCTACAGCATTCCCAAGGAAGGCGCCAACCTGTGGTTCGACATGCTGGCCATCCCGGCCGACGCGAAGAACGCCAAGGAAGCCCACGCCTTCATCAACTACCTGCTCGACCCGGCGGTGATCGCCAAGGTCAGCGACTATGTCGGCTACGCCAACCCCAACCTCAAGGCGGGCGAGCTGATGGACCAGGAAGTGCGCAACGATCCTTCGGTCTACCCATCCCAGGCCGTATTGGACAAACTGTACGTTTCGGCCGAGTTGCCACCGAAGATTCAGCGTCTGATGACCCGCAGCTGGACCAAGGTCAAGTCGGGTAAATGAGTTCACTGCCCGGCCTCGCCGGCCGGGCACGATTTATCTTTCCGGGAGTTTTGGAAATGGCCGTTGCCTCCAGCGCCTACAAGAAAGCCCTTGAGGGCAACCAGCAACCCAAAGAGGTGCTGGTCAAGATCGACCGCGTGACCAAGAAATTCGACGAGACCGTAGCGGTCGATGACGTCTCGCTGACCATCAACAAGGGCGAGATCTTCGCCCTGCTCGGCGGCTCCGGTTCGGGCAAGTCGACCCTGCTGCGCATGCTCGCCGGCTTCGAGCGCCCCACCTCCGGGCGCATCCTGCTCGACGGCGTGGACATCACCGACATGCCGCCCTACGAGCGGCCGATCAACATGATGTTCCAGTCCTACGCACTGTTCCCGCACATGACCGTGGCGCAGAACATCGCCTTCGGCCTCAAGCAGGACAAGCTGCCGCAGGCCGAGATCGACGAGCGCGTGGCCGAGATGCTCAAGCTGGTGCACATGACCCAGTACGCCAAGCGCAAGCCGCACCAGCTGTCCGGCGGCCAGCGTCAGCGCGTGGCCCTGGCCCGTTCGCTGGCCAAGCGTCCGAAGCTGCTGCTGCTCGACGAGCCCATGGGTGCTCTGGACAAGAAGCTGCGTTCGCAGATGCAGCTTGAGCTTGTCGAGATCATCGAACGCGTCGGCGTGACCTGCGTGATGGTGACCCACGACCAGGAAGAGGCCATGACCATGGCCCAGCGCATCGCCATCATGCACCTCGGCTGGATCGCCCAGACCGGCAGCCCGATCGACATCTACGAGACCCCGGCCAGCCGGCTGGTGTGCGAGTTCATCGGCAGCGTCAACCTGTTCGACGGGGTGATCACCACCGACGAGGCCGACCACGCCATCATCAGCTGCCCGCAGCTGGACAAGCCGATCTACATCGGCCACGGCGTCAGTACCCGTGCCGAGAACAAGTCGGTCAGCTACGCCCTGCGTCCGGAGAAGCTGCTGATGGCCACGCAGCTGCCGGCCGATCACGAGCACCCGAACTACAACTGGTGCAACGGCACCGTGCACGACATCGCCTACCTCGGCGGCCATTCGGTGTACTACGTCAAGCTCAGCTCCGGGCAGATCGTGCAGTGCTTCATCGCCAACGCCGAGCGCCGCGGCAAGCGTCCGACCTGGGACGACGCGGTGGTGGTGTACTGGGAAGACGACAGCGGCGTGGTACTGCAATCATGAAGATCGGCAAACTGAAACGCTACCTGCCCACCGGGCGGCATGCCGTGATCGGTGTGCCCTTCTTCTGGCTGTTCCTGTTCTTCCTGCTGCCGTTCTTCATCGTCCTGAAGATCAGCTTCGCCGAAGCCGACGTGGCCATTCCGCCGTACACGGAAATCTACAGCTGGGCCGACAATCAGCTGTCGATCCTGCTCAACCTGGGCAACTACGTGCTGCTGGGCGAGGACGAGCTGTACATCTCGGCCTACCTCGGCTCGCTGAAGATGGCCTTCATCAGCACCCTGCTGTGCCTGCTGCTCGGCTACCCGATGGCCTACGCCATCGCCCGCGCCAGCAAGGAAGCACAGACCGTGCTGCTGCTGCTGATCATGATGCCGACCTGGACCGCGATCCTGATCCGCGTCTACGCCTGGATGGGCATCCTCAGCAACAACGGCCTGCTCAACGGCTTCCTGCAGGGCATGGGGCTGATCGACCAGCCGCTGCAGATCCTCAACACCAACCTGGCGGTGTACATCGGCATCGTCTACTCGTACCTGCCGTTCATGATCCTGCCGCTCTACGCCAACCTGGTGAAGCACGACATGAGCCTGCTGGAAGCAGCATCGGACCTGGGTTCGAGCAACATCAACAACTTCTGGAAGATCACCGTGCCGCTGTCGAAGAACGGCATCATCGCCGGCTCCATGCTGGTGTTCATCCCGGCGGTGGGTGAGTTCGTGATTCCCGAACTGCTCGGCGGCCCGGAGACCCTGATGATCGGCAAGGTGCTGTGGCAGGAGTTCTTCAACAACCGCGACTGGCCGGTGGCGTCCGCCCTGGCGGTGATCATGCTGGCGATCCTCATGGGCCCGATCATCTGGTTCAACCGCAACCAAGCTAAAGAGATGGAGGGTCGCGCATGAAAAAGCTCAGCTTCTCCAACGTCATGCTCTGGGTAGGCCTGGCCTTCATCTACCTGCCCATGCTGATCATGGTGATCTACTCCTTCAACGCCTCCAAGCTGGTGACCGTGTGGGGTGGCTGGTCGATCAAGTGGTACGCCGGCCTGCTCGACAACAGCCAGCTGATGGGCTCGGTCGGACGTTCCCTGGAGATCGCCCTGTACACCGCCGTGGCTGCCGTGGCACTGGGTACCCTGGCCGCCTTCGTGCTGACCCGGGTCACCCGCTTCAAGGGGCGTACCCTGTTCGGCGGCCTGGTCACCGCACCGCTGGTGATGCCGGAAGTGATCACCGGTCTGTCGCTGTTGCTGCTGTTCGTGGCCATGGCCCAGCTGATCGGCTGGCCGCAGGAGCGTGGCATCGTGACCATCTGGATCGCCCACACCACCTTCTGCTCGGCCTACGTGGCGGTAGTGGTGTCGGCGCGCCTGCGCGAGCTCGACCTGTCCATCGAGGAAGCGGCCATGGACCTGGGCGCCAAGCCGTGGAAGGTGTTCTTCCTGATCACCATCCCGATGATCGCGCCTTCGCTGGCCGCCGGCGGCATGATGTCCTTCGCCCTGTCGCTGGATGACCTGGTGCTGGCCAGCTTCGTTTCCGGACCTGGCTCGACCACCCTGCCGATGGAAGTGTTCTCCGCCGTGCGCCTGGGCGTGAAGCCGGAGATCAACGCGATCGCCAGCCTGATCCTGCTGAGCGTATCGCTGTTCACCTTCCTCGCCTGGTACTTCACCCGCCAGGCCGAGGAGCGCCGCAAGCGCGCCATCCAGCAGGCCATGGAGGCCATGGCTCAGGAAGCGTCCGGCTCCAACTGGAAGCCGGCCCAGGCCGCGTAAGGCGGTTGCTGCGCCATGAAAAAGGCCGCCTTCGGGCGGCTTTTTTCATGGCTGCGAAATGTGGGCGCTATCACCTTCTGCCAGGGTGATTCATGTTGCTCCGGCTTCAATTCAATAAGCTTGCTGCACAGCAGCCCCTGAAAATGAATGGAAGCAGAACGACATGGTGAGATTTCTTGTACTGGCCGCGCTTGGCTTGATCGCGCAACCGGCATTGGCGAACTATCCGTGCCCGGGTGGCCCCGGGCCTGGAGAACAGCAGATCGGCGTTGGCGGTGGCACCCATGGCGTTGCCGCGGTTCCTTTGTGTGTGGCCACCGGTGGCGGGTCTGACAGCTCCGGCGGTGGCTATGCCGGCTACCGCTGTGACGGCTGCAATATCTTTGCCGAGCCTGCTCCGCCCAGTTACGACGCCATGAGCATCGCCATCAACGAGCAGGCGGCCAGAAACGCCGAACTCCAGAAGCAGATGCAGGAAGCCGAAGCCAAGCTGCAGAAGCTGGAGGCGGACCCGGAGTACCAGCGCTACCAGCAGGGTGAATGGAAAATCTTTCAGGGCAGGAAGGATTCGGCGCCCGGAGACAATTGCGTGGCCATGTGGAGCAAGGCGGGCGGCGCGGTCAGTATTGTCGGCCCTGGCAAGGCCTATCAGGGCGGAATGCTGATCTTCTGGAGCGCGGAGATTCCCCAGCCAGCGGAGACGCAAACCGTCGCGGTGACGCTCAAACAGTCGAAGTATCAGCCGCAGTCGGTGAATGCGTTGAATTTCTCGGTACCGAATATTCCCGCCGGTGCGCTCGGCCTGACCGTACCGAACATCGAAACAGCGCTGAACACCATGCTGGACGTTGAGCATTTCATCGTCGAGATGGGTGGGCGTGCGGTGGCAGATATCGACTGGACCGATGGCTTGGCCGCGCGTGCCCAGCTGTATCAATGCGTCAGTAACCGCTAAGGGAAATGGCCCGGGCCATCTGAGTCGGTTGTTGCGCCAAGAAAAAGGCCGCCATCGGGCGGCCTTTTCGTCAGCGGCGCTCAGTCGACGGGGTGCAGTTCCAGTGTGCCGCGGGTGTGGGCCTGCACATCCGCTTCGGCGAAATGCATCGGCAGGTACTGCCCGGCCACATACGCCTCGGCCTGGTCCGCGTAATGTCCGTCGAACGGCACGCCGCTCTGGCCCGTCGGATTGATGCCCAGCGCCTGGTCGGCGGCGGCCAGGTCGACCAGGCGCCGGGTCGAGGGGCCGTAGACCACCGACCAGGGCGCCGGGCCGACCCGGTGCGACAGGTTGTTCGGCACCTCGTGGCCGCCGGGCACGGCGAAGGGGCCGACGTTGAACAGCAGGTGCAGCGGCTGCTGCGCGCCCAGCGGGTGTTCATGGGTCAGCGTATGGCCCTTGCCCCAGGCCCACTGGCGGCTGTCCGTACCGAAGCGCTGGCGCAGATGGGCGAGGCTGGCCTGCCAGGCGGCCTTGACCGTATCGGCGCGGCTCTCCACGGCTTCGCTGCCGCGCCTGTCCCACCAGGGCGAGGCAGCATCGGCGCTCAGGCGGGGCAGGGCGGTGTCGAGCACGCGGGTCTGCAGCAGGCTGTCGAAGAAGGCATCGCCCAGTTCGTCACGCATGGCCTGGTTGGCCAGCTCGTAGGTGAGCTGGTTGAACAGGGTGGCGGCGGTGGATTCCAGCGGATGGCCGCCGTCCCAGGCCGCCAGCTGCTCGACCAGGCCGCGTTCCTCGGCATTGGCTGCCGCCGCGCGCAGGTCGGCGAGGATCGGTGCCAGCAGGCGCGGGCCGTAGCCGGTGCCGTCGTCCAGCTGCAGCGCCTGGCTGTTATGGGTATCCCACTTCACGTCTGCCTGGGCCAGGCGCTGGTTCAGGCGCACGCCGCGGTCGGCCAGGTTGTAGTAACCGGGGATGGCCGCGCCGGTCGGCGAGTCGGGCTGGTAGTTGGCGGAGACGATATAACCGCGCGCCGGGTTCTCCTCCTGCGGGTTGGCGGCGAACGGCAGGAAACCGGGCTTGTCCGCCTCGCCGTTGCTGCCATCGAGGATGAAGCTCGGGTTCACCCCGGCCGGGCGCTGCGGCAGCTTGCCGGCGGCCCACCAGCCGATGTCGCCGCTGGCGTTGGCATAGATCACGTTGAGGCCGGGGGCGTGGATTTGCGCGACAGCGGTGCGGGCCTTGGCCAGGCTGTCGGCGCGGTTGAGCTGGTAGAAGGCGTCGAGGATCGGGTTCTCGGTCTCGAGGAAGGCCCACCACATGGCGATGGGCGTCTGGCCGGGATTGGCCAGGGCGTCGTTGACGATCGGGCCGTGCGGCGAGCGGCGCAGGGTGATGCTGACGTCCTCGCCGCCCTTGACCCTGATGGTCTCCTCGCGGCTCTGCAGGTCGACCCACTGACCGTTGATCGACACCTGGTTGGGATTGTCCGGATTGACCTGCTCGGCGATCAGGTCGAGATCGTCGTTCTGGAACATGGTCAGGCTCCAGGCGAACTGCTGGTTGTGGCCGAGCGAGGCGTAGGGGTTGAGCGCCTGGTGGTGACCGTACAGCTCGAAGCCGGGGTAGCTCAGGTGCGCCTCGTACCACACCGCCGGCGCGGCGAAACGAATGTGCGGATCGCCGGCCAGCAGCGGCTTGCCGCTGGCGGTACGGCTGCCGGCCACCGCCCAGGCATTGCTGCCCTCGAATTGCGGCAGGCCGGCGTCTTCCAGCGCCTGCAGGCTGAGGCGGGCCAGGCTGTCGAGGGCTCGCCAGTCGTCGCGGCCAAGGCGCTGAGCGACGGCGCCACCGGGGTGCCAGTCGAGGTCGAAGACCTTCAGGTAGTCCGCGCCGAGCTGGTCGCGTACCTGGGTCAGCACCGGCTCGGTGCGGAAGGCGGCGGCGAAGCTGTAGGCCATGTAGCCGGCCACGGACACCGTGTCTTCGAGGGTGAAGGGGCGTTTCTCGATGCCCAGCAGGTCGAATTCCACCGGCAGCGGGCGGCTGGCCTGGAACTGGTTGATGCCGTCCAGGTAGGCCTGCAGCGCCTTGACCGAGGGGCTGTTGCGGTCGAGGGTCTGCACGTAGCGGTCGGCATGCTGGCGGATGCCCAGGCTGCGGAACAGGCGGTCGGTATCGACCAGCTTGGGCCCCAGCACCTCGGCCAGCTCGCCGCGCGCCAGGCGGCGCAGCAGCTCCATCTGGAACAGGCGGTCCTGGGCGTGGACAAAGCCCAGTGCGCGGTACAGGTCGGCTTCGTTGCGGGCCTGGATATGCGGCACGCCGCGCTCGTCGTAGCGCACCTGCACTGGCGCCTGCAGGCCGGCCAGGGGTAGCGCGCCGTCGCGAACCGGCAGTTTGTTGTCGATGTACCAGGCACTGCCGGCGGCTGCCGTGGCAACCACCACGGCGAGGATGGTCAGACTGCGTTTCATGACGCCTCCTTGTTGTTGTGCGGCCATTCTGCGCAGCGCTGTGGTCGGCAGCATTGACCGCAGATGCGTTCGCTGGAATTCTCCGGTCAAACAAGGAGCGCCCCATGTCCTCATTGGCCGGAACCGCGCCGCTGACCCACTCCGCTACCCTGCGGCGCCTGCTGTACGAGGCCCTGACCGAGCTTGGCCATGATCCGGCGAGTATCTACCGGCGCGCCAACCAGCACCGCCGCCTGGTGCCGCCGCCGACCGAGGGTCGTCTCAGCCATGACGAGGCGCCACTGTTCTGGCAGGCCGCCGACGCCCTGTGTGGCGACCCCGACATCGGCCTGCACCTCGGCGAGGTGATGCAGCCGCGCCTGCTCGACGTGGTCGGCTACCTGCTGCTGGCCAGCCGCGACCTGCAGCAGGCGCTGGACAGCTTCCTGCGCTTCCAGCACATCCTCGCCGGCGGCTTCGTCGCCCAGCTACGCGTCGAAGGCGAGCGCGCCTGCCTGGTGCTGGACCTCAACTACCGCGGCTTTGGTCCGCTGCGCCAGCAGATGGAGTGCCTGGCGCTGCTGTTCATCAAGCTGCTGCGCCTGGTCACCGACGACGAGTTTCGTATCACTGGCCTCGACTTTCGTCATGCCCGGCCGGCGCGGGTCGGCGAGCACCGCCGCCTGTTCGGCCTGCTGCCGAATTTCGCCGCCGCCCACGACG
>ERZ650312.2335-NODE-2335-length-10428-cov-3.811626_pt1 | contig 10428 bp, 6 predicted proteins | sample MGYA00376248_ERZ650312 | MGnify/ENA primary metagenome ERZ650312 (study PRJEB26733, sample SAMN07839316) | wastewater metagenome | biome: urban; feature: wastewater treatment plant; material: waste water | place: USA: North Carolina | collected 2016-07-28 ... | reverse complement strand
GACATGTTGCTCAGGAAGGTGCTCTTCGCCTGGCTTGCTGCTTCGGCGCTTTCCTTGGCGCTGGCCAGTTCCTGGGTGCGCTCGGCCACCCGCTGCTCCAGTTCGCTGTTGATGGTTTGAATCTCGTCAATGTGCGCCTCGACCTCCTCGGCCATGCGGTTGAAGTCGTGGCCCAGCTCGGCCAACTCATCGGCACCGCTCACCGGTACGCGCACCCCGAACTGGCCGGAGGCCACGCTGCGCGCCGCCTGGCGCAGGGCTTCGATGCGGCGCAGCACGAAACGATCCATGAAATAGCCGAGCGCCAGGAAGGAGAACAACAGCAGCAGGCCATCGCGCACCAGGCGCGACTGGAGGCGCTCGGCCACCTGGGCATCGTAGCGCTCCATGGGCAGCTTGATGCTCATCACGCCGCGCAGGTCGCCCTCCTGGTAGCCATAGGAAACGCCCGGGTAAGTCTTGCGGATACTCTCCGGTGCGTCGGCCTCGGCGCCGTGGCAACGCAGGCAATAGCCCTCCACCCAGATCGGCGAGGTGTAGTGGAACCAGCGCTTGCCGTTGTCTTCCGCAATCGGCTGCATGCGCTCCTTGGCTGTCGGGTTGGCGCGGTAGAAATCCATCGCCGCCACTTCGAACGGGTCGGCGCGGTTGGCCGGATTGCGCGGCCGGTCGGAAACATTGTTGAAACGGTAGCCGTTGTCGTTCCATTCCTTGTAGTCGGCGGAGATGCGCCCCATGGCATGGGCCGGCAGAAAGCCGATGGTGCGCTCGGTGACTGGCAGGCCGCTGTCGATGAACTGCTGGTGATAGACGCGGCGCGTCGCCATCAGGATGCCGCGGATGGCATGGACATCCACTTCCAGTTCCTTGCGCTGGTCGGCGTGTATCTTGTTCCAGGCGACCACCAGGTCGACCCCCATGACGATGATCAGGACCAGCCCGAGAATCGTCCACATTTTTGTGCGTAGTTTCATTGCCGCTCTTTATCTGCCCGTACTGGCGCTTGTTATCCGTTCTTCCCTGTCGATCTACCCCTGCCGGCCGCTGACGCTGCCGGTCAAGCCTGCAATTCGGCAATCCCTTCCTGTGCGCTGCGCAAGGTGGCCAGCGCTTCCTGGTAGGCAAAGTCGTTGATCTGCTTTTCCAGGGTGAGCGCAAAACTGCCCAGCGCCGCACGCAGCATGGAAAAGTTGTCATTGAACAACTGGTTGCCATCGATATAGCCGCCTTCCAGGCGGGTGGCCAGCGTTGCCAGCAACTGGCGCACGGCCGGCCAATCCACCGCCGCCGCAGCCGGTTCATCGTCGGCGATCGCCTGCAGGATGGCCGGCAGCAAGGTGTTCAGTTCAGCCTCCAGCGCAGCGATCAGCGGGTCCAGCACGGCGGGTGAAGCGTTGCCGTCGCGCACCGCGAACTCCAGGCTTTCGAATTTCTGGCGCAAGCCGGCCATGCCGAGAATGGCGCAATTGGCCTTGGCCGAATGGACCAGGCGGCGCGCCCCCTCCGGGTCGCCGGCCGCCAGCAGGGAACGGAATTCCGCCGTGCACTCGGCCCGGCCATGGGCGAAGGATTTCAGCAGCCGCAGATAGGTGCCCTGGTGATCGGCCAGATTGGCCAGCCCGGCACGCACATCGAGATCGGGCAGCGCGGCCAGCCGGCGCAAGGTGTCGGGCAGCGGAGCCAGGCCCGGTGCGCTGGCGGGCGGCTCGTCCAGCGGCTTGAGCGCCTTGTAGCGGGGCCGCCACTTGAGCAGGGCCGCATAGAGAACCTGGGGCTCCACCGGCTTGGCGATGAAATCGTTCATGCCCGCCGCCAGGCAGCGCTCCCGGTCTTCGGCAAAGGCATTGGCGGTCATGGCGATGATCGCCAGATCCTGCCGCTCCGGCAGCTGCCGAATCTGCCGCGTCGCCGTGACGCCGTCCATGCCCGGCATCTGCATGTCCATCAGCACGATGTCGAAATTCTGGCTGGCGACCTTGGCGCAGGCTTCCAGGCCATCCACCGCCGTGTGCACCTCCACCCCGGGGTAACTCAGCAGTTCAAGACCGACTTCGAGATTGATCGGCTCATCATCGACGAGCAGAACGCGCAGCGCCTCGCCGGCCTGGGCCAGTTCCTGCGTCATCTGGTCCATGTCGGATGCCGCCACGGCCGGCTCGGCGTGCTGGCCGCCGCGCTCGAAAACGCCGGTGAACCAGAAGGTGCTGCCCTTGCCCGGTTCGCTGTCGACGCCCACTTCACCGCCCATCAGGGCGGCCAGGCGCTTGGTGATGGCCAGCCCCAGGCCGGTGCCGCCGAACTGGCGGGTGGTCGAGCTGTCGGCCTGGACGAAGGGCTCGAACAGCTTGTTGCGGGCCTCGGCAGACAGGCCGATGCCGGTATCGCGCACCGCAAAGCGCAAGGTCAGCTGTTGATCGGCGCAATCCAGCACATCCACGCGCAGGCTGACCGAGCCGGCGGGCGTGAATTTGACGGCGTTGCTGGCGAAATTGAGCAGGGCCTGGCGCACCCGGGTTTCATCGCCCTTGATCCACAGCGGGCAATCGGGACAGGTGAATTCCAGCGCCAGCCCCTTTTCCTCGGCGCGCTCGGCGATGATCGAGCGCACCTGGTCGAGCAGGACATCGAGCGAAAAATCGCGCTTTTCCAGATCCAGCCGGCCGGATTCGATTTTGGACAGGTCCAGGATGTCGTTGATGATGGCGAGGAGATGCTTGGCCGAGGTGTCGATTTTCCCGAGATGCTTGAGGTCGCCGGCGGTGCGGGCCGGATTGCGGCCGAGCAGGAAAGTCAGCCCGAGGATGGCGTTCATCGGGGTCCGGATCTCGTGGCTCATGTTGGCCAGGAAGGCGCTCTTTGCCTGGCTGGCGCTTTCGGCCTGCTGCTTGGCCAGTGACAACTCCGTCGTCCGGATGGCGACCAGCTCCTCCAGGTGCTGGCGATGCTCGTCGAGTTCCCGGGCGATCCGCTTGCGTTCGGTGATGTCTTCCTTGACCGCGACATAGTGGGAAATCCTGCCGCTGGCATCGGTGACCGGGGTGATGATGGCGAACTCGACATACTCGGTGCCATCCTTGCGCTTGTTGAGCAGTTCCCCTTTCCACGAATGCCCCGCCACCAGCGCCTGCCAAAGCTCGACATGGCGCTCGGGCGGGGTTTTGCCCGAATGCAGGATGCGCGGATTCTGGCCGATGACATCGGCCCTGCTGTAGCCGGTGGCATTGAGGAAGGCATCGTTTACATATTCGATTTCGGCGTCGAGATTGGTGATCACGATGCTTTCCGGGCTTTGTTCGATGGCCATCGACAGCTTGTGAATCTCGTTCTCGGCCTGCACCCGCTCGGTCACGTCGTGCACGATGGAGTAGAGCACCTCCCGCTCACCGATCCGGATAGGCCCGCTGAACGATTCGACATCGCGCACGGAGCCGTCGGCTCGCCGATGCCGGAAGCGGAAATGATCTTCATGCTGCAAACTGGCACGCTGCATTTCGGCACGGATCTGTTCCGGCTTGAGCACATTGATCCGGGAAATGTTCATGCCGGTCAGCACCTCCCGGCTCCAGCCGTAATATTTCGCCGCCGCCTGGTTGGCATCGAGAATGGCGCCATCCACCGGGTCGATGAGCAGCATCACGCAATGGCTGTCCTGGAAGAGCGCCCGGTAACGCGCTTCGCTGTGCTGGATCTGACCGACCTGGGACTCCAGCGTGCCGACCATGTTGTTGAAGCTGCGATTCAGCCGGGCGAATTCGTCGGCCACGTTTTCCTCACCCAGCCGCGTTTCCAGGTGGCCGTCGGTGACCCGCGCGGCGGCACCATTAATATCGTCGAGCCAGGTTTTGAGGGCCTTGAACAGAAAGCGGTAGGCCAGTGCCAGCGACAAGCCGACGGTGCACAGCAGCACGATGATCCGCCGCCAGAATTCGCGCTCGATGTCGCGCATGATGCTGCCGATGGGCGCCGAAACGCTGGCGACCAGGGCATTGTTGGCCAAGCGGACGGGCTCCAGGATGAACAGCCTTTCCTCCCCGTCCACCCCGGCCATGACGACCCGGCTCTCTTTTGCGGCCAGCGCGGCGAGCAGGCGTTGCCGGCTGCTGTCCGACAAGGCCTTGCCGCGCCAGGCATCGGGGTCCGGATAGCGCGAGATGACATCCCCGTTGGCCTCAAACAACACGCTCGTCCACCCCTCGGGCAGTCCGTAGCGGGCAGTCAGCCGATCGAACCAGGAAATGTTGGTGGCAGCGAAGGCGGCAGCCTGAAACACGCCAGCCGCATCGTGGATCGGGTAACCAAAAATGATGCCCGGCTCGCCGGATATCTTGCCGATCGCGAACTGGCCGCGCGTCATGCCCGACGCCGACTGGACTTCGCGAAACCATTGCCGGTCCTGCACATTGACCGGGGACTTCACACCGAGCGAACTGCAAAACACATCGCCATTGGCCAGTACGGCACCGAGGTTGGAAAAGTTGTCAACCGACCCATGAAGACGTTTGGCCAGCCCGTTGCATTCGCCCGCATCGAGGCTCCGCAGGTTATCGGCCCTGGCCATCGCGGACAGCAATTGCCTGGCCTCCCGCTCGGCCGCCGCTTCTTCCAGGCGCAGCCCAGACATCATCTGCCGGGCGCGCTGCTCCACACGATCAATCGACGCCTGTCGTTCAGCCGCGTAGTCGTGCAGGATAAGGGTCAGCATTGGCGCAAAGACCAATAGCAGAACCAGCCAGAACCGCTGAGCTAATGACGAGCTGGAGAACATTGTCACGGGCCATATTTGGATTTTTGAGCAATCTTAGAACATATGCGGAAATCCGGCCCGGCTTTTTCGGCAGAACCCGCATGCAGCCAATCGCCCACAGCAACGGCAGGCGCCTCGGCGACCAGCGGACAACAAAAAGGCCAACCGGATCGGTTGGCCTGAGTGTCTGGAAATAGTCGATATTTCCGGAAGTTCGGTGGAGCGGGCGAAGGGAATCGAACCCTCCTCATGAGCTTGGGAAGCTCAGGTAATGCCACTATACGACGCCCGCTCTGGGCAAGAAGGCTGCATTCTAAGCGCAGAAGGCAGCCGGTTCAATTATTCCTGCTCAGCCGCCAGCCGGCCATAGCGCCCGGCATGGAAGAGCAGCGGGGCGACAGCGGGGGTTTCGCTGAAGCGTTCGACACGGCCGACGAAGATGGTGTGGTCGCCACCGGCGTGGGCAGTTTGGTTGGCCACTTCGAAGGTGGCGCAGCAGCCGGGGAAGACCGGGGCGCCGCCGGCGCCGGCTTGCCAGGGGAGGCCGGCAAAGCGGTCGGCCGGCCAGGTGGCGAAGCGATTGGAGAGGTTTTCCTGCTCGGCCGACAGGATGTTGATGGCGTGGTGGCTGGCTTTCTGGAAGGCCGCCAGGTTGTGCGAACTGTTGTCCAGGCACCAGAGGACCAGCGCCGGGTCGAGCGAGACAGCCGAGAAGGAATTGATGGTCAGGCCGATGGGGTGCCCGTCCGGATCGATGGCCGTGACGATGGCGACACCGGTGGCGAAGCGGCCAAGGGCGTTGCGCAGGGTACGGCTGTCGGATTGGGCTTGAGTCATGGGTGGAGCGGTTAGGCCGGCTGAAAAAGAGGCCGTATTATCCGTGCTCCCGTAGCCTGAGTCGAGGCAGAATTTGGTCGCCCGCAAGCCCTTTACCGAACAGTTGATCGCCTGGCAGAAGCGCGCCGGCCGCCATGACCTGCCGTGGCAGAACACGCGTGACCCTTACCGCATCTGGCTTTCCGAGATCATGTTGCAGCAGACGCAGGTGGCCACGGTGATTCCTTATTACCTGCGTTTTCTCGACAGTTTTCCGACCGTGGCGGCGCTGGCCGCGGCACCGATCGAGGCGGTCATCGAGCATTGGGCCGGGCTGGGCTATTACGCCCGCGCGCGCAACCTGCACAAATGCGCACAGCAGATTGCCGCGCAGCATGGCGGACAGTTTCCGGCCAATGCCGAGCAGCTCGCCGAATTACCGGGCATCGGCCGCTCGACGGCGGCGGCGGTGGCGGCCTTTGCCTTCGGGCAGCGGGCGGCGATTCTCGATGGCAACGTCAAGCGGGTGCTGTGCCGGCAGTTCGGGATCGAGGGCTTTCCCGGACAGGCGGCGATTCATCGCCAACTGTGGGACCTGGCCGAAAGCCTGCTGCCAGCAGGCGACATCGAGCCCTACACGCAAGGCCTGATGGACCTCGGCGCCACGGTGTGCACGCGCAGCCGGCCGCGCTGCGGGGAATGCCCGGTGGCGGCGGCTTGCATTGCCCGCCGTGACGAACGGCAGGGCGAACTGCCGGCCAGCAAGCCACGCGCCGCGGTGCCGGAGCGGACATCGACCTTCGTGCTGCTCCACGATGGCGCCCGGCTGCTGCTGGAGCGCCGCCCGCCGAGCGGCTTGTGGGGTGGTTTGCTGGTGCCGCCGGAAGGCGAGCCGAGCGAGGTAGCCCGCCGCTGCGCCATCGATCTGCTCGATCAGCAGCCCTTGCCTGCCTTCCGGCACGCCTTCACGCATTTTCGCCTGACCCTGCAGCCGGTGCTGTGCCGGGTTGTTGCACCAAGCGGCGTGGCCGAGCCGGGGATGGAATGGGTGGCTATCGAGCAGGCGGCGGATGCCGGTGTTCCGGCGCCGATCCGCAAGCTGATCAGGCAGGTGGCCGCTTTGCCGGGCTGAGCCCCGGCCGGGGCAAGCCCTTGCTTACCTGGCAGCCGCTTCGGCCGCCCGCCGTTCGGCTTCGCGCATTTTCTCGGCCTGCTTGCGGGCATGGGCTTCCTGCTTCTGGCGCAAGCGTTCGGCCTCGGCCGCCTTGCGCTTCTCGCCTTCCTCCGCCTGCCGGGCCTTGTTGGCCTGCGTCGCCTCGATCTTGTCCTGGGTGGCCTGCCGCGCCGCTGCGGTGTCGGCCTCGCGCGCCTCCAACTCGGCCGCCTGTTGCGGCGCTTCCTCGGCCTTGCGCTGCTTGCTGTCGGCGACTTGTTCCTTCTTCACCTCGCGCTCGATGGCCTTGCCTTCGCTTTCCAGGCGTTGCGCCTCGTGGCTGGCTTTCAGGTATTCCTTGCGCGCTTCGTTGCGGCAGGCGTTGACCAGAAATTTCTGGTCGCAGGCCGGCGTTTTCTCTTCCAGCGCTTTTGTAGCCGCTTCCTTGAGCGCCTTGCCCTCGGCGACCAGGGCCGCGGCCTTGTCCAGGCGCGCCGTCCAGTCGGCCTGCCGGGCGGCATCCGGCGCCGACTCGGCCAGGGCAGCCAACGGCAGCCACAGCCCGACAATCAGGCCGGCAAGGAGGAATGAGGTTCGATTGTTCATGGCTGGTAACTTTCGCAACGGGCAGCACGGGCGGCAATGCAACGGGGCTGGCCGGGGAATTCTAGCAGGCCGGCGGGAGCCGTAATGAGCGGGGCTCGGCGATGGCAAGCCGCCCCCTCGGCTTATAATCGGCCCCCTCATGATCGCCCTCCGCCAAGTTACCTTCGCCCGCGCCGGCCGCCCGCTGGTTGTCGATGCCTCCATCCAGATCCACCCCGGCTGGAAAGTCGGCGTCGTCGGCGCCAACGGCTGCGGCAAGTCCAGCCTCTTCGCGCTGCTCGCCAACGAACTGCATGCCGAAGCCGGCGATGTCGAGATCCCGGCCAGCTGGCACATTGCCCGCGTCGCCCAGGAAACCCCGGCCCTGCCCGATGCCGCCATCGACTTCGTGCTCGACGGCGACGTTGAACTGCGCCGCATCGAGCGCGAACTGGTCGAGGCGGAAGCCAGGGGCGACGGCGAGGCCATCGGCCACCTGCACGCCCGCTACGGCGAAATCGGCGGTTACTCGGCCAAGGCCCGCGTCGCCGAGGTGCTGCACGGCCTGGGCTTCACCGACGCCGACTTCCAGCGCCCGGTGGCCGACTTTTCCGGTGGCTGGCGGGTCCGCCTCAACCTGGCGCGCGCCCTCTCCTGCCGCGCCGACCTGCTGCTGCTCGACGAACCGACCAACCACCTCGATCTGGATGCGGTGTTCTGGCTGGAAAACTGGCTGAAGAACACGCCGGCCACCCTGTTGCTCATTTCGCACGACCGCGACTTCCTCGATGCCGTGGTCGGCCAGATCATCGCCATCGACCTGCAGCGCCTGAGCCTGACCAGCGGCGGCTATTCCGACTACGAACGGGCCCGCGCCGCCCGGCTGGCCACCCAGCAGGCGAGCTACGAAGCCCAGCAGCGCGAGATCGCCCACCTGAGCCGCTTCGTAGAACGCTTCAAGGCCAAGGCCACCAAGGCGCGGCAGGCGCAAAGCCGGGTCAAGATGCTGGAACGCATGGAAATCGTCGCCGCCGCGCACGTCGATTCGCCCTTCCATTTCAGTTTCCGCGAACCGAGCGCGCTGCCCGACCCGCTGCTCAGCATCGAAAACGCCTCGGCCGGCTATGCCGAGCGCCAGATCATCGACCGCGTCAGCATGGTGCTGCGTCCCGGCTGCCGCATCGGCCTGCTCGGCCGCAACGGTGCCGGCAAATCGACGCTGATCAAGCTGCTGGCCGGGGCTGTCGCCCAGCAGGGCGGCGAGCGCAAGGAAGCCAAGGCGCTGAACATCGGCTACTTCGCCCAGCACCAGCTCGAACAGCTGCGCCCGGACGAATCGCCGCTGCAGCACATGAGCCGCCTCGAACCGCTGACGCCGGAACAGGAATTGCGCGACTACCTCGGCGGTTTCGACTTCCGCGGCGACATGGCGACGCGCGCCATCGAACCCTTCTCCGGCGGCGAAAAGACGCGCCTGGCGCTGGCCCTGCTCATCCGCACCCGCCCCAACCTGCTGCTGCTCGACGAGCCGACCAACCACCTCGACCTCGAAATGCGCGAGGCGCTGACCTTCGCCATGCAGGATTACGAGGGCGGCATGGTCTTCGTGTCGCACGACCGCCACCTGCTGCGCACCTGCGCCGACGAACTGCTGCTCGTCGCCGACGGCAAGGTGACGGAATTCGACGGCGACCTCGACGACTACGCCGCCTGGCTGGCCGCCCAGCGCACTGCCGAGAAGGCGCCGGAACCCGATGTCGCCGCCGAAAAGGCCGAGCGCCTCAACCAGCGCGCCGAAGCCAAGGCCAACCGGCAGGCCGTGCTCGCCCAGCGCCGCCCGCTGCTCAAGGAAATCGAGCAGCTGGAACGCAAGCTGGCCAAGTGGAACGAGGAAAAGGCGGCGCTCGACGCGCAATTCGCCGACCCCGAGTTCTACGCCACGGTCGACCGGGTGAAGAGCGAGGAAATGCACAAGCAGGCCGGCCTGCTCGGCGAGCAGATCGACGCGGCGGAAATGCGCTGGCTGGAAGTGCACGAGGCGCTGGAGGCCTTGCCGGCGGTCGACTGATTTCACGGGCATGGGTGGCTGATTGCCGCGCTTTCCGTTCCGGCCAAAACCCCGCTGAAAGCGCGGTTAACCCGACCCGCTTCGGGTAAAATCGCGTTTTTCCGAATTTTGCGCAGGAGTTTTATCGTGAAGATCGTCTGTCTCGACCTCGAAGGGGTCCTCGTCCCCGAAATCTGGATCGAATTCTCCAAGCGCACGGGTATTCCCGAGCTGATGCGCACGACGCGCGACGAGCCGGACTACGACAAGCTGATGACCTACCGCCTGGACATCCTGCGCCAGCACAAGCTCGGCCTGCCGGACATCCAGAAGGTGATCGGCGAAATGGGCCCGATGGAAGGCGCCCGCGCCTTCCTCGACCAGCTGCGCGAGGATTACCAGGTCGTCATCCTGTCCGACACCTTCTACGAATTCGCCCACCCGCTGATGCGCCAGCTGGGCTGGCCGACGCTGTTCTGCCATTCGCTGGAAGACGACGACCAGGGCATGCTGGTCGATTACCACCTGCGCATGCCGGACCAGAAGCGCGAGGCAGTCAAGCGCTTCAAGGAACTGAACTTCAAGGTGGTCGCCGCCGGTGATTCGTACAACGACACCGCCATGCTCGGCGAAGCCCACGGCGGCATCCTGTTCCACCCGCCGGAGAACGTCATCCGCGAATTCCCGCAGTATCCGGTCGTCTTCAATTACGCCGATCTGCGCACGCAAATCGACCTCGCTTTCGCCAAGGCTGCCTGATCCAGATCCATGCATCGCGACCGTTTCTACACCCTGTCCGCCTCCTGCCCCGATCAGGTGGGCATCATTGCCCGCGTTTCCGGCTTCATCGCCGGCAATGGCGGCTGGATTCTCGAATCGAGCTTCCATTCGGACGTGCTGACCGGTCGCTATTTCATGCGCATCGAGATCAAGGCCGACTCCTTGCCCTTCCTGCTCGCCGAGTTCCGCGAGCGCTTCCGCAGCGAGGTGGCGGAGCCCTTGTCGATGACCTGGCAGATCAACGACAGCGCGGTAAAGAAGCGCGTCGTCGTGCTGGTTTCCAAGCAGGAACACTGCCTGTAC
>ERZ650312.2333-NODE-2333-length-10438-cov-5.752287_pt1 | contig 10438 bp, 9 predicted proteins | sample MGYA00376248_ERZ650312 | MGnify/ENA primary metagenome ERZ650312 (study PRJEB26733, sample SAMN07839316) | wastewater metagenome | biome: urban; feature: wastewater treatment plant; material: waste water | place: USA: North Carolina | collected 2016-07-28 ... | reverse complement strand
ACGTGCCATAAAATACTCCATATATTGATGTTTATAACATCATTTGAGGAGCAGAATATCACTTATAGGAGTTGTTCAAATTTCCTGATCCACCTCTGTTGCGACGCGCTGATGTTGGTCTGGTCAAACTCCGCATTTACCCGCGTGGAACAGGCAGTTAGCCGTGGCCTCGCAATAAACAATATGTCGCTTCTCAACACCAGATGTGATACGGCACATGTCTCGGTACACTACGTGCCGGTGCCTTCTCCTTGATTGATCTCTATCGCTCGCCAAGTGACTCTGAAATTGTTTTGGTCAACGGCTTCGTAAGGTAGGAGAGGACTGTCTGTTGCCCTGTCCGGATATCGACGGATGCGGTCATGCCCGGTTGAACAACAATGGGCTTTCCCGTGTGTCTGGCGTTTCGCTCGGCGAGCGATCGTTCGTCGATTCGAATTTGCACCCGATAGTAGGGCTGCTCCCCCGCCTGGGTTTTTTCCATCAGCGCGTCCGGGCTGATGTAGGTGACCTCGCCCGCCAATACGCCGTAGATGCTGTAGTCGAAGGCATCGAGTTTGACGGTGGCAGACAAGCCGGGCCGGACAAACGCGATATCGGCGGGTCTGAGTTTTGCCTCTACGATCAAGGCGCTCGCGGTGGGTAGCAGCTCCATGATGACGTCACCAGGCCGGACTTTGGCCCCCGGCGTTGTGGTCAGGATGTTGCGGACCAGTCCTTCGGCCGGGGAGACGATCTGGGTTCGCTCGTGGACGGATGCCCGGTCGACGAGCAACTGTTCTTGTGTCGCCAGATCTTCTTCAGCCTTGGTCATTTCGGCCTGGGCGTCCTGAAAGTATTTGTTTCGTCGATTGGTGATCTGGCCGCTGATTTCAGCGACCTGCTTCTGCAGTACGATCACCTCGGCCTTGCTGATGTCTCCGCTCTCGAGCAGCGGCAGATTGAGATTGAGCTGTTTCTGGACCAGTCCGAGGCTTTGCTCCAGCGCTCCGATTTCGGCATTCACTGCTTTCTGGCGCCTCTGGAAGAGTTCTGTCTGGTTTGCAACGAATGCAGGGTGTGCGAGGACGTCGTCGGAGAAGACGAGCTTTCGACTGAATACTTCGGCACGCAACCGGGCAAGTGCCGCCTTGAGCGCTGCGACCTTTGTCACACTGTCTTGCCATGCGGCTTCGGCCTGGCTTTTATCAAGGCGGGCGAGCAACTGCCCCTTGGTGACTTTTTCTCCTTCACGGACCAGGATTGCTTCGATCACGCCATCGTTGGCCGACTGGATGACCTGCGTGCGGGCACCGGCGATGACCTGGCCCTGTGAACGCGCGATCTGATCGATCTCCGACAGTGAGGCCCAGGCAATGAGTACGACGACCGTGGAGGCGATGGCCACGATCAGCCACCAGCTGTTTCTTGCATCTTTTGCGCTGCTCATTTAGCGCCTCCAGGGACCACTGCTCTAGTCGGCGTCGGTGGTCCTGCCTTCGTTTTTTCGTCACTTTGTTCGATGGCCATTTTGCGGAGATGCGCCAGGACCATGTCGCGGGGGCCATCCATCAAGATTCGCCCGCCAACGAGGATTACCAGACGGTCGACCAAGGCAATGAGTGCCGGTTTGTGCGTTACCAGTACCATGGTGCTTTCGGCTGTGATGGCGCGTCGCAGTGCGCCAAGGCTGCGCGCTTCGGTCTGTTCGTCCATGGAGGCCGTCGGCTCGTCGAGGAGCCAGACATCCGGATGCGAAAGCAGCAATCGGGTAATCGCGACCAATTGGCGCTGCCCGCCGGATATGCCGCTTCCGCCTTCGGCTATCGGGAGATCGAGCCCTTTCGGGTGGGCCGCGATAAGTTGGGCCAATCCGGTTTTCCGGCAGGCTTCTAGAATGCTTTCGTCGTCAATGCCGGCCAAGCCTACGATCAGGTTGTCCCGCAGGGTTCCGGCGAAAAGCCGGCTATCCTGGGGGCAATAGGCGATTCTCTCGCTGAGGTGCGCACGGGATATCTGTTGTATTTCAAGCCCGTCTAGCAGGACTCGGCCTTCTGTCGGCGAGTAGAGCCCGGCCATAATTTTCAACAGGGTGCTTTTCCCCGATCCGATCGCGCCCAACAGGCCAACTTTTTCGCCAGCGCGGATGCTCAGGCCTGGAATCGATAGGGTGACGGGTTGATCTCTATAGGCGTAGCGAAGATCAACGAGATGAAAATCGCCATTGATGCGCGATGGCACCAACGGGGTGCTGATGCCTTCGTTATCGCGATGCAGCGAAAATACGGCTTCGAGCCCCTTGAGCGCAGCCTGGGCGTGCGCCCACTGAACGATCAGACCGGGCAGGGCCCCCACCGGCGCCAGCACGCGTCCGGAAAGGATGGAGCAGGCGATCAGCGCGCCCATCGTGAGATCGGTGGAGGTGGAGGCGACCCAGGCGCCTGCCGCAACAAGCCCGACATAGGAGGCCTGCTGCATGAAACCTGCGAAGTAGGAGGCGTGCTCACTGCAGGAGCGAATCGAGTAATCGTCTTCAACCGACTGGCGATTCAGGGCGTCCCAACGCGCCTGGTGCTGCCAGCCCGAGCCCGTGGACTTGACGAGTTCGGCGTTTTCGACTGTTTCTACGAGCAGCCCAAGTTTCCGGTTGGATGCAGCGTTGCCGCTTTTGGCATGCAGTTCGATCTTTCGCCGGTAGTAGAGCCCGACACCAACGGCGACAAGGAAGAATATCGTCGGCACGGCCGCGATTTTCATTCCTCCCAATAAGGCGATGGCGATGAGAAACAGTAACGCAAACGGCGCGTCAACGGCGATGTAAAGTACGGCCGATGAGGCAAACGATCGTATCGTTTCGTAGCCGCGCAGTTGTCCTGAAAGGGTCCCCACGCTCGCCGGGAGCTGGTCCATGCGAATACCGAGCAGCCGCTCGAATATTTTCTTGGAGAGTTGCAAATCGATGCCGCTGATGGCCTCGTCCATGATCCGCGAGCGGGCAATTTTGACAACCAGTTCCATCAACACCGACAGCAGCACGCCGACAGTGAGTACCCAGAGCGTCGCGGTGCTCTGCGTCGGAATGACCCGGTCGTATACCTGCATGCTGTAGAGCGATGCGCCAAGGACCAGAAAATTGGCCAGCAGTGATGCCGAAGCCGCCTGCAGGAAGAGTGATTTACGTGAGAGTATCGCGCGACGGAACAGCGAAAGCGCAGATTCTCCCCCTTCTTCTTGCACCGCCAGGGAATGGAGGGGGGCAAACTGGGTTCCTCTGGGAAACAGGCCGGTCTTGAGAACGCCATCGGGAAGGTCGATCAACCAACGCCCGCTGTCACCTTTGGCGTACACAATTCCCCAGCCTACGCCGGGCAGGCGTATCAGCGAGGGGATCGAATGCGGATTCACCGCGGTGCTCCATTGGAACTGTCCGACTTTTGTTTCGGCAGCGAGATGATCGAGCGCCAGCCGGGCAACATCGGATATCTGCTCGCCGGCGTGCGGGCTTTCGCGATTGAGGATTTGCGCGATCCGGGCTTCTGCGTTGCGCGACAATTTTGCCGCGCCGCTGCAGTATTGCGGGATGTTGCGGCCCAACCAGTCGATATCAGCAGGAGTGAGCGGCGTTTTCATGGCGCACCAGCATTCGGACGTTCAAACCAGTCGAAGTCGGCGAGGTAGACCCGTAAGCGGCTCTGCGAGGATGCAATGAGTGCGTTGACGTCGGAAAGTCCGATTTCGGCCTGCGTGAGTTCCCTAGCAGAGTTCATGACATCCAGCCAGCTCTTTTTTCCCGCCACGAACAACCGTGAGTACGACGAGAGCACTTCCGCCGATACGCGCCGCGATTGCTGGAGATTCTTTCGACGGGCTACGGCGGCGAGATAGTCCTGATATTCGGCAATGACCTGCGCCACGAGTTCACGACGGGCAGATTCCTTGGTTTCGCGCAGCCCGAGCGCTCGCGCACTGGCCGCGTCAGCTCCGGAAACGGCCGACAGGCCTGCGCCGGGGGTTAGATCCAGCGTCAGCATGATGCGATTGTCCGTGCGGGCGATGGTGTTTGTGTTGCTGGAATCGACGCGCTGGCTTTCGGCACGTACCCCGATCGTTGGCCAGATTGCGGCTCGACGGGACGCTGCTTCGTGCGATGCAGCCTCGATGTCTGCATCAAGTCGCTTGAGAGCGGGAGCGACGGCTTCAGCATCCGCGACCAGGGTGTCCTGCGATTTGTTGAGCAGCGACGGGTGCTCGTGCTCGATAACGACAAACGCAATTTCGTACTCTGCGAGGGGGCGCCCAACGGCCTGCGAAAGTTTGGCCAGAGCGCTTTTTCCGGCGGCCTGGGCAGCATAGTAGTCGCCCTGAACCTGTGCCAGACGCGATTCGACAAGATCTAGATCAACCGACGCCGAGACCCCGCCATCTACCCTGCGGCGCATACTCTGGGTCTGCTCTTCGTGGTACCGGACCGACTTGCCGAGCGCGGCCATTCTGCCGAGCGATTGCGCCCACGCCTGATAGGCGGTTGCTACGTTCAGGGCAATCGACTGTTGCGCGTCGACGATCGATATTGTGGACGACCGGTGCTTCGCCATCGCCGCATTGTAGCCGGCGTCGATTCGACCGCCCGCCCATAGCGGCTGCTGTACGGCAACGACAGTCGTCGTGCCATTTTTGCCATCCTGCCGGGCGGAAACGGACGGCGTGGGAAAATATTGCCAACGCGCGGACTGCACGTCGTATTCCGCTGCATTGGCATCCGCTTTTTTGGCCCCGACACTGGGATGTGTCCGGACGGCCAGCGCCATCAGGTCTTGCAATGAAAGTTGGCTGACTCCCTGCGCAGCAGCAACTGTCGCCCCCCCCCCTGCCCCCGTAGCATTTCCCCCGGCCTTGGTCTCGGCGAGAAGGATGGCCGAGCGCGGTGCGTTGAGGCTATGGATTGCCACGCCGCGATCTGCTGTAGCGGGCTCTGCCATTGCATTCAGAGGCGCGCTCAAGCATAGCGACAACAGAAATAGGGCGTGCGCTGCCTTTCGGCCAAGTAAACCATTCATCACTTTTCTTCGCCTGACTCGTTTTAGCAGATACGCCAGCTCCGCGATCACTGTTTCGGGATGCGCCGAGTCCAGGAGCACGTTGCTTGCCTTTGCCTCAATGGCACTGTAGAAGCAGCGGGGCTCAAAATTCTGGAATCGAGGATGGCAGCGCTTTGCGCGTCGACAGCGCAGAGGCAGTCGATTTTTCAAAGGTAGATCCCTTCGGCTGCCTGAACCATGGCCCGACCGAAATGACCTTCCCCCGGAATTTCGTCTGCCAAGGGTGACATAAAATTGAGTCACTGTCAATCAGCGTCCAATAGTTTCCAGGTGTCAGCGTCCAAATCTTTCCAGTTGCTCAGGTTGATTTGACGGATTTTTTCCGCTGTTTGAAGCGGTAGGAATCGTTGCCGGTTTCGAGGATTTCGCAGTGATGGGTGATGCGGTCGAGCAAGGCTGTCGTCATCTTTGGATCGCCGAACACGGTCACCCATTCGCCGAATGACAGATTGGTCGTAATGATCAACGAGGTCTTTTCATAGAGCTGGCTGATCAGGTGAAACAGCAGCGCCCCACCCGAGGCCGGGAACGGCAAATAGCCAAGCTCATCGAGAATGACGGCATCAAACAGCACCAGTTGCTTGGCCAGATTTCCTGTCTTGCCCTGCTGCTTCTCCCGCTCCAATTGATTGACGAGATCCACCGCATTGAAGAAACGCACCCGTTTCCCCTGATGGATAGCAGCAACCCCCAAGGCAGTCGCCAGATGAGTCTTTCCCGTCCCTGTGCCACCGACCAGAATCAGGTTGTGGGCGCTCTCCATGAAGGTAGCGGTCGCCAGTTGCTCAATCTGCGCCTGTGGCAAAGGGGTCTCCGTCCAGTCGATGCCCGTCAGGTCACGATGGATCGGGAAACGAGCCGCCTTCATCTGGTAGCGCAGGCTGCGCACCTGCCGATCCGCCTCCTCGGCATCAATCAAGCGATCCAACCAGGCTTCCGGCTGCATGGGGCGTCGCGTGCCTTCCGCCAACAATTCTGACCACGCCGTGGCCATGCCGTAGAGGTGCAGCGATTTGAGTTGGGCCAGGCGATCAATGGACATACTGGCCTCCGCGCAGACGGTCATAACGGCTGCAGTCAGCCACCGGCTCGACCTGCAAACGCAGTTGGTCAGGCAGACTGATTGCGCTGGGTCGCGGTGGTGCCGTTATTCGGCGTAATTCATTCATGACGACAGCCGCTGTAATCACGCCGCCATCCAGCGTCAATTCGCACGCCACTTGCAGCGCCTCCAGCCCGACCTCGCGAGCTGCCAATAGCAACTCAACGAAGGCTCGGTCACCCTTGGGCTGCTTCAGCACACGATCTCGCACCAGCTGAATCGGTACCGGCAAATCCCACTCGACAAACGGTGCGCCGTTACGCAGCGATCCCGGCTTTTTCTCCAACACCGGCAAGTAATGCCAGGGGTCGCAGATCAACTGATCACGTCCGAATCGCCGTTCATGGTCGGCAACGACCTTGCTTTCAGCAACGATCCGTACTTTGTCGGCGTATAAACGCACTGACACCACCTTGCCGGCAAAGTCGGCCGGCACGCTGTAGCGATTGCGCTCAACGCGGACCAGGCAGGTGCTGGAAACGCGCATCATCTGCTCAACATAGCCATCGAAGGGGCTGGCAATGGCCCGCAGACTGGGGCCTTCCTGAAGAAAGCAGTCAGCAATGGTGCGCGTCGGCTCAACCGGATGTTTGCGCTGCGCCAATTCCCGGCAACGGTTGGCCAACCAGTTGTTCAATGCAGCAAAGCTCTCGAAGCGGGCCTTGGGTGTGAACAGCCATTCCCGTACGTTGCCGACCTGATTCTCGATTTGACCTTTCTCCCAGCCGGAGGCCGGCGTACAGGCGACCGGTTCGAACAGGTAGTGGTTAGCCAAGGCCATGAAGCGGCGATTGAAGTGCCTATCCTTGCCGACCAGAATGGTGTCCACCACGGTCTTTAGATTGTCGTAGATCAGGCGATTGGGCACGCCACCGAAGAAGGCAAAGGCCCGGTTGTGGGCATCAAGCACCATCTCCTGTGTTTCGCAGGGGTAGGCGGCGACAAACATCTGCCGACTGTAGGCCAACCGGAAGTGGGCGACCTTGATGGTCAGCGCAATGCCGCCAATCTCCACGTGTTCCTGGCTCCAGTCAAACTGGCAGGCATCACCGGGTGCAAAGACGAGCGGCACAAAGGCTTCTTTGATCGTCGGCCGGGTTTGCGCTGACTTCCACTGCTTCACGAAGCGTTGCACGCTGTCGTAGGCGCCGCGATAACCCTCGGCCTGCAAGCCTTCAAAGAGGCGCTGGGCAGTACGTCGTTGCGCCTTGGGGAGATGGCGCTCGGTCGCCAGCCAGCTTTCCAGTACGGACAGGAAATCGCCCAGCTTGGGCGCCGGTTGATGCGAACGAAGATAAACCGCTTCGCTCTCGGTTTGCAGGTGCTTGCGCACCGTCGGGCGGGACAGTTTCAGGTCGCGCGCAATCGAGCTGATGCTCTCGCCGCTGACCAAATGACGACGCCGGATTTCGGCTATGACTTCCATGGATAACACCCCAGATTCCCCGGCAAAAACGCCGGAAGGTTACACAACCCAGGGTGGCAACTTTTGGACGCTGATCACCCCAGAAATCTGGAAAGTTTTGCACGCTGTTTTACAGCTCAAGAACCCAGTCTCCTCAAGAAGCGGGTTTCGCCGCATGTACTGCGCCACACCACGGCAATGCATCTATTGCAGTCGGGCGTTCCCTTCAACGTAATTGCACTATGGCTCGGGCACGAGAGTGCGACGACTACGCATCGCTACGTCGAAGCCGATCTCGCGATGAAGGAGAGAGCGCTCGCCCGACTGGAAGCGCCCAACACACAAATACGTCGGTACCAGGCTCCCGATTCACTCATGCGTTTCCTGAAAACACTGTAACTATGCGCAGCATTGCCGGCCTGAACAGCGGCCGGCAATGCGATTCTCAGAGCAAGTGAGCATAGTTGGGGTGTGCACATAGGGGTCGGGTCCGGCTGTAGTGACGATGAGAAAGCGGCCGTTCAAGGCCACCAGAAGCTGAAGGGCGGCTTACCGCCGCGTTGCCGCCCGACGCCGGCCGATAGACCAATGGCCGGATTGGCCGATCTCCAGAAGTAGATCATCCGGCAGGTTTCAGAGTCGAGCAGCCACTTGAATGCCCACTGCCGAGCGCAGGAAACAGCCAAGGCCAGTTTCCACGGAAGATGATTTGGCGAGATTTCATGCTTCAGTCGCCGGAGGCAACCACTTCCCAACCACAACTCGCCGCCCCCGAACCCGCGCCAATACTGGAAGTGACCTCGCGCACGCTCGCGAGACCACTAGAGAAAAACGGAGAACAGAGAGGCCGCGAGGGGCCCAAAGCGCTGAAACGAAAGGGGTAGCGCTCGCGAGGCGAATCTGCGAAGTCCCACCAAGGCTGGCGTATAGAGCAGATGTGAAAAAGCCCGAAACGAGTTCGGGCTTTTGGAATTGGTGGTGGAGTGTAACAGAAAACCAAACCCACATATCAGCAGTCTCTCAGCCCCGGTCGGAAGCCTTGAGACCCTCGCGCGATTCCGGGGAAGGATTTCGCGCAGCCGCGCATGCCCATGATTGTAAATTCAGAGAGGCAGATTGGCACTCGCAGCTGCCGTGACTGCCAGGGAATCTCGGGGCTGCAACTTGGCTTTCCTCTCGTTTGTCGCCGTAATGCCCGGCACGAACGACGAAAGGAAATGCCATGCAAACCGAACCCGCCTTCACCGAAACGGAGCTCGCACGTCGGTGGAACGTCAGCATCAAGACCCTGCAACGCTGGCGCAGCGAAGAACGCGGCCCGCCGTATATCAAACTCTCAAAGGCCGTCCGCTATCCAGTGGATGAGATCGTCACCTATGAGCAGGCGATCCGCCAGGGCATGTCCAACGAAGTGCCGCTGCCATCCTTGAACGACGCGCAGCCCGTTGTCGAATCTCCCGCGCCCGCCGCCCCCGAACCAAAGCGGTACTACTTGAGCGAGGCCTTCGCACTCATCGCGCAGTACGGCAGTCTTGAAGCGGCCGAGGCCGCGCTGACGGAGGCGCGCGATGAAGCCCAAGGTTGATGCCAACAAGCATGGCGTTGCGCCCAGCCCGGATGAGCCAGTCATCACGTATCCGGTCCTCGATGAAAACCAGTTGTCCTCGAGGTGGAATCTCTCACCCAAGACGCTGCAAAAGTGGCGCTCGGAAGGAATCGGCCCGCCCGCCTGGCACCTCAACAGATCTGTCCGTTACCTTCTGATGGAGGTCGAGGCCTTCGAGCGCAAGGCTCGGGTCACTTGGAAATCCCCTACCGGACGCCCTTTGTCCGAATCCTCTCCCACGGCACGTGAAGACGCCATCGAGCAGATGATGCAGAAGCGGCCTGAACGCCGTGATCGGGTTTTCTACTCCGCCAAAGAGGTGGTCGACATCACTGGATTGCCCGGTTACTGGATTCACCAGAATCAGGAACGCCTGCGGCTCGGCATTCCGTTCTACCGGATCGCAAACGGTGACGTCATCCGCTTCAGCATCGAGGAACTCTTCCTCTGGGAGATGCATCACCTGCGCCCATGCCGGTACCCGGCAAAAGGGAATGCTGATGCCCCGTAGTTGGGACGGGGCGTGGCGAAGTGTGTTGCCCTACGTTCCGATATTTCGTTGATTATTTGAAATTGGAGAACAAATGGAACACACTCCATCAATGCTCTCCGAGACCCACACCCAGCGCATCCTTGATCTGGCCAGCCAGAGAGGGCTGCTGCGTGCCAGCGATTTGGACGCCATCGGCTCGCCCCGGGTCATCCTGACGCGCATGACTGCAGCTGGACTGCTGGAACGGATCGGGCGTGGTCTTTACCGTCTGCCAGGCGCACAGGTGACGGAATTTGAGAGTCTTGCCCTTGTCGCCACCAGGGTGCCACAAGCCGTGTTCTGCCTGCTCACCGCACTCCAGTTTCACGGGCTGACCACCCAACTACCGCGTCAAGTCTGGATCGCCATGCCACGCGGCAGCCACTCACCCCGGATCGACTATCCGCCGATCCGGATGGTTCAGATGGCCGGTAGCGCTCATCTGGCAGGCGTCGAGGAGCACTTGTGCAATGGGGTGAAGGTGCGGATCTACAGCCCGGCCAAGACCGTGGTCGATTGCTTCAAACATCGCAACAAGATCGGTCTGGATGTGGCGCTGGAGGCCTTGAAAGACGCCTGGAGGACGCGCAAGGCGTCTGCAGATGATCTGTGGCGTTACGCTCAGGATTGCCGCGTCGCCACCGTGATGCACCCCTACATGGAAGCAGTCGCCCACGACTGACGCCACGGCCGCCGAGACGGGCGGGCTTCTCGT
>ERZ650312.2332-NODE-2332-length-10438-cov-19.095059_pt1 | contig 10438 bp, 8 predicted proteins | sample MGYA00376248_ERZ650312 | MGnify/ENA primary metagenome ERZ650312 (study PRJEB26733, sample SAMN07839316) | wastewater metagenome | biome: urban; feature: wastewater treatment plant; material: waste water | place: USA: North Carolina | collected 2016-07-28 ... | reverse complement strand
TGACTCTTTTTTTGGCAATAAATAAACGTGGGATGTTTTTAATTTTTTGCTTTGAAATAAAAATGAATAGAAAAAATCAAAATCATCTTTTGTTTTATTTTTCTGAGAATTAATTCCTTTCAGAAATTGCTTCCATTCTTTTTCTTTTAATATCTCTGGATTATAGATGTTCTTTTTTAATATTTCTTTAATATTGGAATACAACTGATCATAGTTTTTTAAAGAATTGTAATTGCTCGAAACTTTTTTTGCTGTAAACTCTACCTTAAAACCTTCGTAAGAAAAAACACCTTCAAAAGTTTCATTATTTATTATTTTCGCTTTTAATTTTTTGTTTATCAGCGAATCTCCTCTCAATATACCATCATTAATTTTAAAAATGGCTCCTTTTAATTTGCCTTTTTTTAATGTTTTAAATAGGATTTTTTTGAAAAAAGATAGATTGTTCGAAATTAATTTAGGATTGGTATATGCAATAAATGATTGGTTAATGGTATCCTTTTTCAAAAAAACATAAAATTTACCTTCTGACTTTGTATTGCAGATATACAATTGCTCTTGCCCAAATAAAGTTGCACTAAAAAAGATAAATAATACATAGAATGTTTTTTTCATAACGGTTTTTTTTTGCAAATATTAAACATTAACCTTTACGAAAACATAGCAATAATAGGCTTTGTGACGAATTTACAGATTTTTTGACGAAAATTTATCTATGTAGTCACTCCTTAACAAGCCGCCATTTTCAGTTTTTCGTTAAGAATATTCCGATTAAAGAGCAGGCGGATAAGGTTTAAAAAATAGAAAAAGATTTTCTCTTTGAGAATCTCCATCATTTTCTTCATGTTCCACGCCGTTGCAGATAGTAATGCGTTGATTTGCGGTCCTGTTTCTCCTAAGAAATAGTTCTGAGCCAGTCTGAAATCGGTTTTTAAATGTCCGATGATGGGTTCTATTGCCGCCCTGGTTCTGAATTTCTTGCGTTTTGTGTGTTTCTGGTAGGCGGTGTCTGTTTTTCTGGGCACGCCCGGAATAGAGATTTTTACGCCCTTTATCTCTGATTTTCCTTTTCCGCCGCGGTCGTAGACGAGTTCTTTTGGAAGCTGCTGCCCACCCGTTTCCATCTGTTCCAAAAGCGGCTCGATGGTGTGTCCGTCATAGGGCGTCTGCAAGAATGCCTTAATGCCGAGAATGATTTTCTTCCCTTTATTGGAAGTGGTTACCAGGCCGACCTTGTTCCCAAACTCGTACTGCTTGTGGGCCTTTCCTTTGGCGATGCACCGGGTGAATGGCTTGTGGAGGCTGTAAACCTTGTCGGTGTCGTTTCTTTTTTGTGTGACCGCCTTGGTGTAGAGCTCCATTGATTCTCTATAAAACTCTTGCTGCTCTGCCGTGAAGTTGCGTTCAAGCTCGCGTATCAGCCTCATGGCGATGGTTTTGAGCTGCCTTTGGGATTTCCTTGCCAGTTTTGCACGTTTGGGATGTTTGCCGTTGTAGGTGTTGCGCACCAGTTGCTTGCTGACTTTCGTGTATCTCTGCCTCTGCTTTATGCCCTCGTTTTCGGCTATCTTGTTGCAGTAGTCGATTACTTTTTTGCAGAGCTTCGCATCGGTGGGAAAAGTGGTGTTGTTCTCCTGAACGGTGGTGTCGGACAGCACGAAGTTCGATGTACTGGTCTTTGCATCGTGCATCCTTACGCTGTAGGAGAAGATTTTCTCAATCCCCTTTTCTCCAATTCTTTTCCTGAAGTGGACGAAGTTACTCGGATCGCAGGGAAACTGGTGCTCAAAGAAAACCCTGCCACAAAAATGCTGCATATAAGGATTCATGATCCAGGCGGAAGCAAGGGTCTCATCTCCCAAATTATAAAGGTGTTTCAGAAGCAGACAGCCCACCATAAAGCGAATCGGATGGCTCGGATTGCCCGTCTTGGAATATAGCGGGGAAAATTCTTTCTCAAAATAATCCCAATCTATCTTCTCGGAAAGTAGAACAAGTTCGTGTTTGTCATCAATAAAATCCACCAACATCGGGCGGAATAATTCTGGCTGCTTTTTTGGATTTTTCCCCAACATGTTTGCAAGGTTTTAATGCTCCAAGATACGAAATCCTGCAAAGAAAAACAAGAAAAATTACAATTAATTTACTGATTGTCAGTCTGTTGATGCTATTTTAAGGAGCGACTAATCATTTCCTTTTTTATTTGCTCATTTTCCTGCTCCAACTTCTTTGTTTTAGAACCTGTTATGACATTAGTAAAATTTTCAAAAATCCTTTTTGAAGAAATATTTTTTTCAATGGACTTAAGCTCTGATTGTTTTATGTTCTTCTCCTGTTCGAGTTGCTGATTTTGCAGATGAAGATTCCGGTAATATTCAGCAGTAGAGATGTGTTTGGCTTCCGAACCCTCTATTCCCCGCCTTAATCCGTATTTTGCCATTACCGTAGCGTAAGTGTTCTGATAATGCTTCAGTTTATTTCTTGCCATTACATCATCGGCACAAAGGCGGTTGCTGTTTTGATTTTTCTTTTTATAACTGTCGGTGTTCTCTTTTTTTGCTTTTCTTCTTTCTCCGGACACAATGGGAATAACAGTAGCGTGAATATGAGGTGTCTTTTCGTCCATATGCAATACTGCTGAAACCAAATTTTTTTCTCCGAATGTTTCTTTCAGCCATTTTAAATTATCATCACACCAATGGTCTAACTGTCTGTTTTTTTCGATTGTTTTCATCGTTTCGTGAGTTCCCGATAACATAATGCGGATTGCCCGAACCTGATTAGTTCCAATCTTTCTTTTCAGTTTGGCATTGTCCAGTCTATGCTGTATTGCCGAAGTCCTGTTTTTAATTCCGTCCGGATATGCAATCATTTCTTTATTGAGATAACTTCGTGAAGCATCTGCATTTTTTGGGTTGATAGTTCTTTCTATGTGAGCTGACATTCCGGAGTCATTCCCTTTTGCTTTTTCTAAATGTAAAACTGTATATGACATTGTTCTTAAATCTAATCGTTAAATAATTCGGGGGTTTCCAAAGGGGGATTTCCCCTTTGGCTTATTGGGGCTTTTTTAGTGAAGTGCAACGAAGCGTTAAGAAAAAGCCCTAATAAGCTATGGCTTTTTTACCAAAAGCCTACCGTGCAACCGCTATCTTTTCCGTCTATAAGAATTTGTCTTTTCTGATTTTATACCCTCGTCAATATTATCAGCCAAACTATTTTTCAGATTTTTCCCACTCTTCAGATAATCGTTCAGGTCTTTGTGATTTTGGTAATGGCTCGATTTATTAATGAGATTTTTCCCAAAAGATTTTAAATAGGAAGTCGCTCTTCGTCCAGCTTCATCATTATCTAAATAGGTCACTATAGTATTATGTGATGTTATGAACGATTCGGCTTTTTCCAGATTGCTGATAGAATTGAGAACAACACTGCTTTCCTGCAAATAAAAAGTATTTTTGAGCGTTAAATACGAAAGGTAATCCACAAATCCCTCAAACACTTTGCAGACATCATTCCCGACTCCGTTTGTGGTGGGAGCTTTTGATGTGCAACCTTTAAAATATTTGTTCCGCAATTCATAACCATTGATATCGTTCTTATAACCAATGGCAAAATAATACTTGTCGTTAACCAAATAGCTCACTTCTTTGCAATGATGCATTGCTATGTTCACATTAATTCCACGCTCTAAAAGATAATTAATCAGGGCAGGATTTTTAATATCCCGTATGTTTTGAATAATAAATGCAGGAGTTCTCTCATTCTTAATCCGATTCTTTCCGTGAAAAGAAAAATCCCCATTACGATTAAACTTCTCTTTTTCGCAAAGTAGCGATATTGCTTTTTCGACTTCACATTTTTCAATTTGCATTACCAAATCGATAAGCGTTCCGCCGATATTTGCACCGTAATCTATCCATAAATTTTTCTCGAAATCTACTTTCATACTTGCATTATAATCTTCTCTAAAAGGAGAATGGTAAAGTCCGTAATATCCCCGGTCTTTTGCAGGGAGAATATTTAATTCTGCGAGATAATTTTTTATGGGAATTCTATTTATTTCTTTTGTATTCATTGTTTTTTCTATTTTTTTCTTTCACCCGCAAAGAAAATTGCGGGTTATTGGGTTTAACAGTATGCGTTCCAGTTTAAACCGCTAAACTGGTTTAGTATGGTTTACATATATATACACCCATTCTAAACTAAACCTGTTTTTTATGCTTTAGTAATAAAAATCTGGATTAAACTTGTAAAATTTATCCTCTTTGAGAATCATCCTCTTATTCTCAAGAAAAGATTTCAATTTTTTGGCTTTGTTGATTCCAAAATCGTGTCCCGTTGAGGCGTAACTACTTCGCAATTTTTCAATTAGAGTAGAGTATGATACCAATGCGGATTCAGAAAACAATAGTTCTAGAGCTTCTCGATGTTTAGCTTCGCTCACTTCGCTATAATCAAATATTTTTTTAGTTCCTGATTGCTGGTGTTGATAATCGTCTATCATTTCAGGCAGCCCGTCTTCATTAATTGAAAAAGCAAAAGGTTCAAAATCTTTGTCCCGAATATGCATAGCCGTAATGGAACTTATATTTTTGTCAAATTCATTTTTAGTAATTTGAAGGACAGTTTCTGCCTTATTGTTAAGTTCCGTTCCTAAATGCCCACGAGTATTATCATCTCCTTTATTCAAGTGTAATACCGTGTGAATATGAATTTTCCGTTCATCAGTCCATTGCATTAGTTTTGTGATAATATCTGTAGATTCTGAGGGACTGTTTATGTCGTGTGCGAGGTCACGAATTCCGTCAATAATCACTAATCCTAATTCCTCAATATCATAAATTGCTTCTTCGATTTTTCTCAATCTTTCTTTTGTGGCATAGCCACGAAGACTTAAAAATTCTAGATTTTTAGGATGCTGATTTAGAGGTAATCCTGCAAGCTGGAGTATTCTGCTCAATACACGCTTGCAGTGAAATTTACTTTGTTCCGTATCAACATAAAGTATTTTGTGTTTCCCGATGGGCAAAGAAGACGTGTAATTCAAGACCGTACTATTGGTTAAGGCAGAAGAAACAATTGCACAGAGATTGAATGTTTTTTTGCTCTTTGCTTTTCCAGTAGAAGCACTAAAGTTTCCCAATGTTCCGATAATTGAGTCTTCGATTTTTAAAACTACAGGAGGAGATTCAAAATAATCGGTAATCAGGAGGCGGGCTTCTTTCCAAGAACTAACGGATTCAACAGGCTGAATAACGGATTTCATCTCCGTTTGCATAATCTATTTCAGGTTTTTCCTTTTAGAAAACGCAATGAAAGAAGAAGCCATTTCCTGTAGTTCCTGTTTTGACCTTACTGGATTTTGCCTTAACCAGTTTTCTAATTCTTCTTTATCAAAATAGAGAATTTTTCCCTGCGGTTTGTAATGCGGAATTTGACCGCCCGAAGTAAGTTTGTATAGATAACTTTTTGAGAGGTTCAGAAATTTGCTTGCCTCGTCAAAGCTGAGAACATTTTTTTGAATGAATTGATTTTTTTCTAATTCGGAAATTCTTTCCTCTAATGACTTTTCCATTTTACATTATTTTTGATGATTAACAAAATGAGGTTGCGCTACCTCTCTCTTTGTCGACAGGGCAAATGTAAAATGGAAATAAGAGGAAATTGATTGACAATGATTGAGGTCTTAACCTATTCTCAATCTTTTTTCAGTTGTTTGATGTATTTGTCAATGATATGGCAATATTTGGGCTCTTTTGTCCTGTTGCTATAAACGGCTGAAGAGTAATCGTTTTGTTTTAGTATGTGTTCACCAAATGATTGAAATAATTTTTTTCGTTCACTCAAAGATTGCCAGTTACGAATAATAAGGCTTCGGTCATCTAAAGATGTAAAAAAATAAGCAAGAAGCTTATTCTTACCATTAGCAACGGTCAAGGGATATTTTAATGTGCAGAAAAATATCTCTTTTAATATTCCCGAAGTTATTGTTTTTGAAAAAATTCTTGCTTCATTTATGCACTGTGTCAAAATATCTATCTGCCAATCTTTAAAGTTAGTTCCGAAATCTTGTTCCCTATCTTTCTCTCTATCTTTAACTTTATGCTCTTTCTTCTTTTGAGTTTCTGTAAATTGGGGATTAGTAGGTTTTTGTCGCTTTTCGGGTTTGATTAAGCTTTTCAGATACTTCAAATATCGAATGCATACGACATAATCAATGATGTGTGATAAATGAGGCAAAGTTTCATCATAGAGTGAAGGATTTTTGATAAACTCAAGAATATTAAATGAAGAAAAATCATACTCTACATATATTTTCTTTTCTTCTCTGGATAAACACTCTACAAAGCTACCTTCCCAAAGAAAGTCAGGTTTCTCAATATCGTGAATGATTTGTTTTAAAACTCTATTGTCTCTAACAAATAACATAAGTTTGTTTGAGAACTCTTCAATTTCTAATTCAGTTACGGATTTTTTCTGTTGTTCTGTGAGATAACTATACTTGACAGAATAGGAGAAAGAGTAATCTCGGTATTTTGCATCAATGCTGTCATTAACATATTGTTGTAACTGTTTTATATTTTTTTCTAATGGGCTATTGCTTATCATCATACTTAAATCGAATATTGTTTACAAATTACTTGTTGCCTCATCCTTCAAACTATTTACATAGTTTAAGTATTTAATTGTATTTGCCGTTGTTTTATGAGCTAAAGCATCAGAAACAGTTTTAAGGTTTGCTCCTTTTATTAGTAAGCGAGTTGCAAAAGTATGTCTTCCACAGTAAAAAGATATTTTTTTGTCAATTTCTGCTTTTTTAAGCCAATTGTTTAAAGTTTTATTTATACTAACTTCCGAAATAAACTTACCATTATGTTTAAGGTCAAAAATTAGACTATCAAGTTCGTGCCTTTTCCCAATAAAACCTAAAGCGGTCTTACTCAATGCCAAATTAATTTCTGTTCCTGTTTTCTCTCGGCTTATTATAAGGCGTTCATTAATAATATTGCTCCATTTCAGAACTTTGCATTCTGCCAATCCCAATCCTGAATAACAGGCAAATAAAAACGCTCTTTTAATCTCAGAGTTACCGCAATATGTTTCTTGTAAAACAGTAATCTCTTCTTCTGTCAAAACTTGTTTGGTTAATCTAGTTTCGCTATAATCACCTTTCTTTTTAAACTTCACATTTTTATAAGCAATGTCATCAATATAGCCATCTCTGTTTGCTTGAAGAATAATCTTCTTGAATCTTTTCCAATAAGAATGAGGGGTTTCGCCATTAAAACCACATTTATTATTCAAATAATCAATAAATTTTAAAAAATGACTTTCTGTAAGGTCTGTGATTAGAATTTTTTTATCAGGTAAGAATAGTTTGAATTTAGAAACAACGCCCTCTATCATTCTAATATCTTTCTTGTCATAATTCTCAATATAGTAGTCAAAGTAGTCAATTAGTGCAATTTTTTTCTTGTGTCTTGGGACATATTTTGTTCCTTTGGCTAATACTTCCAATTCTCTTTCAGCCCGAATAGCCTCTGCTAGTTTTTTCTTTTCTTTAAGGTCGTTCGGCTTCGTAGTAAATAAAGTTTCAAGGGTTTGCTGTCCATCTATATAAACAGATAGATAAAATTGAGTATTTCCACTTTTAAGGGTTCTTTTGTGAAGTGTTACCGCCATATTGATATTATTTTTGTGCAATGTATGTGCAATGAATGCAATGCAAATATAAGATAATATCGGAAAATAAAAAATTAAAATCGGCTGAAAATCAACGTTTTAATTTCTTTTATTTTCTCTTTTTTGCCTAAATATTTCCCGTCTGGGGTACAAAAAACGCTGTTAATCATCTGATTTTCAGCGTTTTTTTTAGGGCATTGCTCGATTAGAAGAGTGAATTATGAATTTTAATTGGGTTTTTAACTTAAGCAAGTTTCTTTAAGTTGCAAAAATAGCAGAATATTAGAAACGGAGATTAAATAAGGAAAGAATGCTAGACTAGGATTGTTGCTGTTTTTCAATTCTATAAACAGATTTGTAATTTATTGAATTGTTCTTCTAGAGTTCTAAAATAAAAAATCTCATGAAATTTCATGAGATCTTTTTTTTTCCCAATTATTCTACAGCGTTATGTAGAATAATTTGGCATTTTCATCACTTGTGTTTTTGTAGTACAAAGATACCACGCAAATCATTTTAAATCCCAATAAATTTACTAGATATATATCGATTGTTTGTAGATATTTATCTACAAATTTATGGGTTGTCTTGTAAAATTTGGATAAGTTCTACAATGTTCTCTATCTTTAATTTTTCGAAAATCCTCCTTTTGATGGTACTTACCGTGTTTTGTTTAACATCTAATTGATTAGCGATTTCGAGATTACCATTTCCTGAGGCATACATTTTTGCTATTTGAAGTTCTCTTTCGGTAAGTCTAAATAGTGGATTTATCGCTTTAGAATTTCTCATAGAATTCATGAGCAAAGATTGAGTTTGAGGAGAGAGGTATTCACCATCTTTCATTATGGTTAAAATAGCATTTTTAATTTCCTCTTCTTCGCTCATTTTACTTATAAAACCATTAGCGCCTGCTTTTAGAAATTTGAGAGCATTGGCAGCTTCATCAATTCCTGTAAAAATAAGAATTCTAATTTCGGGAGCTAGGGTTTTAATTTCGGGCAATATGGTAATACTATTTCCGTCTGGGAAATGAGCGTCTATTACCGCAATATCGATTTTGTTAGCAGAGATTTGCTCTGTAATTTGCTGTAAATTAGATGCTTGGGTTACTTTGGCATCTACTTCTATTTCTTCTAAAATGAGCATTATGCCTTGCCTTATCAGGCTGTGGTCATCTGCTAGTAGAACAGTTATGGTTTCTTTATCTAATAGATTCATTTTTTTAGGGTAAGATTAAGAGCGAAAGTTACAGTTGTTCCCTTGTTTATTTCACTGGTAACAGAAATTTTCCCGGAATATAATTCTACCATTTCTTTACACAAACTAAGTCCCAAACCTGCTCCTAAATTTTCTACATCATCTGACAGTACACCTTGATAATAAGGTTCAAATATTTTTTCTAAATCTTTTTTTGAAATTCCAGCTCCGGTATCTGTAATTTCTGTGATTAAGGAGATGGTGTTTTGGTCTATAGGTTCTGTTTTTGTATTGACTTTTATTTTGCCATTTTCTGTGAATTTATTAGCGTTGCCAAGAATATTCATGAAAAGTTGATTGATTTTGGTATTATCAGAGTAAATGGTGATTTCCGGATTTATGTTTTCAGAGATAATAAATTCATTATTTCTAGTTTCTATATATGGTTTTATAGAAGTTAAAATTGCATTTATCTCATTTTTTAGATTAAATACTACAGGAATGAGTTTATTTTCTACTTGTTGATTTTTTGTGTATTCTAAAATTTGATTAGCTTGTATAAGAAGCGTGTTATTGGTAAAACTTATAGATTTTAGGTATTCTTTTATGCTATCATCATTGGTTTTTTTGTTTATTTTATTGATGAAAAGACCGATGATTTTTAGAGGAGACCTTAATTCGTGACTTAGCATTCCTAAAATTCTGTTTTTGAAGTTAAGATTTTCTTTTATTCTTTTATTGGCTTTATTTAGTTTTCTTTCATATATAAAAGCTATTCTGGTAAGAATCATAATTAATATTGAGACAATAAACATCAATATAATAGCTCCAAAAAGTAGATACATTCTTGACCTGTTGTTTTTAGAATATTGTTTTTCGTATTCTTTTTGAAGATTAGCCTTAGAGTCTTTGATTGCGTTTTCATAAATATTCATTAATTCATTGCTGTAGAGCATCAGATTATTAAATATTTTGTAAAAATTACCTGTATTTTTTTGATTATTGGTAACATTTACTTGTATTTTTTTAATTTGACCAGTATAATGATTGTTTACTACATTAATAATACTATCAAAATCATTCTTTATGAGTTCAGAATTGGGTTTTTTGCCCTGTTTTATCGTAATTACCGTATTTTCTTTTCGCACAACATCTTTCCCTGCAATGGCATCTCCTAATCGCCCGAAAAGACCTTTTTTCTTTACGGTGTCTGAGTATGTTTTGGTTTCTATATCATATTTATCAAAACTATAATTTAGATTGTATTTGTTTAGTTTTGGGAAAACGTTGTCTATCTTTATATTAGAGTGATTAGAATATTGATAAGTAGAGTCAATTAGAGATTTTAATTTTTTAACCTGAGAAGTATCTTTTTTCTGAGCAATAGCAATGTTTTTCAGCCGAGGATATTTGTTTTCGTAATGACTAATTTTTTCTAAGTTATTTCCTACTTCATTTAGGGATTCAAAATATGGTTTAAGGTATTGTTTGTCTTCAGTAACGGCGTATTTTTGGAAGCTATTTTGTGCCAATAGCAATTCTTTTCTAGAAT